>Ga0105238_10006352_pt1 | contig 11752 bp, 13 predicted proteins | sample KBSC34metaG_FD_81526 | JGI IMG/M metagenome (GOLD analysis project Ga0105238, IMG submission 81526) | Corn rhizosphere microbial communities from Kellogg Biological Station, Michigan, USA - KBS C3-4 metaG | ecosystem: Host-associated > Plants > Roots > Rhizosphere > Soil | place: Michigan, USA... | reverse complement strand
GTGGCAGACTTCAGCGACCATGTCTTTTCCGCAAAGGCCTCAGAGACCTGCTGCGAATACAACATGCTGAAGCTCACGAAGATGCTCTTTGAGCTCAATCCCTCCGCGGCCTACGCGGACTTCTATGAGCGCGCCCTCTATAACGACATCCTCGCCTCGCAGGACCCCGACACCGGCATGGTCACCTACTTCCAGGGAAATCGCCCCGGATACATGAAGCTCTACTGCACGCCGGTGGACTCATTCTGGTGTTGCACAGGCAGCGGCATGGAAAACCATGCAAAGTACAACGAGTCAATCTACTTCAAAGGCGACAATTCGCTCTATGTGAACCTCTTCATTCCGTCCGTTGTTCGCCTGCAACCCGGAGTTTCTCTCACCCAGACCAACCAGTTCCCTGAAGTTCCCGCGACGAAGCTCGAATGGAAGGCCGACCGCCCGATCAACATGACGGTGCAACTCCGGCATCCTCACTGGTCGCGGAACGTAAAAGTAAAGATCAACGGAAAGGTTGTTCAGGAATCCAGCCAGCCCAGCTCCTACATCGAGTTGAAGCGCGAGTGGCACAACGGCGACGTCGTCGAACTCGTGATGCCCATGCAGTTGCAGGCTATACCCCTGCCCGGCAGTGAACAGATCGTTGCCTTCACGTATGGTCCTATCGTGCTCGCAGGCGCGTTAGGCAACGAAGGCATCGCTGCGCCTCGCGCCGACCTCACCGTAAACGAGCGTCTCTATGGCTCCGTGCTCAACACGCCATTCACTGCGCCTACATTGACCGGCGACGCCGATACCCTCGTCAAACAGGCCAAACCGGCCGGACCGCCGCTCACCTTCACCATTCCCGCAAGCGGCACGGCCACCAGCGTCAAGCTGATGCCGTACTACAAAATCGCGCATGAGCGCTACGCGACGTACTGGAAGATTGCCCCAGAAAGTCAAGGTAACGCGCGGACATAGAGTCACGGGCCCACCCAGTGCATCTAGGATGAGCGGCAAGTGCCGATGAAGGTCGCAACCTCACCCATTCGTTCCATTTCGGGAAAACTCTTGGCAGACTGTCAGTTAGCGGCGTTTCGCTGCTACCAACTGTTCACCCGATACAACTAAAGTGCCCTTCAAACGAACCCTAACCGTCACTACGATGGCAAACAAGGTTGGGCTCAATGCACGTGTTGGAATGGTTCGACAATCGGACTCTGATCGCCTGCGACTTTATTGTTTCCGTTGCATTCGCCATCGTCTTCTTTGGCATGAAGCGCAGCTATCCTACGCTGCGCGGAATTAATACCGTCGCGATCAGCTTTCTGCTCGGTGTGCCCGGCACGTTCCTCATCGCCTCGCGGGGCATGGTTCCCTATTTCGTATCGGTAACCATCGCATATTGTTTCTTGTTCGGCGCATTTGTCTTCCTCTATCGCGGGATCCTCCGCTTCATAGGAAGCCGCCGCTCTGCAATCATCCCAATTCTCGTCTCCTGCCTGGCGCTGGTGGTTCTCTTCTACTTCAGCGAAATTCAGGAGAGCATTGTCCCCCGCGTCGTCGCGGTCTCTGTCACCATCGGCATCGTCCGTGGCCTCATCGCGATGGAACTCTTCCGCAAGTCGCCTACCTTCACCAGTCCAAAAGCCATGAGGCTCTTCGCAGCGTTCATGGCAGTGTTTGCCGCCATTAGCGTCAACTTCGCCATCATCACGATTGTGCACGGATCGCCTGACCACATCCTCGAGTCCACCCCGACCGGCACCGCCACCCTGCTCTCCGGCATTATCTTCATCCTCTGCGTCGGACTCTTCCTGCTTGTGTTATCCAGCGGCGAACTCATCGCCCGCAGCCGGGATGAGTCGCAGAAAGATGTGCTCTCAGGGGTCTTCAACCGCCGCGGCATCGAGATCAAGCTGGCAGCCGCACTGAAGCATGTCCAGCGCGGCCGCAATAAGCTCTCCATCGCACTCATTGACGTCGATTACTTCAAGTCCATTAACGACATCCAGGGCCACGCCGCAGGCGACGCTGCCCTGCGAGAAGTTGCCGAGACCATCTCCACCCACCTCCGCGGACGCGACCACCTCGGCCGTTACGGCGGCGACGAGTTCCTGCTCATCCTGCCCAACACTCCCGTCGGCATCGCCCTGGGCGTCACCGACCGCCTTAACAAGGCCGTCAGTGACCGCACAAGCACCGGCGCTGGCATGCCGCTCACCCTCTCCATCGGCCTCACCGAGGCCACTTTGGACGACAACGCCGTTACCCTCATCGCCCGTGCCGACAAAGCCCTTTACCAGGCCAAGGCCGATGGCCGCAACTGTCGGCGCGTCGTCACCGCCGACGCCACTCCTGAGCAGACGCCTGCGGCCGAGCAGCCCGTCGCCATCGCGGATGTCGTCCTCCCGACTACCGGCTCAACTCTGCTCCACTAAGTTCCGCACTTCGCCATTCTGGACGGCGCCCTATGCCGTCAGAATCTCCATCGCCCAGAACTGACAACTCACAACTCAACCAGCTATCCTACCCTCGGAAACCAACATCCCCGGGAGTCTGGATTGATCGATCTCAAAGGTAAAGTCGCCGTCGTCTTTGGTCTGGCCAACAAACGCAGCATAGCCTACGCCATCGCGCAGAAACTCGCCGAGTCCGGCGCAACCCTCGTCCTCTCTTATCAGTCCGAGCGCCTGCGCGCTGAAGCCGAAGAGTTGCTCAAGGACCTAGGCCAGTCTGCCACTGGCAAGGCCTTCCAGTGCGATGTCTCCCGCGACGAAGAGATCGATGCCCTCTTCGCCCAGATCGCCGGCGCCTTTCCCAAAATCGACATCCTCATCCACTCGGTCGCCTTCGCGCCCTCCGACGCAATCAAAAATGACTTCCTGTTGACCAAACGCGAAGACTTCCGCATCGCGCACGATGTCAGTGTCTACTCGCTCATCGCCGTCGCCCGCGCCGCCGCGCCGCTCATGTCCGAAGGCGGCTCCATGCTCACCCTCACCTACTACGGCTCGGACAAGGTCTTCCCCAACTACAACGTCATGGGTGTCGCCAAAGCCGCGCTCGAGGCCACCGTCCGCTATCTCGCCGCATCGCTTGGCCCAAAGAACATCCGCGTCAACGCCATCTCCGCCGGCCCCATCAAGACCCTCGCCGCACGCGGCATCGGCGACTTCGCCAGCATCCTCGACACCGTCACCCAGCGCGCCCCGCTGCACCGCAACGTCGAGCAGAATGAGGTCGGCAACACCGCCCTCTTCCTCTGCTCCCCGCTCGCCAGCGCCATCACCGGCGAGGTCACCTTCGTTGACTGCGGCTTCAACATCACCGGGATTTAACCGATCATGCGATTTATGGCAGGCGAAATAGCATTTGCAGCCGGAGTTGCATTCCCTAGTCTTGTCGTCGGTTCGCTGACGCTTATCGCAGAACACAGCGCCAATCCGCTCGTCATGGATGGGCTCTTCTTTCCGCTTGCCCCCGGCTTAATTGCGGGGATATTGATCACAGGTTTCCATGGCGGAACCGCAACACAAGAGGCAGCAGCTCCGTATATTGCGGCCGTTGTAAACATCATCTGCTATCTTCTTTTTCTTCTTCTAATTCGCGTGCTATGGCGTTATCTGATGGCACAGAGAAATTCACCCACGAAAGGAACCTCATGACCACAGCAGAACTCCTCCTCCAGGACTATGACCACGAGATCGCCGGCGCACGCCGCGTCCTCGAGCGCGTCCCCGAAAAACCCGAGTACACCTGCCACGAGAAATCCATGCCGCTCGGCAAGCTAGCCATGCATGTCGCCACGCTGCCCAGCTTCGGCAAGACCATCCTCACCACGCCGGGCATGGACATGGCGAATCCCGACCACAAATTCCCTGAACTCACTTGGCAGGGCCGCGAAGCCGCACTCGCCGCATTTGACGCGAACGCCGCCGCTACCCGCGCCGCCCTCGCCTCACTCTCCGACGCGCAGCTCGCCGAACCCTGGACCTTCGCCTTCGGGGAACACGTCATCGGCAAGGCGCCGCGCTCGCTCTCTTATCGGCAGTACTTCTTCAACCATTTCCTGCACCACCGAGCGCAGCTCTCGGTTTATCTTCGGCTCAACGATATCCCGGTCCCCGGTCTCTACGGCCCCTCCGCCGACGAGCCCTTCAACCCCGCCGCCAAACCCGCCTAATCAAACCAACTTTTCGGGTGCCCCATTCATGCGCGACCGTCCAGGCCGCGCATGGGTGGGGGAAAACTCTAGTCGAGATCGAAGTCTCTCAAAGGCTTGCCCGTGTCCGGCGACTCCTTCGCCTTCTTCATCGCCTCGGCAAACTTCTTCGCCAGCACATCGCCTGCATTCTTCTGCGCCGCCACGCTCTGCGCAAACAATGAGTCGCGCCGCGCATCCGCCTCTTTAGCCGCCTGCGCCGCCGACGTCAGATCCTCGAACGTCCGCTTCCGTGGTGCTGGCGTGTGCGCAATGATCGCCCGCGTCACCGGATCAATCTTCAGCATCGCGCCGCAGTCCGGACACGCAACTTCAAATGGCTGGTCGCTCAGGCCCATGGTCGCTTCTCCTCGCCCGTCAACCATTCTAGAACCGCGACGCCAAATCGTGAACCCGGCTGGCCGAGGCCATCTCGGGTCAGCACAAATCCGAGACGAGCAAGGCTGCCGAACCCCGTTTCGGGAACGTTGGATGCGTCGGCAACTGAGACAATTTGGTGCGGGTCGACTACTTCGCCGAAGCAGTCGCATGGGCGGGGGGCTTGGCAATCATCTCCACCGCCTTGTCCACCACAGCGTAGAGCAGTTGATCTGTATCGGTGCTGGCACTGCGCTTAATGTACTCACCCATACGGCGTCCGGCAGCAGCGCTCTCGGGAAGAGTTACGCCACGATTCTTGGCGGAGATGTCCGCCAGTTGCTCAATCATCTCGTAGAAGTTCGCTTCATTCTTGTTGCTCAGGATCCAGGCTTGGTGCACTGTGACGGTCACCAGCTGGGCAGGGTCCCAATGCTCCTGCGTCGCTTTGCCTTCCAGTGAGCGCGGCTCCATATCGGCCGGTTTGCCCTGGGCCGGTGCTGCGTCGGTAGTCCTGTTCTGGCCCGGCATGGGAGGTGCGCTCTGACAGAAGGCAGGGGCGAAGCTGAGTGCGACCGCAGTCACGCCAAGGACGGTGCGAGAGACGAAGGTGCGAAGAAGAGTCATCATGAATTCCTTTCAAAGCTGATACCAGGAGGCAGATCGGCGCAGTGCGGAGAAGTGCCCTTACCGTGGAGGGTAGTAGTCGTTGCGGCGACGGACCGTGGTCTGGTGCTCCTTGCCGACCACAGCTCCAATGCCGGCCCCGGCCGCTCCGCCGATGATTGAGCCCTTAAGGCCACCGCCGAAGAGCGCGCCAAGGATTGCGCCGCCGGCACCACCGATCAGCGCTCCCTTGCCAGGACCTATGCCGCCCTCGTCCGTTCGGCTGGGGTAGGTCTGATCGCCGTAGCGATTGTCTTGGGTCCCGCGTTGCGTGCGGCCGTACTGATCGCGACCGTTCCGGTTGTACCCGTTGCGGTCGTAGCCGTTTTGGTTATAGCCGTTCCGGTTGTACCCGTTGCGGTCGTAGCCGTTTTGGCCGGATGTGTAGGCTTGCGGCTGCCGGTGGCCGCTGCGATCGTACCCGCTGGGGTTGTAGCCATACTGGTTGTAACCGTCGCGATCATAACCGTAGCGGTCATAGCCATTCTGATCGTAGGAATGGCGAGGATTTTGCGAGTACTCACCACCATTTTGACCATCGCGCACGCCGTTATAGAAGTCATCGCGGTTCTGTGTGTTGCCGTACTGGGCCTGACCAGCCGTAAAAGCAAGTATGACCATGGGCAATAGGCCAAGAGCGAACTTCGTCTTAAAGACATTGAACATAACTACCTCAGATCGCAAGGAGAGGTTGTCCCAGAGCGATATCCGCTCAACCCTGCTGAAGGTGTGATGCGGATTCAGTTAGGCTCGAGAGGGGAAGTCCCTCTAAAGAGCCTTCACAGCGAATGTTGCGAGAGCACGATCCGACTCCGACCTTCGAGGCAATACTGCCCCGACAACGAAACCCGCAAAGACCCGCCCGAAAGCCGGCATTTCGGCAAGCCAAAATTCATCCTGCAAACCGCTGAATCAAGATCACTTGGCGACGAAATCTGGATCGGGAGCTACAGTTAGATGCGCACAACCAAATGCCCGGGACACTGGCTCGCTGCTGTTTCCACTAGCAGGTCGATGAATCCGCTGCCCGCCTCGCCCTTCGCGATCTCCCACGCCGCCACAAACCACGCTCCGGCGATAACCCGCTCCTGCGGGTGCCCCTCCGGAAACAGGTGCAGCGCCATCGCATCGGCATGCTTCTTCAGGCTGGACTCTTTATTCAGCTCATGCGTCGCCGCCAGCCGTCGCAGCCGGTCCATCTGGTACCGCATCTTGGATGCCGAGACCTCAGCAGTCTGTCCAAGGCCAGCATCCAATGCGCCCATGTAACTCACAGCAGCCGTCAGCGCCTCATCCAGAGCATTGCCCGCTGCCGCCAGCCGCCGCTTCGCCTCAATCGGCATCGCCCGCGCGCCCAGACGCTGGGCTAATTCATCCGGCGTGGTCATCGCATCCGGCAGTGACACCTCATGCTGCACCATCACCGTTGCGATTGCCGGCTCCAGCACCGTCGCCGACATCCTCGGCAGAATCGGCGTCACGCGCTTCGCAATCTTCTCGTACAGCACCGCGCTCTGCGCGAAATACGCTACCTCAGCAGGCCCGCCCACATACGCTGTCGTCGGCAGAATCGTGTCCTGAAACACCGGCCGCAGCAGCGCATTCGGGCTCAGCCGCTCCGGCGCTGCATCAAGGATCGCCAACAGTTCAGTCGCTGTGAAGACGCTGTTCCCTGCCTTCCAAGTCCCATCGGCCAGCCGCTTCAGCGGCTGCCGTGTCTTCACACCGTCTGCTTCGCTTACCAGAAACAGCAGCGACGCTCCCGGCTTCACCAGCACCTGCGCGTGATACCCAGCACTCTCCAACTCAGTTGACCGCGCCAGTAGCGCAGCCTCCAATTCCTCCGCCTGCTCGATCGCCGCCCGCAGCGCTTCAGCTCCAAGCGCATGGAACTCGCGCCCAGCTGCATCCATGACGATCAGCCCATGCTCGGCGAACAGCCGAGTCATCAGCCGCGCAAACGCGCCCGCAAACGTCGCACCACTCGCACCATGAACTTCGCGCAGCAGCTCACTCACTGGCGCATAGCTCAGCAGCTCGGTCGCCCTTTCCAGCAGCGGCCCAATCCCCTCGCCAAACGTCACTCCGCCCACCGGCGCATCATTCGTATCCTGGACGCCCAACCGCAGTGTCTCCACCGCATGCTTTGTCAGCAGCGCCGCCTGGTCCACCTCTTCTATGTCGTGGTCTTCGCTGGCCAGCCAGAATACCGGCACATGCTCCACGCCGGTCGCCGCCGTCACCTGCTTCGCCCGCGCAATCGCGGTTGCCGCCTTGTGCAGCGTCAGCAACGGCCCGCCCAGCAAACCCACCTGCTGTCCGGTCACCAGCGCCCGCGCTCCCGCGCGCAGCTTCGCAATATTGGCCAGCGTCTTTTCGCCCGCACCGAACTCCCGGCTCTGCTTTTCCAGCGCATCAGCCAGTGCGTCTGCGTGCACACTCGCCGCCGCAGGTTTCATCCACTCCTGCGCAAGCGGCGCCGCGCCATACCACCCGCGTACCGGCGTCTGCGCCTCGCCCATCGCAAGGTAGTCGCGATAGAGCCTCGTCACGTTCGGCAGCGCCGTAATCGGATAACACTCGGTGCTCATGCAGCTCTCAGGAATAGTGCGGAAATTTGGCGGAACCTATGCCACTCTGCTTCGGGACCCTATCCAGTGTGACACGCTTTCGATTGGATGCGCTGATGCACTTCTAGTTGCAAGTGTTTGCTTCTGGATTGAGGATGTTACCGTAAATCCATGGCCGCCCCGTCTAAGAAGCCCCACAAGCCAGTCGCAAAGAAAAAGCCCGCAACCAAGCCAGCCAAGCGCAAGGTTCTCAGTTCAAAGCTCAGCTTCAAGGGCCGCGTCTTTAACGTCTACACCGACACCATCGTTGAGCCCAACGGCCACCGCAATACCAAGGACGTCATTCGCCACAACGGTTCCGTCGTCATCCTCGCCGTCGACGAGTCCGCCAACCCCGCAGACCCCGACGTCATCCTGGAGCGCCAGTACCGCCACGCCGTCGGCCAGTACCTGATCGAAGTCCCCGCTGGAACACGCGACCCCGGGGAGGCACCGCTCGCCGCCGCCAAGCGCGAGATGATCGAGGAGACCGGATACCGCGCCAAACGCTGGACCATGCTCGTCCGCTACTTCGCCAGCCCCGGCTTCCTCGCCGAGTGGATGCAGATCTACCTCGCCCGCGACCTCACCGCCGGCGTCGCACAGCCCGAGCTCGACGAACAGATCGAGATCATCCGCATGCCGCTCTCAAAAGCGATGAAGCTGGTTCACGACGGCAAGATTCACGACGGAAAAACACTCATCGCGCTCTCGCTGTACGACGCTGCTCGCCACGAGGGCCGACTGTAACTGAGTGGAAAGCCGCTCTAGCGCGGTGTCAGCTGCTTCGGCGTCAGTTGCGTCTCGATCTCTTCGGCCACCTGCGCTGCCGGCTCCAGCTGATCGAGGTCCTCATCCGTAAAGGTCTCACCCAGCCCGCCGAAGCGCCGTTCGCGCTTCTGATAGCTCTGGATCGCCTCCAGCAGATGAATCCCGCGGAAGTCCGGCCACAGCCGGTCCGTGATGTAAATCTCCGAGTACGCGATCTGCCATAGCAGGAAGTTCGAGATACGCTGCTCGCCGGATGTACGCACCACCAGATCAGGGTCCGGCATGTGCCGCGTGTACAGCGCGCCGGAGATGTGGTGCTCATCCAGCCGCGCCTCCAGCCCATCCACCTGCAACAGATCTTCCAGTGAGCAGCCACGCTGGTGCGCCTCGGCGATCAGGTCTGTCACCACCGCACGCGCAGCATCCACAATCTCTGACCGCGAGCCATAATTCAGTGCCAGCGTCAGCGTCGTGCCGGTATTCTTCGCCGTGGACTCGCTCGCCCACTGCATCGTGTCCTGCACCTCGCTCGGCAGCTCGTGGATGCGCCCGATGTACTCCATGCGCACGTTGTTGTCGTTCATGCGCTTCACGTTGCCGGCAAGGTAGTTGCGCAGCAGCTTCATCAGAAAGTTCACTTCGGACTTCGGCCGGCGCAGGTTGTTCTCGAGCGAAAACGCATACAGCGTCAGGAACGGCAGATTGATGCGGCTCGCCGTCTCCACCACAAACTGCACGCTCTCCGCGCCCTGCTGGTGCCCCAGAAAGCGCTTCAGCGAGCGCTTCCCTGCCCAGCGGCCGTTGCCGTCCATAATGATGGCGACATGCTGCGGCATGCGCTGCGCGTCCAGCTGGCGATACACCGCCATCTCCTCGGCAGACAACTCATCGAGCCGCGAGCACGGCTCAAACGCCGGACGTTTTGCTTGCTCAGGCAAAGTTCCCTCGCCTCCAGCATACGCCTTCCATATGCTTCCTTTCTCAACAGGAAACCCGTCCGCACACAGGCAGAAAATGGGCCGCCCCGGGCTGAATCCTTTTCTAAAAATCGGGCCTCTTCGTATGTAGAGGGTTAAATCGCAGAAATGGACACCATACCGAAACAGGCTTTCACCATCCACGACATTCGCGACCGGAACTCTCCCCCCGCCCAGTGGATCGATGTGCGTTCTGCGTCCGAGTTTGCCGCCGGTCACATTCCCGGCGCCATTAATATTCCCATGGACGAGATCGAAAGCCGTCTTCCTGACCTGAGCCTGGACCAACCCATCGTCCTCATCTGTCAGGCAGGCAAGCGCGCCGCCATGACCCACAGCATTCTCACGGACCAGAGGCCGAACCTCGCAATCCTGCAGGGTGGCACGGATGCCTGGGCCGCCGCAGGTCTCCCTCTCGTCACCTCCGCCCGCTCGCGCTGGTCACTGGAGCGCCAGGTGCGCCTTGCAGCAGGTGTGCTTGTGCTCACAGGAGTTGTCCTGGGCTTCGTGGTAAACCGGATTTGGTTTGGCCTCTCGGGAGCCATAGGCGCGGGCCTTATCTTTGCAGGAACCACCAACTACTGCGCCATGGCCAATCTGCTGGCGCTGCTCCCCTGGAATCGCCGCAGAGCCACAATGAAAGCGAATGCGTGCACCTGCGCGTAAGGAGATGGGCGGCCTCAGATGAACTTTGAAGCATTAGCTGACGAACATAAAGACAGCGTCTACCGGCAGATGCTGCGCGTCTGCGGAAACCACGAAGACGCCGAAGACGTGCTGATCGAAGCGCTGACCAACGCTTACCGCAGTATGGACCAGTTGCGCGATCCCGCAGCCTTCAAGGCATGGCTGGCGCAGATCGCCCGCCGCGTCTGCTGGCAGTTGAAAGAGAAGGAGGCGCTCCTGCCGCTGATCCAGCTGGCCGATATGGAGGACGAAGGCGTCGAACTTCGCGATCGTGCGCCCGCTCCGGAAGACGCAGTGGCCGCCGCGCAACTTCGTGACATATTGCGTTCCGCGGTCCAGAAGCTTCCGGCAGAGTTCAGGGACGTGTACGAGCTGAGAGATATGCAGGAGATGCCGGGTGAAGAGGTCGCCGCACGGCTTGGAATTTCACTCGCTGCCATGAAGTCGCGCCTGCATCGTGCGCGCTCTATGTTGCGGCAGCAGATTGAAGCCGCTTTGTTTCACCCGCTACAGATGCAATAACAGGGCCTCCGCTTATCGGGCCAGGGAGTCATAACCATGGAAGTCAATGTCGAACATCTCGGTGAAGTACAGTTTGAAGTCAAATCCCGCAAGCACACCATCGTCTGCGACCAGCCGGAAGAGCTCGGCGGTTACGATGAAGGCATGACGCCGCCGGAGCTATTGCTCGCTTCTCTCGGTTCCTGTGCCGCGTACTATGCCGTCGCTTATCTCAAGAAGAAGGGCATTGCATCTACCGGAACTCACGTGCGCGTGACTGCTGACAAGGTCCCCAACCCCATGCGCGTCGATAATTTCAGGATCGATGTCACCGCGCCGATCTCGCTCACAGACGAGCATCGTGCAGGTCTGGAGCAGGCGATCCATCGCTGCCTCATCCATAACACGCTGCAGCATCCTCCATCCATCCACCTCACTTTGCGCGAGGAAGAGCTCGCGGCTGCAGCGTAGCCTCGCGGGTCTGCGCGGGGGGATGTTCGATACACTGAAGAGGAATGTCCACACAGATCATCCGCCCTGCGCGCTCGCTCGCGGGCTCTCTCACGGTTCCCGGAGACAAGTCCATCTCTCACCGCTATGCGATGCTCGCCGGCTTCGCTGAAGGCACCTCGCGCCTCGCCAACTTTTCCACCGGAGCCGACCCACACTCCTCGCTCGGCTGCATGGAATCCCTCGGCGCCACCGTGCGCAAGGGTCCCGGCACCGCGGTTGAAGTCACCGGCGTCGCGGGCAGCTTCCGCCAGCCGTCCACCGAGCTCGACTGCGGCAACTCCGGCTCCACCATGCGCATGCTCGCCGGCCTCATCGCGCCGCATCCGCACACCTTCACACTCATCGGCGACCACTCGCTCACCCTGCGCCCTATGGAGCGCATTCGCAAGCCGCTCGCGCAGATGGGCGCGCGCATCGACCTCGTCGACGGCCACGGCCCCATGACCATCCACGGCGGCCCGCTCAAG
>Ga0105238_10006351_pt1 | contig 11756 bp, 8 predicted proteins | sample KBSC34metaG_FD_81526 | JGI IMG/M metagenome (GOLD analysis project Ga0105238, IMG submission 81526) | Corn rhizosphere microbial communities from Kellogg Biological Station, Michigan, USA - KBS C3-4 metaG | ecosystem: Host-associated > Plants > Roots > Rhizosphere > Soil | place: Michigan, USA... | reverse complement strand
GTTCGTTGAAGACCCAATTGCAGGCGGAATTGCGGGCCTGAGCCGCGTTACAAGCTGGCACCCAGCGGCGGAAGCGGACAATCCAGCGTGTCGGCAACGGCGCGGAGCAATTCGGCCTCGTTCTCCTGGATCACGCCATCGGCACCGACAACGCGCGCGGCGGCTTCGAGCAGGTTTTTCTTGATGATGGGGGCCGCGAGCGCCAGGCGATCGAGCGCGGCACTGACATTTTCGACTCCGCATTCGCCTGGCGGCAGGAAGGAGAGGCCAAATTCCTGCTGGGCACGCAGGAACGGCGCACCGGTGGCAAACGCCTTCTGGATTTCCATGTCATCACTGCTGCCAACGTAGGCCAGCGCGGATAACACCACCGCACAATCCGGCACCAGCGGTTTCAGCGTGTAATATTGCACCGCCGAGGGACGTGCCAGACCGAACTTCGGCGCCAGGTGTCGGCGCACGATCTTTTGCAGGACAAACTCAAACAGCTCCACCTTGCCATCGCTGCCGATGAGCCATTCCAGCGTGCCGGAGAACTGGCTGAACTGGGCGGCATCCATCTGCCGCAACGCCGGCAACGCCAGGTTCACCAGCGGCAGACGAGCACGGGAAGCGGCATGAGCGACATCCGGAAGCAACACATTCACTTTGTCAGCAATGTCCTGGGACATGTGTTGAGCCAGCCCTGCCAGTTGCATCGCGCGCACGGAGGCATCGTCGCTGAGCAACAATGCGTAAACCAAAGCCACGGCAGCCACTGGTTCGCGCGCGGCCTGGCGGAGATTTTCCGGCAAAGCATCACGCGACGGATCGGCGTATTTCAACTGCATCGGCACCATATCAGCAGGGCTGGGAGCCACGGTATGGGTGGGGGCGACCGGCGGCATTTCGCTGCCGGCAACGACCAGGATTCCCGTGAGCGGGTTTTCGAAAATCGGCGGGCCGCTTTTCTGCGACGGACGTTGGAACAGCCTTTCCACCTTGTCATCCGGCAGGCGCTGGAATTTGCCATCCCAGTTTGGATCAATGGCCTTGATGCGCTCCTCCAGTGGCGGATGAGTATCCATCGCGTGCATGAAGGAACTGGCCATTCCGCTGCCAAAAAACATGTGGCTGGCGTCCGAGGCATGCGGCGATTCCATCTGCGACCCGTAGCCTCCGAGTTTTTGCAACGCGCCGGAAAGCCCGGCCGGATTACGCGTGAACTGCACGGAGGAGGCGTCGGCCAGAAATTCGCGCTGACGGCTGACGGCGGCCTGGATCAGGCGACCGAAGAAAAGCCCAAGCGAGCCGATGACCAGAAGTAAAATACCGATGAGGGGCAGCGGGTTTTTATCGCGGCTGTTGCTGCTGCGTGTATACAGAAGAATACGGCCGATGGTGGCGATGCAAAAGATGCCGAACAGGATGCCGATAAGACGGATGTTCATCCTCATATCACCGTTCAAAATGTGGCTGAACTCGTGGCCAATGACACCTTGCAGTTCGTCGCGCGACAGCTTGGTCATGCAACTGCGCGTGACAGCGATGGCGGCATCGCTGGTCGAATGGCCGGCGGCAAACGCGTTGATGCCATCCTCATTGTCCAGGACATAGACCTGCGGCATCGGCACGCCGGAGGCGATGGACATCTCCTCGACAACATTCAGCAGCTTGCGCTCGTCAGGATCATGCGAATTGGAATCCAGCAGCCGACCGCCCAGCGATTCCGCCACGGCGCTGCCACCGGCAGACAAGGCCATCGTTTTGTAGGCGCTGCCAAAAAAGATCACGGCCATCGTGCCCAGCGCGACCATCGCGAATAATCCTGGATTCCACAAGGCCACCTGGGTCTGCGCCTCCTGGTAATAGTGATGTGATTGTTTGAGGCTGACATAGGAAGACACCAGGATGGCGACCCCGTAGATCATCACGATCATCGAAATGACCGCGAGCAGGAAATAGACAAAGAGCCATTTCGTCTTGCGCCGGGCAAGGTCTTGTTGCGCAAAAAAGTCCATGTTAATTCACGATTTTGGATCCACGATTTTAAAATCCACCCGGAATCTACGACGGCTCGTAAATCGTATATCGCAAATCGTAAATTCGGCGACAACAGGGATCAGGAGAATGAAACCTTGGGCGCGACCTTCTCTTCCGGCTTGTCGATGACAAACAGTTCCGCCGCCATGAAATTGAACATCCCCGCGAGCAGGTTGCTCGGAAACACTTCGCGGTCGGTGTTATAGGTCATCACGGCATCGTTATAAGCCTGACGTGCGAAGGAGATCTTGTTCTCCGTCGAGGTCAGTTCCTCCGTAAGCTGCATCATGTTCTGGTTCGCCTTGAGATCGGGATATTGTTCGCTGACGACCATCAGGCGGCTCAATGCCCCGCCCAGACCGGCCTCGGCAGAAACCAAATTTTTCATCGCCGAGGCGTCACCGGGATTGCTCGCGGCGTTTTTGGACGCGGCATAGGCGATGTTACGCGCCTCGGTCACGGCAGTGAGCGTACCGCTCTCATGCTTCATGTAACCCTTGGCAGTTTCGACCAGGTTCGGAATCAGGTCATAACGGCGCTTCAACTGGACATCAATCTGCGCGTAAGCGTTCTTGTAACGGTTGCGCATCGTAACCAGCTTGTTGTAGATGCCGATGGCGGCCATGCCAATGACGATCGCGAGCAACAAGAGCCCGCCCAGGACGACAATAAGGATGATTCCAGCAGTCATAGTTGTTCTTTCGTTAAGTTCACTGACAGTTTCACCGAACTGCGTTTCCGGGCAATGATAATTTCGCCCAAAAAATGGAATCGGCGCCGCCCGCGGCAGCCATCATGGCACCACCTCGACCGGCATCCCCACCCAGGCCAGCTTGACCATGTAGGTCGCATCCCAGTTCGCCAGCCGGAAACAGCCGTGCGATTCCGTCCGCCCCACCTGTTCCGGGACCGGTGTCCCGTGCATGCCATAGCCCGGCTTGTCCAGGCCGATCCACGCCAGGCCAACCGGATTATTCGGGCCGGGCGGCAGGATCAATTTGTGTCCGATAGCCTGGGCCTCCGGTGATTCAGGAAACACCGCAGGGTCAAAAGTGTAATTTGGATCGGGTGCCACCATCGCGACATGCAGTTCGCCCACGGGACGTTTCTCAACCTTCGCCGCGATGCTGCACGGGCAATGCAGCAGCAAATTCGTCTCGCTGTCAAACGCCTCCAAAAATTTCTGCGACAGGTGAATGATGACGAATGCCGCCTTGTCCACCGGTTCGGAATACTCCACGGCCGGAATTTTCAAGACCGTACCCGCGACAACATTTGTCCAGCTCACACCGGGGTTCAACTTTTGGACCAGTATCGGATATGAATGCGCCTTCTCAGCAACCAGTTCCAGGATGGTTTCGTAGTCGAGCGCAGACTGTTGCGATTTTTCGAGCCACGTCTTGCCGATCGGCTGCAAGCGCGCCAGATCATTCGTGGTCACGACATACGTCGTCAGCAACGGTGCATCCAGCGTCAGCACCGCACGCGTGTTGGTATCGAGAATTCTCGATTCGGACAATTTTTCGGAACGCTGGAAAGCCGCGATGGCCGCCCGCGTCTGTGAACCAATGGCTGCATCCAGCGCACCCGGTGAAATCGCCCGCCGCATCAACGCCACCTGTGCCTCCAACGTGTCACGAACCGTCCGGGGAAAATCCGCCACCGTCTGCGGCGCAATCACGAGCGGTTTGAGCTTGGGCTTGGGCGGGGCGGCAGTTTGCGCGGCAGGTTTGGATTGTGAGGCGACGGATGATCCGTTTTTCGCGTGATGTTTCTGGCGCCACCAAAGCCAGCCACCGCCGAGCACGATGACCAGCAACAACAGCACGGCCAATTGATCCCCGAAGCGGCTGCATTGTTTGGACGGCGTCTTTTGCAGAAGCGGCACGGCCACAATTTACCGACTGCAACGGGCGAGCCAAGTTTGAATTCAAACCTTCATCCGCAGCACGGCATCGCCGATCAGACGTCCCGCATTCTCGCAGCCAATGCGGCTTGTATTGATGACGAGGTGATATTGCAACGGATCGTTGATATCGGCCTTGAAATAGGTCTTCACATAGCGGGACCGGGCCGCCTCCTCCCGGATGCAAAACGCGCGGGCCGCCGCCGGCGACTTGTTATCGGCACGGCAAATCCGCTCAATCCGGTCTTCGAGCGACGCAACCAGCCGCACATGCAGGACCTGCGGCAACCTGCCCGTGATGATGTTTCCAGCCCGGCCGATGAGGATGACATTGCCGCAATTCGCCAGCTGCAACATCGTCTCCGCGGTCTGCTTGACGATGGTACGGGTATTGGGGCGCATATTAAAAATCTCGGCCAGCGCATCCTCGAATTCTGAAACGTGGTCCTCGGCCAGGATATGCGCCAGATTCGCGGGCAGAAAATGGTCCTCCAGGACTTTCTCCATCAGGTTCCGGTCGAACACGGTCCATGACACACCGGGTCGCGGTGGCAGATGTTTCTGCAGATAATTGGCCAGCACCTCGGCCACCTGTACGGCGCCACAGCCCGTCTGCCTGGAAATGGTCACCGCCCGCCGCAGGCTGATGTCCGAAGCCCCCCTTGCCGATGAAACGGTCTGGCTGTTGATGAAGGAAACACAATGCTCAAGACTGGTGTTTATCATAAATCACCTCGTGGTTGATGACCTACCATAAACCCACTCCGGGGTGTTTTTCAACTGGCGGCGGACGATTTTAATCCCAAAGATTAAACCTCATTCACGCAACAGCACCTCGTTATACGCCGTGGCGATCTGATCCACCAGCGGTGACGGCACCACATGCTCGCCATCGAACGCCACCACCGGCACGATGCCCAGCACGCTTTGCGTGATGAAAATGCCCTCCGCATTGCGAAGATGCTGCGGCTTGATGACCCGCTTGTTGGTCTCCAGCCCCAACGCCTGGCAGATTTCCAAAACGACCGCCCGCGTGATTCCCGGCAGGACGCCCCGCCCCGTCGGCACCGTGCAGATGGTGTTTTGATAGACCCAGAAAATGTTTCCGCCGGCCGTCTCCGCCACCTCGCCGTTTGTGTTCAGGAGCAAGGCCTCGTCCGCGCCGCGCTCGCTCGCCTCGAGGCGGGCGAACACGTTCAAAATCTTGCTCGTCGTCTTGAACGAGGAGATCGCGCCGCTCGCGGGGATGTGGTACGAGGATGTGATCATGCTCCATTGCAGCGGCCCTTCGGCGGGTAGCGGCGGCAGCGGATGCAGGCTCATCACCATTGTCGGCTTCCCGGCAGCGGCAGGCGAATAGCCGCGCTCCCCGGCGCCGCGGGTCAAGGTCACGCGCAGCACCGCGTCCGGCATCGCATTCGCCTCGACCAGTTGCGCGGTGAATTTTTGTATCTCTTTCGGCGTGAACGGCAACGGGATTTTCAGGTAGTCCGCGCCGCGCACCATCCGCTCCAGATGCTGCGCCAGCCGGAACGGCCGCCCGTTGACGACGCGCGTCGTCTCAAACAGCCCGTCGCCATACATGAAGCCACGGTCGTTCACTGGCACCATGGCTTCCGCCATGGGCATAATTTTTCCGTTGAGAAATACAACCATGAAAATAATCCCTTTTCCTAACACCTTCTATTTACGCGAGCCAACAATTTTCTGCTAGGAAATTTTAAAAAAATCGCTGTCGGGTTCCGGCCATGTCGTTCATTGGTCATGAGGAAATATTTGATGACACGGCCTGCGGCCGGTTCAGGTTCATAGCGGCAATAAAACCGCGCGCCTTCGCCAGCGTCTCCTCATATTCCGCCGCCGGACTGGAATCGGCCACGATTCCTGCGCCCACATTGAAATGCACCGCCCCATCCTTGCACACCGCCGTGCGGATCGTGATGCTCAACTGGCTCTCGCGGTTGAAACCTAGATAACCCAAACAGCCGCAATACGGCCCGCGCGAGACGGGCTCCAGTTCGTCGATGATCTCCATCGCGCGGAACTTCGGCGCACCCGTGATGCTCCCGCCGGGAAAGCTCGAGGCCAGCGCCGCAAAATGCGTCATACCTTTCCGCAACCGGCCCTCCACTGTGGAGACCAGGTGCTGCACCTGCGCAAACTTTTCCAGTTTGGCCAGGTCCGGCACCTGCACCGAACCGTACTCGCAGACCTTGCCCAGGTCATTCCGCAGCAGGTCCGTGATCATCACCAACTCCGCGAGTTCCTTGGCGCTGGTCTGCAATTCATACGCCAGTTGGGCATCGCGGGTCGCATCGGCGTCGCGCGGACGCGTACCCTTGATGGGGCGCGTCACAATGTGCGAACCGCTCATGCGCAGAAATTGTTCCGGCGAGGAGGAAGCGATCTGAAACCGGCCATGCTGCCCGCCCCCATCGCAATCGAGAAAAGCTGAAAACGGCGCGGGCGAAACGGTGGCCAGCCGCTGGTATATTTCCCAGCCGGTAAAATCACAGGGCGTCGTGAGCCGTTGCGAAAGGTTGACCTGATAGATGTCCCCTGCCCTGATATATCGTTGCACCCGCTCAACTGCGGCGATGAAATCCGCTCTGGAAAAGTTCGATGCGATTCGCGACACCCCAAGTGCGGCATGGGCTTCACCCGGCATCTCGTTTCTCGTATCGCGTCCTTCATCGCTGGCTTTCACCCGCTTCTTCCAGAATTCCAAGCGCCGGTGTGCGTGCACTTCATCTCGTGAACCATCGGCGTTCAGGCCGGTGGAGATGACGCTGGCTTTGCCCAGATGATGATCGAACACCACCAGGCTGTCGTAGAAACCGACATGACAGTCCGGCAGTTCCAGATCATTCACGGCGCGGCGCGGCAGCTTGGGCTCGGTGAAATTTTTCAGGTCATAGCCCCAGTAGCCAAACGCGCCTCCGAGCGGAAACGGTGAATCGATCTCATCCAGCAGTTCATACCGCGCCATCAGCGCGTCCAGCAGATGCCACGGGTTGCCGAACTGGACTTGGTGTCCGCTGGCCGACTGTGGGTGTCCGGAGATTTCACAGCGCGAGCCGAAACTGCGGAAAGTCAAAAACGGATTCGCCGCCACGAAGGAATATCGCGCCTGCACCGGGTCCAACGACGAACTGCGCAGCAACACCACCCCCGCCTCGCCGCGCAATTGCTCGACGAGCGATTCGGGCGTGGGCGCGCAGGAGATTTCGTGGATGAGCGGGCGCATGATGATCCGTTTAGCGGAAGGCCTTCGCCGGCATTTCTGGCGGGCTGACCCGGCGCTGGTATTCGAGGATGAGGTCGATGGCCGCCTGCGGGTCGTCCACAAACTGCACCAGTTCGAGGTCGCCGGGGCTGATGAACGCCTCTTTTTCCAGATGCGTCTTCATCCATGCAAACAGCCCCTTCCAATGCTCGCTGCCGTACATGATCAGCGGAAACGCCGGGATGCGCTGCGTCTGCACCAGTGTGAGCACCTCAAAAAACTCATCCAGCGTGCCAAAGCCGCCGGGCATGAAGATGAACCCGAAGCTGTATTTCACAAAGCAGACCTTGCGCGAAAAGAAATAATGGAAATGCACCGGCACATTCGCGTAGCGGTTGCCGGTCTGTTCGTGCGGCAGTTCGATATTGAGCCCGACCGATTTCCCGCCGCCATGCGCCGCACCCTTGTTCGCCGCCTCCATGACGCCGGGGCCGCCGCCGGTCACAACCGCCAGGTTATGCTTCGCCAGCCCCTTCGCAATGTCGTGCGCTGCCTGGTAATACTTGTCCTCCGGCTTTGTCCGCGCGGAGCCGAAGATCGTCACCGCCGGGCCGATCTTGGCGAGCGACTGGAATGAATCCACGAACTCCGCCATGATGCGGAAGATCCGCCAGGGATCCTCGCGCATGACGAACGTGGTGTCGGTGTGATTTTCACTCATGGCTGCAACATAGTCCGGCGTTTAAAATGAAACAAGCCGGAGAACTCATGATTCTCCGGCTTGCGTGCGAATTCGTCTTACGAGCAACCGAGGCTTTCGCCGCAGTTCAGGCACTTGTAGCAGGCACCATTGCGCACGGCCACATGACCGCAGTTCGGGCACGTCGGCGCGTCCTGCTGGTTCGTGATCATCGAGGTCAATGTCAGGGTGCGGCGCGCATGTGCGGCCTCCGGTTTCACCTTGGCTTCGACCATGTCCGTGTCGTCCGAGATCGGCAGCTCAGGCACCGGCCGGTTCACTTTTTTTTTGAGTTCCTCGATGAGACCGGGGATCGCCAGTTCCGGCTGGTTGCGACCGGCGATGATGTTCTCGCGATAGCCGGGGATGAACTGGAATGCCAGCCAGCGGAACACATAGTCCGTGATCGAGGCCGCGTTGCGGATCTCCGGGTTCTTTGTGAAACCGCTCGGCTCAAAACGCTGGTGCGCGAACTTCCGGACCAGCGCCTCCAGCGGCACACCGTACTGCCACGCGAGGCTCGTCAGCGTCCCGATGCTGTCCATCAGGCCGCCGATGGTGGAACCTTCCTTCGCCATCGTGATGAACAATTCACCCGGCTGGCCGTCATCGAACAGGCCGACCGTCAGATAACCTTCGTGGCCCGCGATATCAAACTTGTGCGTCACCGCCGTGCGCGTGTCCGGCAGACGACGGCGCAACGGCTTGCCGGCATCTTCCTGGAGATTCGCGACCTCTGCTTCGAGTTGCTTGATGCGGTTCTCCAGCACGGCGGCATCCGCCGCGGCTGTGGCGGTCTTGTCGCCGCCTTCGTTGGTCTTCTTCGTGTTGAGCGGCTGGGAACGCTTCGAACCATCGCGATAGATCGCGACACATTTCAGCCCCATCTTCCACGCTTGGACGTAAGTGTCGCGGATTTCGGCGACCGTGCAGGCACTGGGCATGTTGACCGTCTTGGAGATGGCGCCGCTGATGAACGGCTGCGCTGCCGCCATCATTTTCAGGTGCGCCATGTAACCGATGCTGCGCTTGCCGCGCGAAGGCTTGAACGCGCAATCAAAGACCGGCAGATGCTCCGGCTTCAATCCGCTCTTAACAACTGTGCCGTTTTCCTCGACGTCCTCGATCGTGTCAAATTTCTCGATGTGGGCGATGATCTGCTTGTTGGCCTCTTCGCCATAGCCCAGCCGGCGCAAGGCGTCCGGCACGCCGCGGTTGACGATCTTCAACATGCCGCCGCCCGCGAGCAATTTATACTTCACCAGCGCGATGTCTGGCTCGACGCCCGTCGTGTCGCAATCCATGAGGAAGGCGATCGTGCCCGTCGGCGCCAGCACCGTCACCTGCGCATTGCGGTAGCCGTGCTGCTTGCCCTTGGCGAGAGCACCATCCCACGTTTTGCGGGCCTCGGTCTTGAGATAATTAAATTCCGCGCTCGGCTGGATGTCCTCCACCGCCGCGCGGTGCAGCTTGATCACCCCGAGCATGGATTCCACGTTGTCCTTCGCCACCGGGTTCGGCACCCCGGCGCAACGCGCATCGCGATAGCCCGCAAACGCGCCGACATTCGCCGCGATGTCCGAGCTCTGCTCGTACGCGTGACCCGTCATGATGGACGTGATCGCACCGGCCAGCGCGCGGCCTTCATCGGAATCGTACGGCAGGCCGTAGCTCATGCAGAGCGAACCCAGGTTCGCGAAGCCGAGGCCCAGCGTGCGGAAGATGTGGGAATTTTCCGCGATGTTCTTGGTCGGATAGCTCGCGTTGTCCACGAGGATTTCCTGCGCGGTGATGTAGATGCGCACCGCCGCCTTGAAGCGTTCGATGTCAAACTTGCTGTCCTCGCGCTTGAACTTCATCAGGTTCAGCGAGGCCAGGTTGCACGCCGTGTTGTTCACGAACACGTATTCGCTGCACGGGTTCGTGGAATGGATCGGCTCCGTGCCCTTGCACGTATGCCATTTCTGGATCGCGCCGTCGTATTGGATGCCCGGGTCGCCGCAGATATGCGTGCCCTCGGCGATCTTGTTGAGCAACGTGCTCGCGTCCTTCTTCTGGAGCGGCTTGTTGCCCACCACCGTGCGCGTCCACCATTCCTTGCCGGACAAGGCGGCTTCAAAAAATTCGTCGCTCGCCCGGACGGAAAGATTCTCGTTCTGGTACATCACGCTGCCGTAGGCATCGCCGTTGTACGAACCGTCATAGCCCTGCTCGATCAGTGCCCAGGCCTTCTTCTCCTCCTTCTGCTTTGCGTCGATGAATTCCTCGATGTCGCCGTGCCAGTCGCGCAGCGTGTTCATCTTGGCCGCCCGGCGCGTCTTGCCGCCGGACTTCACCACGTTCGCCACCTGGTCATAGACCTTCAGGAAACTCATCGGGCCGCTCGGCCGTCCGCCGCCGCTCAATTTCTCGCGGCTCGAACGGATCGGCGACAGGTCCGTGCCCGTGCCGGAACCGTACTTGAAGAGCATCGCCTCGCTGTACGCCAGGTGCATGATGTCCTCCATGTTGTCCTCAACCGACTGGATGAAGCACGCGCTGCCCTGCGGATATTCATACTGCGTCGCCGCGCGTTCCGCCTCGCCCGTTTCGCGGTTGTAGAACCAGTTGCCCTTGCCGGACTTCTTGCCCACGCCGTATTCGTGGAACAGGCCCACGTTGAACCACACCGGCGAGTTGAACGCGCCGTACTGGTTCAGGCAGAGCCAGGTCAGCTCCTCGTAAAAGACTTCACCGTCCGCCTTGCTGAAATAACCGTCCGCGATGCCCCAGTCTGAAATCGTCCGCGAAATGCGGTGGATGAGCTGGCGCACCGATGTCTCGCGCTCGGACGTGTTCTGTTCCCCGTAAAAATATTTCGACACCACCACTTTCGTCGCCAAGATGGACCAAGACTTCGGCACCTCGACGTTTTCCTGCTTGAAGATCACCTTGCCGGCGTCGTCTGTGATTTCCGCCGTGCGCTTCTCCCATTCGATCTGGTCGAACGGCTTCACCTTCGCGTCGCTGAACACCCGGGCGATGGGCAGATGTTTCTTGTTGCTGGCCTTCGCGGGCTTCATCCCGCGGGCAGTGGAAGACTTTTCGGTACGACGGCGTCCGGCGGCAGTAGCCGGCGTCAAGACATCCTCACGTGCATCAATCATGGTTATTTAAACTTGGGTTTACGGTTGGGCTTTCGGCAGCTTCCAAAGTAAAAGAAGCGCACAAAAAGTCGAAAAACTGCCCAATCACGGAGAAAAATGGCTTTTTTGCAAAAACCGCCTCTCCCCCACTAATTGGGGAACGACTGCCATCATGCTACCACCCCTTGTGGCTTTCAAGAAAATTTTACAAAAAAGTTGCAATCAACATATTCACAAATGAAATCAATGCAATTCACGCGGTGAACCCCAAAAAAAACCGGCTTATTCCCCCCTGTGAACAACTTTTCCCCACCCCCTCCCCGCACTTCTTCCTCCAGATTATGGACACAAGTTTTTTCGTCCGGATAAAAATTCCACTCCCATTGAGTCCCATAAACCCGGATTTTCGGAGTGCGCCCGTCCTCGTCCTGCCGCGCCGTAGCGGCGTCTCGGCAGAGCGCCGGGCATCAAGGATCCATGATCGCCCGTGTGGCTCGCACCCGTTCGCATCCCTTGCTGGCCGCCCCCTCTGTTCGGATTTCGGCCCCCGGATTTTATCCGTGTCCATCTGTGCCCATCCGTGGTTAAAAAGAATGGTTTAATTTGGTTTAATTTTTCCATTTTCATTGGCCTTTTGACGAATCGCCTTGGGAGTGCCGAGCACCAGCTCGGCAAGTTCTCCATCCCCATTTTGGCTCTTCGTGACCTTCGTTCCCTTCTGTGAAAGCCTCCCCAATC
>Ga0105238_10006350_pt1 | contig 11756 bp, 9 predicted proteins | sample KBSC34metaG_FD_81526 | JGI IMG/M metagenome (GOLD analysis project Ga0105238, IMG submission 81526) | Corn rhizosphere microbial communities from Kellogg Biological Station, Michigan, USA - KBS C3-4 metaG | ecosystem: Host-associated > Plants > Roots > Rhizosphere > Soil | place: Michigan, USA... | reverse complement strand
CGCGCGTGGAATCCAGTCAGTTTCCTCACCGTGAATCAGATGGCCCACGATATCATGTGGACTCCACGTCTCCGGCCCTTCATTCCGAACCAGCCACGCCTCCGGAAGCTCACGCAGCATTGCATTGAGAGTTGAAGGCGTTCGCGCCAGAAGCTCCATTGCATCTTGAAGATCAAATTCCATTCCTGTCGACTCCGTTCAAGGTTTGAAGTCGATCATAGCATCAGTGTCGTTTATCTTCATCGACTTGGCAAAGGCGGACTCGGGCCGCACAAACTCTTAACTCCGGCGTAACCACCGAAGGCAGGCCCGCGCGGCCACCAAACTCTTAATTCCGGCTTAACGCCGAAGGCGTTCGCTAACCCTAGCCCAGGGTTGGGGCGCGCTTCGCGCTCCAACCCTGGGATCAAAATAAAAAAACCGGTAAACCCTGTGTAAGGGTTTCTCTTGGTCCTAGTCCCAAACGTATAGTTCATCAAATTCGATTCCATACGCCTTGAGAAACGCACGGTACTCGTCCTGAAACGTTACTCGCTTATGATGCTCTTCCTGGTTCTCGATGTAACGGATAACGTCCGTGAGATTCGATTGACTTACCGAGAATGATCCGTATCCACCTTGCCAATAGAATTTCGACATCCTGCGCGAGGTAGTTTTGATCCAGCCTGACGAGGTTCGCTTAACCTCCTTCACAACGCTTGCGATCGAGTGCGTTCGTGACAGTGCAAACAATGAATGGGTATGATCTTCGACACCGCCAACGATCAAGGTTTCGCAGTCATGAACCCGCAACATCTCCGCGAGGTATGCATGCATTTAGCCGCGCAATACCTTATCGCGCAAAAAAGGAAACCGGTCTTTGGTTGAGAAGATGAGGTGCGTCCAGAGACGAGAGAGAGATTGAGCCATAGTGAGGTGGCCTCCTATTTAGATTAACCATTAAAGGTTTGAGCACAGTCTAACACGAATTGTATCCGAGAAACCCTTTCAGGGTTGAACGCCTTTGGGGGGGCGGATCCCAGGGTTGGAGCCAAAGCTCCAACCCTGGGCTAGGGTTAGCGAACGCCTTCGGCGTTAAGGAGCAGATGAATGGCAGTCTTTTCCTTAACGATCGGGGTTAGCGAACGCCTTCGGCGTTCAGGCGAACGAAGGCAAGTCCTCTCCGTTTAACTCTGGTAATGCTGGGCAGCTTCGGAGTTATCGAAACATCGAACGCTACTTCGCCCTAATCGTAAGCACCACTATCTCCGGTGGAACACCGAAGCGCACGGGGACTATGCTGGTGCCGATTCCCGTGGTTACGAACAGGTGGTGGTTGTTTTCGACAAGGTGGCCCTTCACGTAGCGGTCGCCGTAGTCGGAAGATTCCACGACGCTTCCAATCAAAGGTAGTCTGACTTGTCCGCCGTGAGTGTGGCCGGCGAGGAGGAGAGGCACACGGGGCGGAAGATCCGGGAAGATGTCCGGGTTGTGAGTGAGGGCGATGAAGGGCTTTCCTTCGGGCACCATCGCAATCGTGTCTGCCACGGCTTGCTTGCGTGTCCAGAGGTCTGCGAGTCCGACGAGCCAGAGTTGTGTCCCACGCGCGTCGAAGTGTATGACCTCATTCTCGAGAACCTGAATCCCATTCTTCTCCAAACCGCGACGCACCTGTATCCCGCTGTACCACCAGTCGTGATTGCCCAGCACTGAATAGACGCCGAGTGGCGCGTGTAAATCTTTCAAGATCGCACCAAAGTGTTCCGGTTCGACCCGCCGTGTGACATTGCCATTGCTCGACATGTAATCACCGAGGATCACGATCAACTCCGGCTGTAGTTGGTTCGTGCGCTCGACGATCGTGCGCAGCTTCTTGTCGTCGATGAACCAGTCGTCGACGTGAATGTCAGACAGAACCGCGATTCGCAGGCCGTCGAGCTCGGCGGGCCAGTTGTCGATCTGAACGGTTTGTTCGCGAACAACCAACCGGCCCGGCTCTACGAGAAATCCCCAGAAGACCATCCCTGCGATAAGCAACACAATCGCCGCGAACAGAATTCGCGGGCTTTTACCCGGACGAGAACCGCGAATCTGGTTGAAAAGGAAGAGCAGCAACCCGAGAAGAATCGCGCTGGAAATGACGAATGTTACGGCCATGCTGGTGAACTGAACGATAACGCTCGGCCCCGGGTTCTGCTATCTTAGGCTAACCAAAACGCTCCGGAGCGGAAAACCAATGAGAAAAATTCTTCCCCTGCTCTTGTGCTGTGCGACAACCCTGTTCGCGCAAAGTCCTGACCGGCAATTCATCCGCACTGACGCGAAGGTCATTGCACTGGCCCACGTGCGCGTGATCGACGGCACCGGCGCCGCGCCCAAAGACGATCAGACGATCATTATCACCGACGGGAAGATCCAGTCAGTTGAGCCGGCCGCAACTGCGAAGATCCCCGCAAACGCACAGACCCTGGATCTCAATGGCTACACCGTTCTGCCCGGCCTGGTCGGAATGCACAATCACATGTTCTTCCCGATGGGTGGCTCGCCCCCGATGTATTCCAACATGGGCATCAGTTTCCCGCGTCTTTACCTGGCGCTCGGCGTCACGACGATTCGCACCACCGGCAGCGTCGCTCCCTACTCCGATCTCGAAATCAAAAAGCTGATCGATGCCGGACGAATGATTGGCCCGAAGATGCACATCACCGCGCCTTATCTCGAAGGGCGCGGCTCGTTTACCCCCGTGATGCACACCCTCACAGGACCCGACGACGCGCGTCGCATGGTGAGTTACTGGGCCGATCTCGGCGCAACTTCGTTCAAAGCATACATGAATATCTCGCGCGCCGAGTTACGCGCTGCCGTCGAAGAAGCACACAAGCGTGGACTCAAAGTGACGGGCCACCTCTGTTCCATCGGCTACAAAGAAGCAGCGGAGATCGGCATCGATAATCTCGAGCACGGGTTGTTTGCAGATTCAGAGTTCGTTCCCAACAAGCAGCCGGACCAGTGCCCGCAAGGAGTTTCGAACAGTCTTCGACAACTTGATATCAACGGCGCACCAGCCCAGGAGATGATCCGCACGCTTGTTTCCAAAAACGTTGCAGTCACCTCAACATTGCCGGTCTTTGAAGCAGGTGGCGCTCCGCTGGCCCAAACCGGTATCGGTGCGAGTAGCGCGTTGTTGAATCAACGTATTTTGAATGTGATGTCGACCGATGCTCGTGTTCGTTACTTACAGGCGCGAGCGCGCGTGTCTCCCGAGGCGAACTTTCTGCCGCTGATGCGCAAGGCGATGGAATTTGAACGAGCGTTTGTTAAGGCAGGTGGATTGCTGATCGCGGGACTCGATCCGACGGGTAACGGCGGCATCGTCGCGGGCTTCGGCGATCTGCGTGAGGTGGAGCTATTAGTTGAAGCAGGCTTCACACCAACCGAGGCGATCATGATCGCGTCACTCAACGGCGCGAAATTCCTCGGCGAAGACGCTCGCACCGGCTCCGTTGCGGCAGGCAAACAGGCAGACTTAATGGTCGTGAAAGGCAATCCCGCAGCGACGATCGGCGACATTGAAAATGTCGAAATAGTTTTCAAAGACGGAGTCGGCTACGACTCTGAAAAACTAATTCAATCCGTTCAGGGTCTCGTGGGCATTCGATAGTAGCCACAAAAAGGCACAAAAAGCACATAAGATAGAACTTTGACCGGTCCGCGGTTCTTTTCTTATGTGCTTTTTGTGCCTTTTGTGGCTACTTAATTCTTCGTCATCTTGAGGCCCGTGACGGTGGCCTCGGTGTTGTGTGCGAAACGGATGCCGTAAATGCCGTCAGTCGATTTGAGTTTGCCCGGCGCGACGAGGGCTGATTTGTCGTAACTCGCGACGACTTTATTGTTAATCGAGCACTCAACCTTGTCGCCCTTCACCGAAACCGCAATCTCCTGTGTCACGGGTTGGCCCACGCCCGCGGCTTTGTTCACGGCCGGATCTTCTGCGCCTCTTCCATTCATCTGAAATGGCTCTGGTCCAAAACCTCGCACGATGAACTTCCCGTTGCCATACGCGGCACAGTACAGATAACTCTGCTGGTCCGTGCCGAGATCGTTTCCCGCGATCACGATCCCGTAAGGATGAGGATGGTTATTAAGATTCATGTACTTGGGTTCGTAGAATGTCGCTTTAACGGTGTAATCACCCTTCGCCGTATTTTTCGGATTCCAGTAAGTCACAGCCGGACCGGTCGTGACTTGCAAAGCGTCGCCGGCTTTCGCGAGCTTCGCGCTGTTGAGTGTCAATCCGGCAGCAGCTTCTTTGGCGTCGATCTTTCCGGTCCAGCCCGGAACTGAAATCCCGCCACCGGCCACACCTTTTGAAGTTTCATCCTGAGGAGTCTGCGAGAAATGCGAAGTTGAAACGGAAACGACTACGAGCAAACCGAGGGCTAAAACAGTCAGGTAGCGCATGGGGCAATCCTCCGTTAATTCAATTTGATTCGGGCAAAGTATTCGTTGGCGTCGCGACGAAAGACGAAGAATAGAATAACCGAGAAGATCACAACGTGCATCACGAGGGGCACGATCCCGTTTAGCGCGCCGACTACGATGTGAAAAGCGATCCAGGCAACGAGCAGCCACCGCGCCCAGTTACAGCCTTTAAGCATGAACACGCCGGCGACAATCTGAAGGAGGCGTGAGAGATGAACGTACCAATGACTCTTAAGATCAGCAAACGGCAGCACGCTGCTGAGTAAGGCAATGCTGCCGAAGATTATGAAGATCCAACTGATGATCGTAATCGAGAGTGGCCGCCGTTTCATTGGGCCACCAGATTACACGGATCATGGACGGATGTACTAACGTTCTCGGGTTTTTCTTCTGTAGAACAAAGCGCCGCCGCCGAGTGCCAGTAACGCCAGGCTGCCACCGCCTAACATCACCCACTGATATCTTTTGCCTTTAGAAGACGCCATCATGTTGCCGGCCGGTCGTGCGCTCTGCTGATACGCAAGCGCCTCGGCATTCGCAATTGCGGATTCCAAACGCTGCCGGCTTGTCTCAAGTGTTTTGAGTTGGGCCTGCACGCCATCTCGCTCAATCGCTAACTGACGTCTTCGGTGTTCGCGTAGTTCTTCCGGTCTGGTGGAACCGACTCCAGCCAGTGAGCGCTCGATGTTTTCGGGTTTAATCGCCTCGTTTAACTGGTCTAAACGGCCACGCAGACCATCTTCCTGCATTTGCACGTCAAGCAATTGCGCGCGCAGTTTTTCTACAGTTTCGGCCGCATCCTGGGCATAAACACCCGCTGAAAACACCAGCAATAACAACAACCCTAAACCAGCTTTAAGCTTCATTTACCTCCACCTGCTTTCGTTAGCCTCGAAAGTCTACGAGCAATTCGATGGCCATTCAATAGCTAACGCGTAATGTGGCTACAAAGAAGCACAAAAATCACAAATTGTGACCCTGTCAGTTTTTACAGGCGTTTGACGCGACGCCAGCGCAGTGGGTCAGTAATCCCCAACGAATAATCGTCGAAACAAGCATGCACGCGCGCTTCAGCGGGAATTGCGCGCGCAGGCGTAATGTTGTATCTCACGAGCGAACCGCAGTCACCGGTTCCACGACCCTTGGTATGAAATATCAATTGTTTTCTGGTCTCATCAAAGCTCGGCACACCTTCAGCTTCTTCGACGAACTTCGTTGAAATCTTGTTCACATCGTCGTCGTCGCCTTCATACGTTTTGAGCTTCAACATTCGCGCCGGCGCTTTACTCGACTCAGAGTAATACATAAAGAGATACCGTGGCTGATACGAACTCTCGTGCACTTCGATCTGGACCAGGTAATTTCCACGTCCGAGGCTATAAAAAACGAGTCCGCTTTGATCGCGATCGTTCGTGGTCCGTGAGCGCTGCCATTGTTTCTCCAGCTCGGCCGGCCATTGCAGTATCTTCTGCCACGCTTCACGATCCCCAACGGTCAAGTCAGTTTTCTTTGCCGGAACTTGCGCCGAGCAAACCGAAGCCCACAGGACGATAAGCATGCCGGCAATGGGTAAGTTAAGTTTCATGATTTCCTACTTCTCCCGGATAAAGCTCGTACTCAATGGCAGCATGGCGGCGGGCAGACTGCCGTCGTCCACAGCCACTAGCACGTGAACATACTTTTCTGTGTTCTCCAGGATTTCAACTTCAACCTGGTACATTTTGTTCTCGAACTCGATTTCGTATGCCTGCACTTCTCCCAGCTCTGCAAGTAGTTGCTCACTGGACTTCGCACCCCACCGCTTCACCTCGGCGTCCAGAACAGGCCGCCATTGCTCTCGCCGTTTCACCCTTTACACTCCTCCACTTTTCCTCAAGAGTCCGGAATCATTCTTGGATCGGGTCAGTACAGGGAGCGGTAGCGACTTGGTCCCTGGTCAGCATGCGATCTTTCCACTGATTCTTGAGTCTCACGGTTTGACCAGGTCGCTACCGCTCCCTGTACTGACCCGATCCAAGTGCGACTCCGACTTTTAAGGCAAAGCTCTACTCCTCCACTTCTAGAAGGGGCCGCTACCACTGCACCACGGGAGTGGAATCTGCGGTATATCCCATACTTTTCCAACGCCCCTCAGTATGATGTACAAGGCAATGTGTATGCACCAGAGGCGACCGATGATTGGAAGTGTCCAGTAGTGATGGGCACGATGGATCGCAAACTTGAACAGGATGTTCCTTATCGTGAAACTGTATTCAAAGAGATCAGCCAGACCGCTCGGATCGATTCGATTCACGGGATCAGCCTGGGCGTATGTGTACTTGTGCAGTGTGGCGGGATCGAAGATGTCGCCTTGATGCGAATCCATAGTCCCGAACCTGCCTTTAAGCGGGTCGTAATAGCGTGCCCGGAGATGGTAGAGACCGGTGTTCTGGTCGAAGCGCTCGCCACTGTACAGATAGGGATTGGGCGTCGTTCCCGTGCCGGCGATCTGCGAGCCGAAGGCATCGAACGCGTACGTGTCCGTGACGGCGCCGCCACTGCCTGCCAGGAATCGCACGTTCCCGTGCCCGTCGTAGCCGTAGAAGCTGGGCACAAAGGAACTATTCACCAGTTGATCTTCGCTAATCCGCTGTAACCCATAAGCGTACGTACGGGTAACCGAACCATCAACCAGTTCATCCATCACCTGGGAATAGCCCGTGGGATTCAGATCATCGACGAGGAACTTCGTAGTCGTCCCGCCGGCAGTCTCCGAGACCCGGTTGCCGTCGCCGTCGTAGACAAATCTGACGGCGCCACCATTGGCAGTCTTAATGCGGTTCTCAAAGTCATAAGTATAGGAGATGCCATTGGCATTACGTGTATTGCCATTGGCGTCGTAGGCATCGCTGGTGAGGCGATCGTTCGCATCGTACGCGGACGTTGCGGAAAGGACACCCGCCAGGGTTGAGTTGCGTGAGAGACGGTTGTCGACAGCATCGTAGGTATAGTTCACAGCTCCGTTGCCGGAAGCCGGGTCACCTGACACCGTCTCAGATTTCAGTCGATAGAGCGAGTCGTATGTATACGCAGTGACGCGCCCGGTGTTTTCAGTGACCGAAAGCCGGCGGCCGGTTGGATCGAGTGTGTGCGTATAACTGGCTAGTGTTCCTCCTTGCTTACTGTTCGTCATTTGCGTCATTCGATCTACGGAGTTGTAGGTGTAGTCTGACTTGACGCCGTTAGCTGCGGTCGTGCTCAGCACGTTGTGAACGCCATCATAAGTGTAGGTGGTCGTACCGCCGGCAAGACGGTTGTCCACCACCGACTCCAACCGATTGACAGCATCGTACGTGTAATTGATAGACACACCGCCCGCATTCGAAGATCCAACCGAAGCAAGATTGCCGGCTGCATCGTAAGTGTAGGTGAGCCCCCCCTGCGGTGTTTGTTTACTCACCAGGCGATGACGGATGTCATACACGTACGTCGTGGTACCGCTTGCGTCGATCATGCTCGCGCGATCACCCGCCGGAGTATAGGAGTAAGTAACTGTTGCCTCGCCAAGACTCGCATCCGGCGTCTTCCTGATCAAACGGTTCAGCGAGTCGTAAGTGTAGGCAGTCTGCTTGCCTCTGAAGTCAGCCCTGGTTACCTGATTGCCAACCTGATCGTAGGTGTACAACTCAGACATACCGAGCGGCAAGGTCCGCTTGATCCTCCGGTTGAGCGCGTCATATTCGAAGCGCGTCGTCCTACCCAGAGCATCGGTGGACGACAGCTGATTATTCAGAGCGTCGTAGCTGTAGGCTGTGGTCTGATTCAAAGCGTCGATAACCGTCGCCAGGTTTCCGACGTCGTCATAGGTAAACCTTGTGGTCTTCCCTGCCTGGTCCGTCTCGCTCGAGGTCCGTCCGACGCCGTCGTATGTCTTCGTTAACGTGGTGCCGTCAGCATAAGTAGTCTTGATCAGGCGTTGGCGCACGTCATACTCGAAACGCGTCTCGTGCTGGTTGGCGTCGATGGTAGAAATGCGACGCCCGGCAGCATCAAAAGTGAAAGTGGTGGCGTTGTTCAACGCATCGATGACCTTTGTGAGCCGTTGCGCGCACCCACAACCCGGATCGTATTGGTAGCGAGTTACCTTACCGCGTTCGTTGGTAGTGGTTATCATCTTTCCTGCATCATCGTAGGTATAAACAATCTCGGTGAGATCGGGATTAATAACCTTCAGCAGGTTTCCTGCCTTGTCGTAGACGTAGGAAGTCGTGTGGCCTTCCTGATCGACCTCAGTCAGCCGCTGACCGCGGAAGTTGAGGGTATAACTAACTTCCGTAGCATCCGGGTAGATGGTCTTTATCAGGCGGTTTGCAGCGTCGTACACATAAGACGTACGCCTTCCGGCAGCATCAACCTGAGCCGTTCGATTACCGTTGGGATCGTACTCGTAACTGGTCACCTGATTTAATGGATCGGTGACGCTGAGCACGCGGCCGAGATCGTCATAGGTGGAACGGGTGACGCCACGAGCGTCGGTGGCAGTTATGTTTCGTCCCATGCTGTCGTAGGTATAGCTGATGGTGCGATTGAGCGGATCGGTCTTCGTAGCGATGCGGCCATATGCATCATAAGTGTAACGCGTGATCTTGCCATTGGCGTCGGTTATGGTCAGCGGATTACCGGTATTGTCCCACGTATAAGTACCCCGCACACCAAGAGCGTCAGTGACTTTTAAGGGATTTGCATTGTCGTCATACTCCACCGTTTGGACGTTACCCAATTGATCCGTCGTAGTGAGTGGTACGCCAAACTCGTTATAGGTGAAGCGAATCGTCTTGCCGCCCGGATCTGTGAAAGTCAACAGGTCACCATGCGTGCCGTACGTGTAATTAGAAGTTTGCTGCAGCGCGTTTGTATCGGTCAGCCTGTTGCGATTGCTGTCGTAAGTGTATGTCCTGGTGTGGTTGAGCGGATCAATCTCGCTTAGCAGGAGACCGTTCGCGTCAAACTTGCGGGTGACAATGCCTCCATCGGGATTCGTGATGATGGTCTTGTTTTCCGCCAGGTCGTAATCGTAGCGCGTCGTATTTCCCACGGCATCAGTGATCGAGGCCAGTCGACCATCCGCATGATAAGTCGAGGTAGCCTCGGGGTTACCGCGCGGGTCCGTCGAGCTCAGGAAGAAATGGTTCGCATTGTAGGTGTTAGTGACAGGCGTGGTGGTTCCGGGCAGCGTAACCGTGGTCAGATCCCCAGCCGCATCATAACCGTATTGATAAATCTTGCCATTCGGATCAGTGATCTGTGTGATGCGTCCCTGTTGGTCTCTTGCAAAAGGAACGTTGAGACCACCGGCACTACTCGTTATCCCGGACGGTCCAAAGGTCAGCAAGTTTCCATTGAGATCTTTGATCGATTGAAGCTTACCGTCACCAGTCATGGTGTAGACACGCCCAAAAGCATCCGTATAAGCGAACGCGGTCGGGTTGTAACCCGGATCAAGCGAAAGGAAGCAAACGAAACCACCGCCGGATCTGACGAGCAACCCACAGCCGTTTGTCGTTAGCTTGCCGAACACTCCCGGTTCCGGAGTGTATGTAGGCTGGAAGAAGAAGCTGAATGGGAACCCGAATGATTGTGGCGTGAATTGGAAGGTCACACGTCGCCCCGTTCCGGGCTCAGTGATTGTGACGTCGTTGTCCGGACTGACCTCCAAACGTGGTCCCGCCATCTCGAGCGACCAGCCGTAACCAAAGTCGCCTATCAGAGAGCGATCGAGACTGTCATATTTCCGCGCTATGGTGATCGGCAGACCGCTCACCGGCACGGCGAGATCGGTGATGGAGAAAGTCAGCCTGCCTGGTTTGTTTTCACCTGTGACAGTGATCATTACCTGACTCGCCTGTTCCTGCCCGCTCGAGTTTGTCGCAGTCACACGAATTACGTAGTTGCCATTGGCCAACAATGTCGTGTCGAGGGTGGCCAGTGTCGCACCTGGTCCACCCTGTGCTCCTTCGACCAGTGTCGTTACGGCAGCAGGATTAGACGCCGGCCAGTATTCGACCTTCGCATTAGTTAACGTCAGGCCGGCTCCTACGGTGATGGGAATAGTGCCGGTTAGAGATGCGCCATTTAATGGTCCGCCGATCCAGCCCTGAGTCACTGGCGGTGACTGTGGTGTCAATGTCCAGACCATCGACACTGGCGGCGTTCCGTTGATATTGGCAGTTGCAGTGCTACGCACCAGTGCGGTGACAGTGTCGGTACCGGGATTGGTGCCGATGTAGCTGAACGTCGCAATACCTGATGTGTTTGTTACGGCACTGCCAGTGGTTGCGTTTGGACCGCTGACGGTGAACTCCACACCGAAGTTAGCCAGCGGATTGCCGGCTGAGTTGCGCAACGTTGCGCGCACCGATTGCAGCGTACCCGTTACGTATGGACCGGGCGCTACTGCTGCAAGTTGCAATGTCGCTCCGGTGAGCGCCGGTGATGCGTTGACGACGATCTGAATGTCGTCAGTGCCAACGCGATGCGTGTCGTTCGCCGTCAGGCGAAGCACGTACGTGCCGGGCGTTGAGAAGATCGCCCTCGTTACCGGGTTATTGATTTCGTTGAAGGTGACTACACCGGGACCACTCAACTGGCCCCAGAACGACGTCACCGTTGCACCCACGGGGAAGCCATCGTCGGCGACTGTACCGTTCAAGCTGGCTGTGTTCGGGAGGGTGATTGTTTGATTCGGCCCAGCATTGACGATTGGCGCTGCGTTGGCCGGTAATGCCGTGATCGTTACATCGTCACTAACGGAGTGTTCAGAATCATTGGCGGTCAGCCGTAGCACATATTCCCCGGCCACAGTGAAGGTGGCGTCCGTCACCGGCGAGTTTGGCTTCGTGAAAGCAACATCGCCCGGTCCGCTTACTTTGGACCACGTAAGCGCGAGTGAGGAACCACGTGGGAAGCCGTCGTCGCACGCATTGCCGCTCAACTTCGCGGCGTCCGGCAAGGTCACCGTTTGATCGGCGCCGGCGAAAGCTGTCGGCGGCTCGTTTGGAACTACCGGCAACGTGAAGCCACTCGTCCCCACGCTGAGATCGTACAGCACCGGCGTCTCACCACTCGCCGAACGCTTGAAGTTGACGACGATGCGCAGGAAGCGTCCATTCGCAACGCTGGGATCGGCGCCGTTCGTGACTGTCTGTGACGGACCGAAGGTGGTGCCGTTCGTACTGCTCGCCACCGAAATGGTGAGCGAAGCATCACCGCACAACTTCGCCGTCCAGCCAATGCGACCCCATTCAGCGCCTGTAATT
>Ga0105238_10006348_pt1 | contig 11759 bp, 5 predicted proteins | sample KBSC34metaG_FD_81526 | JGI IMG/M metagenome (GOLD analysis project Ga0105238, IMG submission 81526) | Corn rhizosphere microbial communities from Kellogg Biological Station, Michigan, USA - KBS C3-4 metaG | ecosystem: Host-associated > Plants > Roots > Rhizosphere > Soil | place: Michigan, USA... | reverse complement strand
GACGACCGGGCGGCGCTCGAGCGCGACGGTTTCCTGATCAAGCCGGATTTCCTGCCGCCCGACCTGTTCCGGGCGCTGCTGGCGGAGGTGAAGGCCCATCGCGGCCCCGGCCGCGAAACCATCCAGGGTGACACCGTCACCCGCCGGATCGCGCTCGACCCGAAGGCGCTGTCCGTCCTGCCGGCCGTGCGCAAAGTCATCGAACTGCCGGCGTTCCAGGGCATCACCCGCTATGTGAACAGCTTCGACGTCGAGCCGATGTTCTATCTGCAGACGATCCTGACCCATGTCCGCAAGGGCCCGCCGGATCCGCAGCTGAAGCTTCATAGCGACGCCTTCCAGCCCAGCGTGAAGGCATGGCTGTTCCTGACCGATGTCGAGGAGCGGCGCGCCCCGTTCATGTATGTTCCGGGCTCCCACAAGCCTACTGGGGCGCGGCTCGCGTGGGAGAAGGCGATGAGCATCGCGGTGTCTGGCGAGGGCGAGCGGCTGAGCCGGCGCGGCTCGTTCCGCATCGACCCGGCGGAGCTGCCGGCGCTCGACCTGCCGCCGCCGATGGCCGTCGCGGTCAAGGCCAATACGCTGGTGGTGGCGGATATGTACGGCTTCCACGCGCGCGGTCTCAGCGACCAGCCGACCACGCGGGTCGAGATCTGGGCCTATGGGCGCCACTCGCCCTTCGTGCCCTGGGTTTTCTCGGCGCTGTGGCACAGCACGACCGTCGCGCGCAATCGCGTCGGCATATTCTGGTGGTGGGGCGACCGGCTGGAGAAGCTCGGCCTGAAGCCCAATGTCTGGCGCCGGCGCGACGATATCTCGGCCTTCGACGAGAAGACGGGGTTTTAGCCCCGCAGCTTGGCGAGCTTCATCGCCAGTGCGGCCATATCGACCTTTTCGGCGAAGACCCGCCCGGCTTCTTCCTTCAGGATGGCGACCGTCGTCGCGATCTGCTCCGATGTGTGCTCCGACGACACGAAGAAGCGCAGGCGCGAGGATTTCTCGGGCACCGCGGGATAGATGATCGGCTGCACGTTGATCCCGCGCTTGAACAGGCCGTCCGACAGGCGGGCGGCGCTGATCGAGCTGCCGGTGATCACGGGCACGATGCCGAAGCCGGCCGAAAGGCCGGTATCGAGACCGGCCTTGCCGATCTCATCCATCAGCAGGCGCGTATTGGCGTTCAGCCTGGCGACCCGCTCGGGCTCGCGCGCCATCATGTCGAGCGACGCGATGGCGGCGGCGGCGACCGGCGGCGGCATGCCGACCGAATAGACGAAGCCCGGTGCCGAAACCTTCAGATACTCGATCAGGTCGTGCTTTCCGGCGATATAGCCGCCGCAGCCCGACAGGGTCTTGGACAGCGTGCCCATCCAGAAATCGGCGGCGCTGGCGGGCAGGTTGAAATGCTCGGCGATGCCCTTGCCGGTCTTGCCGACCACGCCCAGCGAGTGGGCCTCGTCGACCAGCAGCCAGGCGCCATGCCGCCGCGCCATCACGCTGAAGGACGGTAGGTCGGGAATGTCGCCGTCCATGCTGTAATGACCTTCGATCACCAGCATCACCCGCTTGTGGCGGGCGCGATTCTCTGCCAGCAGGCGCTCGGCCGCGGCGACATCGTTGTGCGGGAAGCTCAGCCGGCGCGCGCCGGAAAGCTGGGCACCCTGGACGATGCTGTTATGGGCGAACGCATCGTGCAGGATCAGGTCGTTCTTGCCCATCAGCTGACCGATCACGGTCACGTTGGTGGCATGGCCGCTGACGATGGCGATGCAGTCGTCGGCGCCGTGCAGATCGGCCAGGCGCCGCTCCAGCTCCCGATGCGGCGGCCGCTCGCCCGAGACCAGGCGGCTGGCCGACACGGAGGTACCGAAGCGGTCGATCGCATCCTTGGCGGCGGCATTGACGGCCGGATGCCCGTTGAGGCCGAGATAGTTGTAGGACGAGAAATTGATGAAGCGCCGGCCTTCGATCGCGGTTTCGGCCCCGGCGATCCCGTCATGGACGCGGAAATAAGGGTCGGATATCCCGAGCAATTCCGCCGCCGAGCGGACGATCTTGAACTGGTCGTAGGACTCCAGGTCCGACAGGTCGTCCGGCCTATATTTCGACTTGGGCGCGACGGGTGCGCGCGGCTCTGCCTTGGCATGGCCCGTCAAACGCTGCAGCAGGCTGGCCTTGTCCGCCGAGGACAGGCCGCTTTTTCCGTCGGTGCTCATCCGTCAGCGTTCGAGGGCGTGGCTGAGCGGATTGGCCTGATGCGCATGGTCCAGTGTCTCGTTGGCGCCGGACTCGTGACGCAGGATGGTATCGACCAAGGAATTGCTACCCGACTCAGGTTTGGACAGATTGCGCACCATACGGGTGGCAATCGTCGAAAGCGAAGTATTATCCGACAGCGACACCAGCGGGACATCGATGCCCAGCCTGGTTTCGAGCGCCAGCCTGAGCTCAACCGCCATCAGCGAATCCATCCCGAATTCCGACAGCGGCCGCAGCGGGTCGATCCGGTCGGGAGCGAAGGACATGACCCGCGCCGCCTCCTCGATCAGCAGGCCGACGATGAAGCTCTTGGCCTCTTCGGGCGGCAGGGCGTGGATACGGTCACGGATATCGACCGCGCCGATCTCGACGCCGCCGGTCACCACATCCTCGAATGTCGCGTTCTTCAGGATCGGCAGGAACTGATGCGCCGCGTCCCAGCGAACCGGCGCGAAGGCGATGACGGGCTCGCCCGAGCCCAGCAGCAAGGGGAGGGAATCCAGCGCCTCGCGCGCGGCCATGGGCGCCGTCGCCAGCCGCCGCATCAGCGCGTCGCGCGCGGCATCCTGGCGGGCGAGATAGCCGACATCGCCGATCGGTCCCCAGGCCACCGCCAGGGCCGGCAGGCCTTCCATCTTGCGCCGGCGGGCAATGGCTTCCAGCGCCATGTTGGCGGCGACATAGCTGCCCTGGCCGGGCGCGCCCATCACCGTGGTGGCGGAGGAGTAGAGCAGGAACAGATCGATCGGGTCGTTCCGCGTCAGCCGGTCGAGATTCAGCGCGCCGTCCAGCTTGGGCGCCATAACGCTTTCGATCCGGTCGTGGGTCAGGTTGCCGACCAGCCCGTCATCCACAACCATCGCGGCATGGATCACGCCGCCGATGGGCGCCATATCCTTGCGGATCGCGGCCAGGGTCTTCGCCAGCGCAGCCGCGTCGCCCACATCGCAGGCGAAAGCCCGCGCGTTCACGCCGTCGGCGGCAAAGGCGGGAAGGGCGGCATCGGCTTCCTCGCTCTTTCCGCCGCGGCTGAGCAAGGCGAGATGGCGCGCGCCCTTGGACGCCAGCCACCGGGCGGTTTCCAGGCCGAAGCCGGTCAGGCCGCCGGTGACGACGTAGGTGCGGTCCGGCCGGATGCAGTCCGCCGGCCGGGTCTCGGCCGGCACGAAGCGGTTGTCCGGCACGAGGACGATCTTGCCCAGGTGACCGGCGACCTGCATGAGCCGGAAGGCATCGGCCGCCTCGGCGAAGGGGAAGGTGCGGCAGGGCAGGGGCTTGAGGTGCCCCGCCGCCATCAGTTCGGTCACTTCGCTGAGCAGCCTGGCCGCCAGGTCGGGCCGCTCGATCGGCAGGCGGTCCACGTCGACCGCATAATAGGTGATGTTCTGGCGCAGCGCCCGCAGGCCGACATGCGTATCCATCATGAAGTCGCGCTTGCCCAGTTCGACGAACCGGCCGAAGGGCCTGAGCAGCCCCAGCGAGCGCTCCATCGCCTCGCCGCCCAGCGAGTTCAGCACGACATCGACACCGCGTCCCTGGGTCAGGTCCCGCACCGCGTCGGCAAAGGCGATGTCGCGGGAATCCAGCACGTGATCGACGCCCAGATGGCGCAGGAAGGCGCGCTTGGTCGGGGAGCCGGCCGTCGCGATGATCGTCGCGCCGCAATGGCGCGCATACTGGATCGCCGCCAGCCCCACGCCGCCGGCACCGCCGTGGATCAGGATCGTCTCGCCCGCCTCCAGCCGTGCCTGGGTCTTCAGCGAATAGAGGACCGTGAGGTAGGTGACAGGAATGGTCGCGCCCGCCGTGAAGCTCAGCGCCTCGGGCAGCCGGGCCACGGCATGCGCCTCGGTGACGACATGGGAGCGGAGCGCAGCCGGCGCCAGCGCCATGACCCGGTCGCCGACAGCGAAGCCTTCGACGCCCGCGCCTACGGCCGACACGACGCCGGTGCATTCCAGCCCCAGGGTCGGGCCGGAGAAGCCGCCCATCAGCGCCTCTTCCGGCAGCAGCGCCATCGCCCACATGACGTCGCGGAAATTGAGGCCGGAGGCACGGACCTCGATCTGGACTTGGCCGGGGCCGGGCTGCTCGGCCTCGACCGGCTTCCAGCTCAGCGTGTCGAGCAGGCCGGGACGGTCGATGACCAGCCTGGTCGAAGCCGCGGCGGTCAGCGGCCGCGGCAGGCCCCGCTCGAGGCGCAAGGCCAGGCGGCCGTCATCGGACCACACGATCTCGCGCTCGTTATCCTGATTGACGATCTCATGCGCCAGCGTTCGGGCGATGTCCGCCGCGCCCCAGGCGGACGGGAAATCGAGCAGGCGGCAGTCCAACTGGGACTGCTCGTTGCAGATGGTGCGGCCCAGCCCCCACAGGGCGGCCTCGCCCGGCGCGGGCGCATCGGCCTGCGCGTCCTGCGTGACGATCCACAGGCAGCCCTTATCGGCAGTCTCGGCGACCAGCCGCGCGACAGTCAGGATCGCGACCATCCGCGCCGTGGCGGAATCGGCCGAAAGCTCGGCCGCGGGCGGCGACAGGCAGACGACGTGGGAGGTCTCGCTGCCGCCCTGGCCCAACGCGGCGCAAAGCTCGGCTCCGTCGGCGACCTCCGGCGGATTGATCGTGGTGTTGGCGATGCCGGCATTCTTCAGATGGCGGGCCAGCGCGCCTGCGGTTTTGTCTCCGCTGACGGCAATGATGACGACCTGCGATCCCGTCGACAGGCTGCTGGCGATATCGCCGTCGCGATCGGCGGGCTCGCGCCGCGCGGTGGTCACAGTGACGGGCCACAGGCCTTCGCCGATCCCGGTCGCGTCTGCGGCAGCAAACCCGGCGCCGCTCAGAAGCTCGGCCAGGCCGGCGGCGCCGCGGATCGGCGAGATCGGGAAATCGGACGACAGGCTGCCCTGCCACCAGGATGCACCCTGGCCGAAGATCGCGTTCCAGACGTCGCTTTGCTCCGGCTCGGCAGCCAGCAAGTGGCCGCCGGGCGCCAGCACGTCATGCAGGCGGTTCGCGCCGCCTTCATCCAGCTCCAGCCGGGTGATGCCGTACAGCGAGACGATGAGGTCGAACCGCTCCTTCGTCTTCAGCGCGCCGTCCCTGGGATTCCACTCGCAGGCCGAGGCGCGGCGATAGGCATCGGTGACGGAGCCGAGGCGCTGCACCATGTGCGGATCGCTGTCCGTCGCCTGATAGACCAGCGTGCCCGGCCAATCGCTCAGCCCGGTCAGCAGTCGGCGCGTCAGCGTGCCCGATCCTGCGCCGATCTCCAGGACACGCAGGGGCCGTCCCTTGGGCCAGCTTTGCGCGATATCGAGGACCGTCCTGCTGAGCCCGGCGAGGGCCTGCTCACCCGATGGCGAGCCATAGAGCATCTGGTCGACCAGCGCCCCGCCCGGAAGCGCGCCGTCCAACCCGGACTTCAGCAGGCGTGGCAGGTCAGCGCCACCGGCGAGCGCCAGTTCGGCCGTCAACTCCGGCGCATCGTCCATCAGGGTGCGCCAGATGATATCGGCATCCGGCAGCGCCGCATCATCCGACAGCAGCCAGCCATGGCCGGTGTCGGTGGCGATGCCATGCCGCTCCATCAGCAGCATCAGCCAGCCGAGCAGCGGGGCGGCGTCACGGGCGATGGCGCCGGATGAGGCCAGATCGTCGATCCGGACCGGAGTATCGGCGCGGACAAGCTGCGCAACCGCACTGCAAGCCGACGATGCCAGATACGCGTCGAACAGCAGCCTGGTCTCTTGGTAGTCCCTGGCGGGCACGGCCGGCGTGGCGGTCGCGGCGGCGAGATCGATGGCCGGGCTCGCCATCTCCCACGCGCCCGGCGCGGCGATCCGCTCGAACCGGAAGATCTGCGACCCCAGCTCGTTCTGCCGGTTCAGGCGCACGCGCTGGAACCAGCAGTCGTCGACATCGCCGATGCGGTTGCCGTCGCCGTCGAACAGGCTGACCGAGGCCGAGATCGCGCGCACGCCGGCGTGGCGGATGACCAGCCTGGCGGTCGCCGGGGCGCGGCCATAGGGCGCGAAGATACGGACACGGCCGAAACGCGATGGGATGAAGCTTTCGCCCGGCGCGATCTCCACCTTCTCGGCCAAGAGGGCGAGGAAGCCCTGGAGCACGCCGTCGAACAGCGCGGGGTTCAGTACGAACTCGCTGCCGATGGCGGCGCCCGCGGCGGCGTCCAGCGCGATCGTCGCCTCGTTCTCGCCGATGATATCGACCTGGCGGACGACACGGAATTTCGGCCCGTAATTCAGGCCCAGCGCGGCCGCGGCGGCATAGAGCGCGTCGGCGCCGATGGTGCGCGAAACCGTCCCCGGCGCCGCGAGTTCGGGCACATAGGCGCTGCCCTTGGCGATCCGGGCCACGGCATTGACGCTCCACGGCTCCTCGCCGAGACGGGCGCGGCTCGCGATCTCAAGCTGGCCACCGTCCTGGAGGCGGACGCGCAGCTCGCGCGAATGGCCCGGCTCGACGACCAGGGCACGCGGAATTTCGACGCCGGTGACCTCAAGGCAGCGCACGTCGGGATAGATCACATGTGCCGCGGCGAGCGCCATTTCGACCAGGCCGGCGCCGGGCACCACCGGCATGCTCTCGATCACATGGTCGAGCAGCCACGGCAGCTTCTCGGTGGTCAGGAAGTTCGACCAGACCGGGTTCGGCGGATTGCGCTGGAAGCCGAGCAGCGGGTGGTCGCGGCGCGGCGCGTCGATGAAGATGCCGTCCTCGGTCGGGGTGAACCAGTGCCGTTCCTTCTGCCACGGATAGGCGGGCAGGGCTTGGAAATCGGTGGCGCCGTCGAAGATCGGCGCATGGGCGATCGAATGGCCGGCGACATGCGCCTCGGCGGCGATGGCGGGGAACGGGTCATGATCGGCCCCGGCATGGGTCAGGCTGCCGAAAACCCGTCCGGTGACATCGGCGGTCTTCAGTCCGTCGCGGATATGGGACAGCAGGGCGGGGTTGGGCCCGATCTCGACGAAGATGCGTACCCCGTCGGCGACCATGCGGTCGATCGCCGGCTTGAACTGCACGGGATCGCGGATATTGCGCCACCAGTATTCGGCATCCAGCTTGCGCCCATCCAGCGGCGCGCCGGTGACGGTCGAGACGAAACGGTCGCCGGACTTGACGCCGCGCACATCGCCCAGCTCTGCGATCAGATCGTCGTGGATCGGATCCAGCACGGCGCTGTGGAAGGCGTAATCGAGAGCGAGGCGGGTGAAGCGCCACTGATTGCGCCTGGCGGCTTCCTCAAGCCGCGCCAGCGCGGCATTGGGGCCAGCCACCGTGACGGTGCTGCTGCTGTTGATTGCCGCGACCTCGAGCTCGCCGCCGAGCTTGGCCAGCGCCTCACGCGCCTGGTCGGCGGGCAGCTGCATCACCGCCATGCTGCCGGCGCCCTGAGTACGCTGCTGCTGCTCGCTGCGCACGACGATGATCTTGCAGGCGTCGGCCAGGGTCAGTGCGCCCGAGGCCCAGCCGGCGGCGATCTCGCCCACGCTGTGGCCGGCAAAGGCGGACGGTTCGATGCCCCGGGCGCGAAGCGCCGCGGTCACGCCGACCTGGATCGCGAACAGCATCGGCTGGGCGACATCGGTGCGGGCGAGCAGCGCCGGGTCCTCGTCGGCCATCAGCCGCTCGGACACCGACCAGCCCAGCAGCGGCGTCAGGATCGTATCGAGCTCGGCCAGCGTCTCGCGGAAGATGGTGCTGTGGATCATGGCGTCGCGCGCCATGCCGGGCTTCTGCACGCCGTTGCCGGAAAAGACGAAGGCCAGCTTGCCGGTCGGCAGCGCCGTCCCGATCGCCAGCGCGGTTGCCCTGCCGGCCGCGGAGAAGGCGTCGAGCTTGTCGGCGATATCGATCGGGTTTTCGCCGCTGACGACGAGGCGGTGCTTCTCCTGGTCGCGGTGGCGCGCGGCGCCGCGGATCAGCCGCACCGCCGAGGTATCGTCGGCGGCCTCCGACAGGGTGTGCGACCACGCATTCGCCAGCTCCTTCAGCGCGGCCTCTGAACGGGCCGAGATCAGCAGCGGGGGCACGGCGGGGGCTTCTTCCCTGGGCGCCGGCTTCTGTTTGGGGGCGGAAGCCAGGATGGCGTGACCGTTGGTGCCGCCGAAGCCGAAGGAGTTCACGCCGGCGATCAGCTGCGCATTGCCCTCGGCCAGCGTCACGGGCTGGCCGGCGACGGCGATATTGAGCTCGTCGAACGGGATGTTCGGATTGGGCGTTTCGAAATGGACCGACCGGGGCAGCAGGCGGTGCTCGAGGGCGAGCAGCGCCTTCAGCATCCCCGCCATGCCGGATGCCGCTTCCAGATGCCCGATATTGGTCTTGACCGAACCGATCGGCAATGGCGCGGCCCGACGCTGCGCCAGCTCGCGGCCGATGGCGCCGACCTCGATCGGGTCGCCCGCCTGGGTCCCGGTGCCGTGCGCCTCGATGAAGCTCAGCGCGTCGGGCGCGATCCCGGCCGCGCCGTAGACGCTATTCAGCAGCCGGCCCTGGGCCGCGCCGTTGGGCAGCGACAGGCCGGTGGTGCGGCCGTCGGAATTGACGCCGGTGCCGAGGATCAGGCCACGGATATTGTCGCCGTCGGCCTGTGCCTGGGACAGCGGCTTCAGGATGATCAACCCGCCGCCCTCGGCGCGGACATAACCGTTTGCACGCGCGTCGAACGCGAAGCAGCGGCCCGTGGGCGACAGCATCGAGGCCCGGCAGAAGCCGATGAACGGGTAGGGGGACAGCAGCAGGCTGACGCCGCCGACGATCGCCATCGGCACGCGCTTTTCCTGGATCGCCTTGCAGGCCTGGTCCAGCGCCACAAGTGACGACGAGCAAGCCGTGTCGACGGTGAAGCTCGGCCCGTGCAGGTCGTAGATATAGGACAGGCGGTTGGCCAGGATGCTGGCGGTGACGCCGGTCATGAAATAGGCATCGCCCGAGGACGGGTCACCCATCCGCATGTCGCCGTAATCGCCGCTGGATGCGCCGATATAGACGCCGCAGCCGCTGCCGGCGATGCGGGAGGCCGGAATGCCGGCATCCTCCAGCGCGCGCCAGGTCAGCTCGAGCAGCAGCCGCTGCTGCGGGTCGATCTGATCGGCCTCGCGGGGGGAAATGCCGAAGAATCCGGCGTCGAACAGATCGATATCGTGGATGACGCCCGCGGCGAACGTATAGGCCTTGCCGCGCTCGGCCGGATCCGGGTGATAGTAGAAGTCCTTGCTCCAGCGCCCGTCCGGAATCTCGGTCACGGCATCGCGACCGGCCGCCAGCAGATCCCAGAACGTGTCCAGAGAGTCCGCGCCTGGAAACCGGCCTGCCGCGCCAACGATCGCTATCGGGTCTTTATGCATACCACACCGAAAAGTTGGCTCTAGAAATCACAAACCGGTGGATGTTGTCGATGCCGCGCCGGATTATTTCGCCAGGATATGGCGCTATCAAGTGACGCGTTCCCGACGCGATTTTCCTGCGGTTCGCCCGCCCGAACCGGACCGGCGACAGCGCAGGCCGCGCGCCCTGAGCCAGGGACGCCCGGATCGCCAGGAACGCGCGCAGGCTAGTTTCGGTCAATGGCAGGAAGAACGCGATGTCGGAACGGTTATGCTGATCGAAAAAGCCATTTTCCCTGACAAGCAATACGAGAGCGTTGGACGACCGGAATCTGCCGATATTCCGATAGACTACAAGCTGTTGCAGCGTGCGATCAACCCTGCGGCCCCGGACTGCGCCGCGTTTCAAAGGCAATCGGCCAATTCAACGCATCGGGCGGCGTTCTACAGCAAGTAATTGCGTTTTTTCGATTTATGAAACTTTATAACAGCGCGCGTCGAGCGGCGCCTGATGCCATCCATCACCTCGGCACCGGTGCGATTGGGCTTATATATTTCCCATTTACTATCGCGGAACTTCCGGACGATGCGACCGCCGGAACACGCTTGTTTTGGCCAATCCTCGATCGGGCAATTGCACTAAGATCTCCATCCGGCCCCAGGGCTGTAATCCGGGAGACGTCAGATGGCGAAGATGCGCGCGGTTCAGATCAATCACGCAAACGGTCCGTTCGAGCTGGTCGAGCGCGACATTCCGGAGCCGCCGGCGGCGCATGTCCGGGTCAGGGTCCAGGCGTGCGGTGTCTGCCACAGCGATTCGATCACCAAGATGGGGTTGTTTCCCGGGATCGAGTATCCGCGCGTTCCCGGCCATGAGGCGGTCGGGGTCATCGACGCGCTGGGCGAGCGGGTGCCGGAATGGAAGGTCGGCCAGCGCGTGGGTGTGGGCTGGTACGGCGGGCATTGCGGCCACTGCGAATCCTGCCGCCGGGGCGATTTCATCACCTGCAAATACGGCAAGATTCCGGGCATCTCCTATGACGGGGGCTATGCCGACTACATGATCGTGCCGTTCGAGGCGCTGGCCGCGGTGCCGGACGACCTGTCGTCGGAGGATGCCGCGCCGTTGCTCTGCGCCGGCATCACCACCTTCAATGCGCTGCGCAACAGCGGGCTCAGGGCCGGCGACCTGGTCGCCATCCTGGGCGTCGGCGGCCTCGGCCATCTGGGCATCCAGTATGCGGCGCGGATGGGTTGCCACACCGTCGCGATCGCCCGTGGCCGCGACAAGGAGGAGTTGGCCCGCAAGCTGGGCGCCCACGACTATATCGACAGCAAAACCCAGAATGTCGCGGAAGAGCTCCAGAAGCTGGGCGGCGCCAAGGTGGTGCTGGCGACGGCGAGCAATGCGAAGGCGATGGCGGATACGGTCGACGGGCTCGGCATCGATGGCAGGCTTGTCGTGCTCGGCGCCGATGCCGATCCGATCCCGGTTTCGCCGCTGCAGCTTCTGCTGGCGCGCAAGGGCGTGGTCGGCTGGCCGTCCGGCACGTCCATCGAATCCGAGGACACCATGAAATTCAGCGTGCTGACCAATGTGCGGCCGATGATCGAGACCATGCCGCTGGAGCAGGCGCCCGAGGCCTATGAAAAGATGATGAGCGGCGCCGCTCGCTTCCGCATGGTGGTCACGACCGGGCTCTAGCTTCTTCCGTCGCCTGAAACGGTGTAGCGTCTCCGGGTCATGAGCAACGATCCGGATTCGCTGTCCAAGCGCAGCCCCACCGCCGCCGAGACCCGGCAGGCGGAGCGGGCCGCCGCGTTGCGCGCCAATCTGATGCGGCGCAAGGCGCAGGCGCGAAGCCGGAACGAAACTCAGGACGAACCGCGGCCAGAACCGCCCGCCGATGCTTGAGACGGCGGGTGCACTGGTCTAAAAGCGGCTCGGGCTCTCGGTCATTCGCTATTAGCCATCTTTACGACGTAATTTTGGCCCGATCATGTCCAGCCTAGCCGTGTTTCAGGGAATCGAAGTTGGACAAGATCATCATTCGGGGCGGTAAGTCCCTTTCGGGCATCATTCCAATCAGCGGCGCCAAGAACGCGGCCCTGCCGATCATGGCCGCCAGCATCCTGACCGACCAG
>Ga0105238_10006346_pt1 | contig 11759 bp, 5 predicted proteins | sample KBSC34metaG_FD_81526 | JGI IMG/M metagenome (GOLD analysis project Ga0105238, IMG submission 81526) | Corn rhizosphere microbial communities from Kellogg Biological Station, Michigan, USA - KBS C3-4 metaG | ecosystem: Host-associated > Plants > Roots > Rhizosphere > Soil | place: Michigan, USA... | reverse complement strand
TCTGGCTGGCTATCGCGCAAACCCCACGGCTTGCGGGATTTGCCGTGCTCGGCCTCGCGATCGCGCTCGGCGGCCAGCGGCTGTTGGGCATCGAGGGCGATCCGCGGGTACAGGGCAGTCTGCGATCGAACGTTATCCTGGCGACGATCTCTGCCGGCTGGATGACCGGCGCGACCTTCTATCCCCTGCAGGTTCAGCTCGCGATCGCCGTCGCCGTAGCTTTGGTCACTTTTGTGATGACGGCGGCCGTCCTGCTGCTTCTGCGGGCGCGGTCGGTTCCGCCGCTGTTGTGGGGCTACGGCCTGAGCGCCGGCGCCATGTTCATGCTGTTTCCGGTCGGCACGTCACTCGCCGCCCAGCACTACACCTGGTGGCTGATCGACGCGCGCACCATCGTCGACTGGACGACCTTGTTCCTTTCGTCCCTGGGCTCACTCATGTTCTCGCCCTCGGTCGGCACGGGCATCATTGTCGGCGGCGCGATCCTGCTGTGGTCGCGGCTCGCCTTTGTCGCGGGCGTGATTGGCTGGTTGGCCGGCGCCCTCACCGCTATCGGGGCGCAGCAGCTCGGGCTCGTGTTCTATTGGCTGCCGGCCGCGCACAACTTCTTTGTGGCCGGCATGGCACTCGGCGCCTGCTACGTCCTGCCGGGATACGCGAGCCTGATGCTCGCGGCATTGGCCGGAGCCGGGTCGGCTCTGTGCGCGATGGTATTGCTCGCGTTCGTACCGGCCTTCGCCTATCTGCCGCTTGCATCCGGCGTGACGATCTGGCTCGCCCTGGGGACGTTGTCGCTCGCGCGCGACGATCGCGAGTTCTGGCGCAACACGCTCTTTCAGTTCATGCCGGAGGAGGCGTGGTGGCGCGAGGCCTTCTGGGCACGGAGACTCGGCCGTCGCGAGCCTCTTCTGGTGGTCCCCGTTCCGGGAATCGTCAAGATCGCACAGGGTTTCGACGGTCCGCTCAGCCACACCGGCCATCTGCGCCATGCGCTCGACTTCGTGAGGCCGCCGAACTTTTCATCGCCGACCGACTCGATCTGGGATGCTCCGGTGATCGCTCCGGCGGCAGGAGTGGTCGAAAGCATTCGCAACAATGTGCCCGACAATCCCCTGGGTCTCTGCAACTTCGCAGATAGCTGGGGCAATTTCGTCTGCATCCGGCTCGACCAGGGGGGCTGGGCCCTGCTCGCGCATTTCCGCCAGTGGAGCATCGTCGTTCAGCCGGGCATGCGGGTCGAAATCGGGTCCCACCTTGGCGCCGCCGGAAACTCGGGTCGGTCACCCGTTCCGCATGTTCATCTCCAGGTCCAGAGCGGACGGGAGCCTGGCGCCCGCACCGTGCCATTCAGGCTGGCGAACATTCAATCGTCGGCGATGACGGGCAATGCCCTCCTGCACTGGCAGGCAGCTACCGTTCCGGAAACGAACAGCTCCGTCATGTCCTCGACGCCTCACCCTCCGGTTCAGACGATGCTGACGGGGTTCGCGCCGGGTTCAGGCGTATGGACGGTCGATGAGCACGGCACAATTCCTCGCGCCTTCCACGAACGCGACGGGAATATCGGCATCACGGTGGCCACGACGCTCGATGCCAGCGGCTGCCATCGCCTCTGCTCCGGTCGCGGCAAGCTCACGGCACTCGCTGCGCCGGATGCATGGCGTGTCCTGGAGCAGGTTGGCGAGGTCCCACTTCTCAAGTTGATGGCGCTGGCTGCCCCGTCAGTACCGTATGCCGCACAACCGGGAATGGACTGGTCAGACATCGCTCCCGTGATTCCCAGCGGCGTGGCGCAGTGGACCAGGCTTCCCTTCGCACCCTACCGGGCGCGGCCGTTCATCCACACCAAAACCACCTGCCTTAGCGCGCCGACGGAAGAAGATGATGGGCTGAGATTGGAGACGGTTGCGACAGGCAAGGACACGGCATTGCCGTCGAGAATCATCTGCACCTTCCACCAGGTGCGAGGGTTGACGCGGATCGAGGCGATCTTCGCGCGAGGGAGGGTGGCCTACAACCTCATGTCCTTCACACCGAGTCTGCCATTTTGACGGAACTGCTTGGGGGCAACGCAACAGACACGATGGAAATGTGCCGGTGGGCGGTGTGGGACCACCCTTCATCGGAACATCAGCAGGCTTGGGCGATCCAGATCCAAGCTTCGAATGAAGACTGTCGAAGGCCAGTTCGAGCGTCAGCTTCGAGCTGAACAAGAGTCAACGGATTCAAACTCACGGGGAAACCTACTTAGGAGAACGACGATGACTATCAAGCAGAAATTGATCGCCAGTACGGCGATCTGGATCCCGCTGATGACGGGAGCTTGCAGCGACAGCAGCTTGCGCATCGCAACGCATGCCCAGCTGGAGAGCCTCGATCCGATCAAGACCACGGCCTACATCACGCGAAGCCATGGCTACTTGGTCTACGACACGCTGTTTGCGCTGGATCAGAACCTCGAGCCGAAGCCGCAGATGGTCGAGTCCTACTCGACGTCGCCTGACGGCCGGACCTGGACCTTCATCTTGCGCCCTGGCCTGAAGTGGAGCGACGGCTCGAACGTGACCTCAGCCGACTGCGTGGCTTCGCTGCAGCGCTGGGCCAAGTATGACGGCGCGGGCCAGGAGCTGTTCAAGGACGTCTCGAGCCTGACCGCTCCCGACGGTCGCACCATCGTCATGCAGCTCGACAAGCCGAATGCGCCTGTCCTCCAGTCCCTGGCCAAGATCTCGGCGACCGTGCCCTTCATGATGCCGAAGCGGGTCGTGGAAGCCGCGGCGTCGGACTCGATTGCCGATCCGACCGGTTCAGGCCCGTACATGTTCCAGAAGGACAAGTGGACCGCGAACAAGGCGGTTTATGTCAAGAACCCCTACTACGTGCCGCGCGATGACAAGCCGTCGATGGCGGCTGGCGCCAAGCTCGCGAAGGAGAAGGAGATCGACTTCGTCTACTACAACGACCAGCGGGATGCCGTTGCCGCGCTGGTGAAGGGCGACGTGTCGTACATCGAATCGCCTTCCACGAAGTACATGTCCGATCTCATGGGCAAGCCGAATGTCGTCGTCGCATCGACGGATCCGCTCGGCAACGTCGCGATGATGCGCTTCAACAGCAACGTCGCGCCGTTCAACAACGCCGCGGTACGCCGCGCGGTCCTGATGACGATCAACCAGAGTGAGTACATGGAGGCCGCTCTCGGCGACAAGCGCTTCTATCGCCTGTGCTACTCGGTCTATCCGTGCACGACTCCCATGGCGACAGAAGCGGGCAGCGCCATCCTGAAGACCGCGAACATCGACGCTGCACGGAAGGCCCTGGCGGCTGCCCACTACGACGGCACACCGGTGGTCATCCTCAACCCGAAGGACATTCCCGTGATCTCGGCGCTGACCGATGTCACGGCGCAGAACCTGAAGCAGATCGGCATGAACGTCGACGTCCGCAACATGACGTGGGCCGAGATGCTCAAGGAGCGGGCCAACCCAGGCGCGTGGAGCATGTTCCACACGTGGTGGCTTGCCGGCGACGTCAGCAACCCGCTCTCGATCGCCTTCTCCGGCTCTTCGGCCAAGGGATGGCCCGGAGCGCCGGACGACGCACAGCTCGAGGGCTACCGTACCGCGTACAGCCAGACGACCGATCCCGAGGCGAAGAGGCAGCTCGCCGCCAAGGTTCAGGAGCGGGTTCTGGCGATCGGCGCCCTGGGGACGCTCGGCCAGTTCTATGAGCCGGTCGCCTTTCGGGACAACCTGAAGGGCATTACGTCGCCGATCCAGTTCTACTGGACCCTGGCGCGCGACTCGAAGGACTCGGGTCGGAAGCGGCCGCTCGAAGGCGCGTACAAGGGTCTGGAAGGCCAGTTCTACGACGAGAACGTGGGATACTGACCAGCAACAGCACACGTAACGTCAATGAACCTGCCCGGCTTCCCGGGCAGGTTTTTTCGTGGACGGTCACGGCCGTCGAGCGCAAGTTCCCCGAATGCAAACGGGGGAGAGAGTAAGGCGCCTGTGCGCCGGGGCGATCTGCGTCTTGGCAACACTTTGGTTGGCCACTCTGTCGGGGCAGGCTCAGGAAATCGTCAAGTTCCAAGCAACCCAGCCCAATGAAACGAGGCCGGTTACCCTGCGCGCGGAGCTCTATCGGCCGGCAGGTCGCGGACAGTTTCCTGCCATCGTCCTATTGCACGGCTGCAACGGCTGGGAGCCGAGCACTATCTTTGCATTGCATCAGTATGCCTATGGGATGCGTGATGCCGGTTATGTCGTGCTCAATCTCGACAGCTTTGGATCGCGTTACTATTCAGGCGCCGAGATGTGTGGACACAACGGCAGGCTTCGCCAGGCCATTTCCTATCGTACATCGGATGCATTCGACGCAGCTCGATATCTGCGTCGGCTGCCCTACGTGGATGGCAATAACGTCTTTCTGATGGGACAGAGCAACGGCGCCAGTGTCGCCATCGCGGCCGCAATGGACGAGACCTATCTGTCGCATCGGCAATCAGAACAGGAGCCGCCGTTCCGGGCCTCAGTCGCGTTGTACCCGTGGTGCGGACTCTTGAGTTCGGGGAGCAGGTTGGCGACAGCTGTCCAAGTCTTCATCGGCGGCCGCGACGAGTGGGTGTCGGCGAGCGAGTGCTCTCGCATTCAGACCCTGGGCGCCGAATTCAACGTCAAGGTCTATCCTGCGGCCGGCCATTCGTTCGACCTCGATATCATACCCCAGCGGTTCGCGGGCTTCATGATTGGCATGGACGCAAATGCCGCCTCGGACAGCCGCGACCGCATGATGAGCTTCTTCAACACGTACCGCTCCGCCAAGCCGCCCTCCGATGGCGCACTCGGAAGCAGGTTCCTGCACTAGATCGATGGATGCGTGGGAGATGCTCCGCGGACGGTGCCGGCGGACTGACCAGAGCTTTGTGCCGATCACGACTGGTGCAGCGCCGTCTTCCTGCACGTGCGGGAATCACGGCCTTTACCTCTTGAGTCGAGGTGATTCTGTCGACGTTTCTACCGCCCCAGTTGAGCTTCTCTCCGGCGAAAGCATCTGGGCTCGCAATTCCGACAGCCGTTTGAGCACCTGGTCTATCGCGCCGGCATCGAACTCCAGCGCGAGGCTGAGCGGCTCGGCCAAGCCGTCGATTGCCAGCGGCGGCAACTGCAGGAGCATGCTTCGGCGGTCGGCAGATAGTACCCACCACTCTTCCTGCGATCCAATTCCCTTGCGCGAGACGTCGTTACTCATTGCGTACGCTTACTCCCGCTGCAGGTGTGGCCGTCCGATGCCACGACCCGACAGTTCGTCCAAAACGATCGATTTGCGCGCGAGCCAGCGCAAGGGCGTGTAGATGCCATGGCGGTCGCTCGGTCGTCACAGGTTGGCGGCTACGGGCTTGGCCAAATGGTCAGGTCGCGCAGCTTCCGGCAAACGCAGCACTGCGGCGATTTCCCGTAGTCATCCAGCAGGTGTGCGGCGGCCCTGAGTTGGCACATAGGACTGCCGGATGCTTCGGCCCGGCAACCAGGAAACGAAATCACCATCCCGTCCATGACTCCCGTACCAATGCACCAAGATAAAATGGAATATTGGCCGTGTTAAAGTTGTGGCACGCTAACATGCCGTGCCAGTTGGGCGAGTCGGTTTGTCACAAAAGATGAGTTGGTCACAGATAGAGGTAAGACGGAGGCCGTCCGTGCGGATGCCGCTTCAAGGTTACAGGTTTATGACAGTGGCTCGGCAACTCGGTGTCACTTTTCGCCCTACGCTGCCCGCCATGCCGAAATCAAATCGGCCAGTCGATTCCGGTACTTTGGACAAACAGACCCATCGCACCCCACAGAGTACAGGTGCCAATGGCGCATCAGGAGCAGCCAAAGGACGGAGCTGGCTCCAAGCCTTGAGCCCGATAGGCGGCAAAGCCAAGTCTTTGCCGCCAGCGCGTACTCGGTTCTTACGTCGTACCCATTGCGGGAACGCCTCATATTCGATCGGCGACCGATCGCGTCGATGTCTGCTGCTGGCGGAGCCGCTTAAAGCGGCGCGGCCTGCAGGCCCTTCGGCATCATCTCACTTGGGTCGGCAAAGTACCCGCTCTGCATGGCCCAAATGGCCGCTTGGGTCCGATTCCCGACCTGGATCTTCCGAAGAATGGACTTCACATGCACCTTTACGGTTGCCTCCGTGACCGTGCACGCGCGTGCGATCACCTTGTTCGATTGCCCTCGGGCCAGCGCCCTCAGAACCTGATCCTCACGCTGGGAAAGAGCGGGCACTCGAGCGCTGAAAGCAGCGTCCGGAAATGATGGCATGGCGCTCGCGATCCGCGGTCGTCCTTGCAGCTCCGAGGCATCCTCATCGTTCGCCGGGAGATCGGCGGACGGCCCTGCAATTGCCGAATCGCTCACCATCAAAACGCGAACCTGCTCAGAGACGATCAGTTGCAGGGCGTCGACCAGCGTCCGCGGTGACGCGGACATTGGAATGCATGCGTCGAGCCCAGAAGCCAACAGCTTCTGCAAGTCCATCGAAGAAACCTTCTCGAACAGCATGATGATCTTCACGTCTTGCCAGCATCTACGGATACTTTCTGCAGCCGCTGCCACGCACTCGGCCGGCAGCCCCCTCAGGATGACCAGCTTCGGCTGTAATTCCCCGAAGGCGCCATTCTCAATGTCAGCCACCGAGCCGACACTCCACACCACTTGATGCGAATTTCTTTCCATCAGCGATACCAGCGCTTCGCGCATGAGCGCGCGCGGCTCGACAATTACCGTCGCAATACGATTCCCCATGTTCCCACTCCCAATAACGACAACCCCTTGTCGTGTGTCGGCACGCTATTGGATATGGGCCGCCGCCCAATTAACCCACGATAAGTGCAAGCTCTCCCATCACTTCGCATTTTGTCGCAGTACGGTGAAGAGCTCGGGTTCGGGGATCAGGAGAACGCTGGGCTGAAGGTCAGGTCCATATGACTAAAATCACAGTCCTCTCTCGCCCCTTATGTTCGCCGTGAAAATAGGTTCTCGGATTGCGGGAAGCCGGAAAAGCAGACCGTCGGTGCCTTGTCTTACCGTGTCCCCGCAATTCGAACGCCTTCGACTTACTCCGTGCGCGCGTGCAGGGTTTTCGCGAGCGATGGCCCCCGTCAACTCGTCGTACCTCGCAAGAGGTTGCCATTGGTTTGACCAAAGTCACAGTCACTTCTCGGCAGCCGTGCTGTTCTGCCTTTTCTCGGTGGCCCGCAGCACCCGGGAGGTGGGCCCCGACCGTCTCAATCCGGTTGGGATATAGCCGGCGGCGGACGTACCCCACCCCCGTGCCGCCGCCGGCTGCCTGCCTTTGGCGCGACTGCGTTCGCCAGTGCCAAATCCTCATCGAGCGGTCCCGCGGTTTGGATCGGTATTTCAACCACATGGACGTTCGCGGCTTATTCCGACCGGCACGCCATTTCTCTCCTACAGTCTTTTGAACGGCGTGAGAGCAGGCGCCAGGGGCAGCCACTCGGGAAACCGGCGCTTGGCCAGCCAGTAGGGCCGCCACAGCGCAAGCCATGTCGCGCGATCGGGGTTGGCGCTCCCCCAGGCCTTCAGCTTCGGGTCGAACCGCGACAGATCATGCAGGTTCAACCATTGTCGCGCGGCCCACCAGACCTCGAACGGTGCCTTGGAATTTGCTGCGCCTTTGAGTTGGACCACCCCGGGCAGGGGACCTCCAGCGCACAAGGCGACATCCAGCGTGGCAGCGCGCTGGCCGTCCTTGCGCACGCTCCACAGCCGAGATCGGTTGTGTGCCACGTCCTCGCCATAGCGTCGGACGCAATTGCTCATGGCGAGGGCTTCGTCGGCGATCTCGGAAACGGACACCAGGGGCCGGAAGTCGTAGCCGCAGACATGGGCCGGCCGCAGCCACAGGTCGGTGATCGGTTCCCGGCCGAGGTTGACGTACAGGAGGATCGTGTCGTGCCAGTCATCGGCCGCGGCCAACGCCGCCTCGAACTGGATGTCGGGAGTCCAGCACTTCCGCATCAGGCTGCCGGCGAACGTACCGGGTTGGCCCGAGAACCAGGCCCAAAGCCCGACCAGGCGCAAGCGCTTGAGCTTCACGCTTCGCATGTCACGAACCATCTCCCGCGCGATCCAGATGGCGAATGCGTCGTCGGCCAACTCTGCCGCGTCCGCCACGGCGCCGAGCCAGATCGGCGCGAGCTTTCGCGGCGGCAGATGGTTCGCGATCTGAAGGCGGAAAGGCTTGCTGTCGGGCAGGCGACCGATCGGTCGCACGAGCGCCTCCGGCGGCAACCGGCGCAGCCACATCGGTACGTCGGCGGCCGCGGCGACCTCCGCGAGGCGCGCGCCGGCGATCGTGCGCGCAATCGGCCACGCAGGATCGAACCCGTGGCGCGGCGCGGCGAGCGCGAAGAGAAGCGTCGGAAAGCTCAGGGCGAGATCTGCGATCCGCGAATGCCGGGACGCAAGAGCCCGCACCGCCCCCTGGTGGTGGGGACAGTATCTCTTGAATTGACGTTCCAAAAGATCCGAGCGCGCGGAGCTCCGGACGGGAGCCCGTGAAAGAGTCGAGCGCATGGATGAAGGCAGCTAGGACTGCCGACTGATGGGAAGGAAAGGGGCGTGGTGGTGCCCGGAAATTGATCCCGGGCGCGTCGCGCTAGAAGCCGCGAACCGAACCCGGGAAGCGTGCCGCAATCAGCAAATCCGCCTCCGTTGGATGAGGGTGCGGTGCATACTCCAATCGTTTGCGATATGCAACGCCTGCGTGCGCTCTTTCTCTACGGTGGCTCGACTGCTTTTTCAGCCGGAGCCGGCGCCGGCTTTCGCGACGACGCACTCTCGCGCAGCCGCTGGAACACGACGTACAGCGACGGGGTCAGGAAGATCCCGACAAACGCCGCCGCAATCATGCCACCGAACACGGGCGTGCCGATCGCGCGGCGGCTGAGCGCGCTCGGGCCGACCGCGATCACCAGCGGCAGCAGGCCGAGGATGAAGGCGAAGCTGGTCATCATCACCGGACGGAAGCGCAGCCGCGCGCCTTCGATCGCCGACTCGGAAATCGACTTGCCGGCGGTCCGTTGCTGCACGGCGAACTCGACGATCAGGATGCTGTTCTTGGCCGCCAGCGCCACCAGCACGACCAGGCCGATCTGCGCATAGACGTCGAAGGCCAGGCCGGACAGCAGGACGGCGACGATCGCCCCCAGCAGGCCGACCGTGATCGACAGCAGCACCGGCAGCGGGATGTTCCAGCTCTCGTACAGCGCCACCAGGAACAGGTAGGCGAACAGCACCGCCAGCCCGAGCACGATGCCGGTCTGGCCGCCGGCCGCCTTCTCCTGGAAGGCGGTGCCGGTCCATTCGAACCCGTAGCCTGCCGGTAGCGTGGTGGTGGACAGCCGTTCCATGGCAGCGATCGCCTGGCCAGAGCTGAAGCCCGGCCGGGGCCCGCCGTTGATCACCGCGGCACGCGAGCCGTTGTAGCGGATCACCGCCTGCGGTCCCTGGATCAGCCGTGCCTGGGCCAGTGCGCGGATCGGCACCATGGTGCCGGCGCTGGTGCGGACATAGACGCGGTAGATGTCGTCGATCGCGTCTCGGAAGTGCGAATCGGCCTGCACGTTCACCTGCCAGGTGCGGCCGAACAGGTTGAAGTCGTTGACGTAGTAGCCGCCCAGTGTCGACTGCAGGGCGTTGAAGATGTCGCTCACCTTGACGCCCAGCACCTGTGCCTTGTCGCGGTCGATATCGAGATGCACCTGCGGCGTCTCGGCGGCGAAGGTGCTGAACACGCCGGCGAGCTCGGGCTGGGCATTGGCCGAGACCTGCAGCGCGCGCGCCACCGCGGCCAGCTCGGTCGGCGACTGGCCCTGCAGCGCCTTGAGCACGTACTGGAAGCCGCCGGTGCTGCCGAGGCCGAAGATCGGCGGCAGGTTGAACGGGAAGACGATCGCGCCCGGTATTGCGGCGAGCTGAGGTCGCAGCCGCGCGATGATGGCGTCGACGCTCTCCGACGGCGCGGGGCGCTGGTCGTAGGGTTTCAGCCGGATCACGAAGAACGCCTGGTTGGGCGCCGCGACGTAGTCGATGAAGTTGAGGCCGACCACCGACAGCACACCCTGGACGCCGGGGATTGGTTGGATCATCTCCTCGACCTGGGCGACGATCGCCTCGGTGCGGTTGAGCGAGGCGCCTTCGGGCAGGCGCAGCGCAGCGAAGAAGCCGCCCTGGTCCTCGGCCGGCAGGAAGCCCTTGGGCGTGATGCCGTACACCCCGAACGCCGCCGCAGCGGCGACCGGCACGGCGAGGACGACGACCACGGCGATCCTGACCAGCCGGCGAACGATCCAGGCGTAGCCGTCGCGACTCCTGTCGATGGCGCGCAGGACATGGCGCATCAGGCCGCGTCCGGTTTCGCCGCGCTTCAGCAGCACCGAGCACAAAGCCGGACTGAGGGTCAGCGCGTTGATCGCCGAGATCACCATCGAGGTCGAGACGGCAACCGCGAACTGGCGGAACAGCGTGCCGCTCAGGCCGGCCAGGAACGCTACCGGGACGAACACCGACAGCAGCACCAGGGTGATGGCGATCACCGGCCCGGTGATCTCGGCCATCGCGAGCTTGGTCGCCTCGGGGATGGAAAGGTCCGGCCGCGCCTCGATCACGCGCTCGACGTTCTCGATCACCACGATCGCGTCGTCGACCACGATGCCGATCGCGACCACCAGGGCCAGCAGCGACACGGTGTTGGCGCTGTAGCCGATCATCAGCATCACCGCGAAGGTGCCGATGATCGACACCGGCACGGCCACGAGGGGAATCAGAGTCGTGCGCAGCTTGCCGAGGAACAGGAACACCACGATCGCCACCAGCACGAAGGCGATGACCAGCGTATGGATCACTTCGGTGACGGTCGCGGTGACGAAGATCGTATTGTCCCACAACATGTCGTAGGCGACATCCTCGGGGAAGCTCCGCTTCAGCTCCTCCATGGTCTTGCGGACTTCCGCCGCCACTGCGACCGCGTTGGCGCCGGGCGACTGGTAGATGCCGATCGCCGCGGCCGGCGCGCCGTTGAAGCGGCTGTAGCGCTCCTGCGCCTTGGCCCCCATGTCGACTCGCGCGATATCCCTCACGCGCACGATCGAGCCGTCGCGGTTGGCGCGGACGATGATGTTCTCGAACTCCTTGGAATCGCTCAGCCGGCCCTCGGTCACGATGGTGAGCTGCAGCTGCTGGTTGGCCGGCACCGGCGCCGAGCCGATGCGGCCGAGCGCAGCCTGCAGATTCTGGCTCTGCACGGCGGCGACCACGTCGGCCGGGGTCAGGTTGAAGCTCGCCAGCTTGTCGGGGTCGATCCAGAGCCTGAGCGAATAGTCGAGCGGTCCGAACAGCGTCGCCTGCCCGACACCGCGGATGCGCGCCAGGGGATCGACCACGTTGATGGTGGCGTAGTTGCTGAGGTAGAGCGCGTCGCGCGTGCGCTTGGTCGAGTTGATGGTGACGATCTGCAGCAGCGCCGCCGATTTCTTGCGGATCACCAGGCCCTGGCGCTGCACCTCCTGCGGCAGCTGCGGCGTCGCGAGCTGGGCGCGGTTCTGCACGTTGACGGTGTTGATGTCGGGATCGGTGCCGAGCGCGAAGGTGACAGTGAGCGTGTAGCTGCCGTCGGCGCCGCTGGCCGACTGGTAGTAGAGCGCATTGTCGACGCCGTTGATCTGCTGCTCGATCGGCTGC
>Ga0105238_10006345_pt1 | contig 11760 bp, 12 predicted proteins | sample KBSC34metaG_FD_81526 | JGI IMG/M metagenome (GOLD analysis project Ga0105238, IMG submission 81526) | Corn rhizosphere microbial communities from Kellogg Biological Station, Michigan, USA - KBS C3-4 metaG | ecosystem: Host-associated > Plants > Roots > Rhizosphere > Soil | place: Michigan, USA... | reverse complement strand
GTCGCGGCGCTGCGCTCGGGCCATCTCGGCGAGGCAACGCTCGATGCCTTCGCGGTCGAGCCGCTGCCGCCCGACGATCCGCTGTGGGGGTTCGAGAACGTGCTGATCACGCCGCACCTTGCGAGCATCACGGTGCCGGAGCGCGCGGCCCGTGACGTGGCCGAAAGCATCCGCCGGGTACGCGCCGGCAAGCCGCCGCTCCACGCCGTCGACCGGGCGCGAGGGTACTGATCCGACAGAAGAAATTGGATCGGAAAAGCCTATTCAGGGGTCCGGAAAATTCTAGTTTCGCGCGAGCAGGGGGCGGGCCAAGCTTGACGCGTCAACGGGAGACCTTTCGATGATCCGGACCGGCGAGCAGTACCGTGAAGGCATTCGCGACGGCCGCGAGCTCTGGATCGACGGCGAGAAGGTCAAGGATCCGACCAGGCATCCCGCGCTGAAGCCGATCGTCGATATCCGCGCACGCATGTACGACATGCAGCACGAGGCGACTTACGCAAACCTGCTCACCTATCGCGAGGACAACAAGCAGCACTCGATCTTCAACCGGCTGCCGCGCGACCAGAAGGACTGGAACGACAAGCGCGAGGCGCTCGACGCGGTGATGAACGATATCCGTGGCGTGGTGACGCGCGTCGGCGACGAGACCGTCGGCGAGATGTGGTCGCTCTATGACGGCCGCGACGTGCTGAACGAGATCGATCCGAAGTTCTCCGACAACATCGCCAGGCACGTGCAGGGCGTGATCGAGACCGACGTGTTCCACGTGTCGGCCAACACCGATCCGAAGGGCGATCGCTCGATCGCGCCGCAGGATCAGGATCCCGACATGATGGTGCATGTCGTGAAGGAGACCGACGCCGGCATCATTATTCGCGGCGCCAAATACGAGACCGCATCGGGCTACGCCGACCAGGCCTTCCTCAAGCCGACGGTCGGCGCCTGGACCAACGAGAAGCTCTCCGACTACGCGGTCGGCGGCATCGTGCGCATGGGCGCGCCCGGCGTGAAGCACATCGCGCGCTCGGGTTTCGCCGGCCGCAACTCGTCGGCGGACTATCCGCTCGCCAACAAGTTCGACGAGGTCGACTTCCTGATGGTGCTCGACAACGTCCTGATCCCCTGGGAGGACGTGTTCTTCTATCGCTACACCCGCGCCGCGCAGTACATCCGCGGCACGCTGCATCGCTATTCGGCGTTCCCCTATACGCTGCGTGTGCTCTACGTGGCCGACATGATGATCGGCGCGGCGCTGTGGAACGCGAAGCAGACCGGCCTCGACAAGCTGCAGGCGGTGAAAGAGAAGCTCGCCGATCTCGTGTGCTATCGCGAAGGCATCAACGCGCACCTCACCGCGTCGATCACCCTCGGCCAGCGCAGCCCAGGCGGCCTGCTGATGCCGCACCAGTCGATGCTCTATGCCGGGCGCGTCTTTGCTTGCTCGAACCTGCCGCAGATGATGCACATCGCGCGCGAGCTGTGCGGCGGGCAGATCTGCGTCACGCCGAACGAGGCGGCGTTTGCCGCCGAAGGCTCCGGCCAGTGGCTGAAGAAGTTCTACAGCCTGAACCAGAACTGGCAGTCCGAGGACCGGCGCAAGCTGCTCGCCTTCGCACGCGACCTGCTCAATTCCGACTATGCGGGTCATCGCTTGACCTTCGTGCAGTTCGCACAAGCCCCGCACTTCAATCACCTGAACGCCACCTACAACGCCTTCGACTTCTCCGGCCCGCTCGAATTCGTGCGCCGCGCCGCTGATCTGTCGGACAACGTCAACCGCTCGATCAAGCCGTAACAAAGGAGTTCGCCGTGACGCATACGCGCCTGCGCAAATTCAACACGCGCGACGCCTATCCGGACCAGAAGCTCGACAACGACGTGTGCATGGTCGTGCGCGCGGGCAACACGCTCTATGTGCGCGGCCAGACCGCGATGGACCTCGACGGCAAGATCGTCGGCGTGGGCGACGCCGCCGCGCAGACCGAGAACGCGATGAAGTGCGCCAAGATCCTGCTCGAAGAGGCCGGATCGAAGCTGCAGGACGTGGTGAAGATCACGATCTACATCACGGATCGCGCCTATCGCGAGGCGGTCTATCAGGTCGTCGGCAAGTGGCTGAAAGGCGTGTTCCCGGTCTCGACCGGCATCATCGTGCAAGGGCTCGCACGGCCCGAGTACCTGATGGAGATCGACATCATCGCGGAGGTGCCGGAATGAGCGCGCTCCGCGGATCCTTCTCGCAATGAGCCAGATCAGCGTCCGCATTCTCAACCGCGCGGAGGTGGAGCGCCTGCTGCCCTCTCCGGCGGAGCTTGTGGATGTGATCGAGCAGGGGCTGCACGCGCACGGCGCCGGCGAGACGGTGCTGCCGCCGAAGGCGCACCTCGTGCTCGATCATCTGGTCAACGGCCACTTCAACATCTTGTCCGGCTATGTGGCGCCGATCGGCTGTGCCGGCGTCAAGGTGATCGGCGACTATGTGGACAACTGGAAGCACAAGCTGCCATCCGAAATCGGCCTGCTGACACTCTATAACCCGCAGACCGGCGTGCCGTTCTGCCTGATGGATGCCACCAGTCTCACCTGGCAGCGCACTGGCGCCGTGACCTGTGTCGGCGCGAAGCATCTGGCGCGGAAGGACTCACGAATCGTCACGCATCTCGGCGCGCGCGGCAGCGCGTTCCAGAATCTCAAGCTGCTGGCGAGCTCCTTCAAGCTCGAGGAAATCCGCATCGCCAGCAAGCGGCGCGAGACGCGCGAGCGGCTTGCGGCGCGCGTGCAGGAGGAAACCGGCGTGCGCTGCTTGGCGGTCGACGATGCGGCGGCGGCCTGCCGCGACGCGGACATCATCATCGAGGCGACGCGGCTCGAGAAGCCGGAAGCGCTGATTCCGGCGGACGCCGTGAAGCCGGGCGCGCTGGTCGTCACCTATGGCTGGATGATGGCGGTCGATCCGGAGTTGCCGTTCCGGATGGACAAGCTCGTGGTCGACGACTGGGCGCAATGCCGCCACGGCGGCGCGCTCTACCCGCTGATCCAGAGCGGCCGCCTCACGGACAGCCATATCCATGGCGAGATCGGCCAGATCGTATGCGGCAAGAAGAAAGGCCGCGAGCGCGACGACGAGCGCATTCTGTTCTGGCACCGCGGCTTTGCCATCAGCGACATCATGCTGGGGCACGCGATCCATGCCCGCGCCGAGAAGAACGGCGTCGGCATGATGTTCCCGCTGCTCGAAGCGACCGAGGAGTGAGCCTTGCGGGCCGTCGGTGAAACGCTCGATCGCCGGCTCATCGCCAACGCCCGCATGTATTCCTCCGGCGCGCCCGCGGCGCGTGTCGCCTGGACGCGCCTGCTCGACTGGGTGGTGGTGCGCGCAGGCGGCAACCTCGAAGTGCTCGACTATCCGCCGCCAAAGCCGCTCGACGAATTGTGGGCGCGTGGCGATCTCGGCGCGACCTTCATGTGCGGCCTCCCTTACGCGCGCGATTCCCGCCGGCCGACGCCGATCGTTGCGCCGGTGGTGCGCGGCGCGCGCTACGGCGGCGAGCCGGTCTATTTTACCGACGTGATCGTGCGGGCGGACTCGCCCTATCGCACGCTGGAAGACACCTTCGGCAGCCGGCTCGGCTACACGGTGCACCATTCGCAGTCCGGCTATGTGGCGCTGCGCGAGCACCTGCTGCCGTACCGCGAGAAGATCGGGCATTCGCCCTATCGCGAGATCGTTGGGCCGCTCTATGGCGCGCGCGACATCGTCGATGCGGTGATCGCGGGGCGCATCGATGTCGGGCCGCTCGACAGCTACGTGCACGACCTGATCGACAACCTGCAGCCCGAGACCGGCAAGCAGTTGCGGACCGTCACGACGACCCGTCCCTCGCCGATCCCGCTGTTCGTCGCGACCGCGCCGATCGACCCGAAGCAGGTACGAAATTTGCAAGAGGCCTTCCGTGCGGCAATCGAGACCGATGACCTGAAGGCTGAACGTGACATGCTGCTGCTTGCCGATTTCGTCATCCCGCTGCGCGAGCCGTACGAGGCGCTGCGCCGGCGCGCCGAAGCGGCCGAGCGCTACCCGGACCAATGGTGAGAGAATGAAACCTGCGATGATCACGAACCCTCTGCGCACGCTGCTCGTCGCGGTCGCGATCGCCACCGCCGCGACGTCGGCTCGGGCGGCCGAGAAGGCCGAAGACTATCCGTCGACCAATATCCGGATCATCGTCGGCTTCACCCCCGGCGGCGGGTCGGACGTCACGGCGCGTGTCGTCGGCGAGAAGCTGTCGCAGAAGTGGGGCAAGCCGGTGATCGTCGACAACCGGCCGGGCGCGCAGGGCAACACCGCGATGGCGCTGGTCGCGAAGGCGCCGCCGGACGGCTACACGCTCGGCATCGTTCCGGTCGGCAACGCGGCGGTCAATCCGGCGCTGTTCCGCGAGCTGCCCTACACCATGAAGGAGTTCGCGCCGATCTCGCAGCTTGCCGTGGTCGAGAACGTGCTCGTAATCAGCGCGAAGACGCCGGCGAACAATTTGAAGGAGCTGATCGCGCTCGGCAAGAAGAAGGGCGCGCATCTCACCTTCTCGTCGCCCGGCGCCGGCAGCCAGGCGCACCTGGCGGGCGAGCTGCTCGCACGCTCGGCCGGCATCGAGCTGCAGCACATTTCCTACCGCGGGCTCGGCCCGGCGCTGCAGGACGTGCTGAGCGGCGAGATCACGATGACGTTCGCGCAATTGTCGAACGCGCAGCAATTCATCGAGAGCGGCCAGCTGCGCGCGCTCGGCGTCGCCAGCCTGAAGCGCAGCGCGGCGCTGCCGAACGTGCCGACGGTTGCGGAGGCGGGCGACCTGCCCGGCTTCGAGGCGGTCTCGTGGTATGCCCTGATGGCGCCGGCGAAGACGCCGCCCGACATCATTCACAAGATCGCCGACGAGGTCGGCCGCGCCGTCAAGCTGCCCGACGTCGTCAAGGCGCTCGAGGCGCAAGGCGCGACACCGGTCGGCAATACGCCGGTGGAGCTCGCCAGGATCATCGACGCCGACACCGTGCGCTGGGCGAAGGTCATCAAGGACGCCAACATACCGCTGCAATGAGCCGCGCGCCGGCTGGCGCGCGGCTTGCTTGGATACAGGGCCAATCAAAGTGGGGAGTGATCACATCATGAAACGTTTCATCGCGGGCGCCGCCCTCCTGGCGGCACTCTGGACTGCGCCGGCTCACGCCGCCGACAAGCTGATCATTTCGAGCTGGGGCGGCAGCTGGAAGGATCTGATCGGCGAGACGGTGGCAAAGAAGTTCACCGCCGACACCGGCGTCGAAGTCGAGTTCATCACCGGCGGCACGATCGACCGCCTCAACAAGGCGAAGCTCGCGAAAGGCGACCCGGAGAGCGACGTCACGTTCACGACCTCGCATGTCGGCTGGCTCTATGCCAATGACGGCCTTTACGAGACGCTCGACCTCTCGAAAGTGCCGAACGCCGCCAACCTCGTGGCGCAGGCGAAGATCAGCCCGTACCACATCGGCAGCTGGGCCTACGTCTACACCATCGCGTATCGGCCCGATCTCGTGCCGGGCATGAAGTTCGAGAGCTGGGCCGACCTGTGGAAACCGGAGCTCAAGGGCAAGATCTCGGCGCCCGACTTCGACGCGAGTCACCTGGTCGCGGTCGCCGCGAAGCTCGAGGGCGGTGATGCCGCCTCCTGGGAAAAGGGACAGGCGAGGCTCAAGGCGCTCAAAGCCAACTTCAAGGCGTTCTACGCGGACGATGCCGGCTCGCAGCAGCTGATGCAGAACGGCGAAGCGCCGGTGCAGGTCATGCTCTCAATGAACGCCTATTACATCCAGAGCCAGGGTGTGAAGGTCGCGCTCGCGATGCCGAAGGAAGGCGCCGTGCTCGGCATCGACACCATCGGCATCATGAAGGGCACCAAGAAGCTCGACCTCGCCTACAAGTTCATCAACGCGCTGCTCGACCCCGCTGTGCAGAGCCAGATCGCCACGATGAAGAAAGGCAGCCCGGTGGTGCTCAACGCCAAGCTCGACCCGGCGGTCGCCAAGCTGCCGGGCATCTTCACCACGGCGGACCAGTGGAACAAGGAAGCGCTGGTGATCGATCACAAACTGCGCGCCGAGAAGACCGGCGAGTGGCGCAAGTGGTTCACCGAGAACGTGATCAATTAAATCCGTAGCCCGGATGAGCGCCTTAAGCGCGTTTACGCGCGTCTGCGACGCGCTATGGAAATCCGGGGCCGACCGTCCCGCATATCGCTGACGCTCATGCGGGCTACAAAACCCATGCAGCGTCGGCCCTTCTTCGCCCTGTTCGTCACGCCCGGCGCGGTGACGGCGCTCGTCTTCACGGCGGCGCTGGTCGCCGTGCTGCAATACTCCGTGCGCGCACATATCCCCGGCTCGCTCGACGTCGGCGGCTTCACGCTGGAGAATTTCACCGCGATGCTGCGCCCGCTCTACGGGCGCGTGTTCCTCAACACGCTGATGCTGTGCGTGCTCACCGCCGCCGTCAGCCTCATCGCCGGCTATCCGCTCGCCTACGCGCTGGTGCACGCGAACAGCCGCGCCGTGAAGTCGATCATTCTCGTCACCGTGGTGACGCCGCTGTTCCTCGGCGAGGTGGTTCGCACCTATTCGTGGATCGTAGTGCTCGGCAACAACGGCTTCATCAATTCGCTCCTGCTCAAGCTCGGCGTCATCGCGACCCCGCTCGAGCTGCTGTTCACCGTCACCGGCGTTACCATCGCGCTGGTGCACGTCACCTTGCCGGTGGTGGTGATCATGCTGGCGGCCGCGCTCTCGCACATCGACCCGAACTACCGCAAGGCCGCCGAAAGCCTCGGCGCCGGCCCCGTGCGCGCGTTCTTCACCGTCACGCTGCCGCTTTCGGCGCCGGGCATCATCGCGGGGTTCACCACCGCTTTTGCCTGGACTTTCAGTGCCTTCGCGACGCCGCAGCTCGTGGGCGGCGGCAAGGTGAATATGATCTCGAACCTCGTCTATCAGCTCGGCTTCGCGAACTTCAATTTCCCCTTCGCCGCGAGCCTCTCGGTTGCCGCGCTGGCGCTGACCTTCCTGTCGCTCTGGATCCTGCGGCGCGCGACGCGGCCGTTCGAGCAACTGGGACAGCATTAGATGCGCTCAGCTCCGATCATTCGCCTGCTCGGACGTACGGTCGTCGTGCTGCTGCTCGGCTTCATCATCCTGCCAGCCGTCGTGGTGGCGATCGCGGCGTTCAACGACCGCGCGCTGCTTGCTTTCCCGCCGGAAGGCTTCTCGCTGCGCTGGTTCGTCAAGGCGTTCGAGTACCGCGACTTCCAGACCGGCTTCCACAACGGCCTGATCGTGATGCTGTCGGCTTCGGCCATCGCAGTCGTGGTCGGCACCGCCTTCGCGTTCGCGCTGGACCGTTACAGATTCGCCGGCCGCGGCGTGATCGAAACGCTGCTGCTCGCGCCGCTGGTGGTGCCGCATTTCACCGTCGGGCTCGGCTTCCTGATCCTCGCCGCGCAGCTGCGCCTGATGCGCAGCTTCACGGTGGTTATCGTGTGCCATGTGGTGCTGGTGCTGCCGTTCGTGCTGCGCAGCGTCTACATCTCGCTGCGCAATCTCGATCGTCGGCTTGAGCTCGCGGCGGAAAGCCTCGGCGCGCGCCCGGCGCGCGTCCTCTTCACCGTGACGTTGCCGCTGCTCGTACCCGGCGTGGTGAGCGGCTGGCTGTTTGCCGCGATCCTGTCGTTTAATGAATTTACCGCCTCGCTGTTCGTGACCGCGCAGCGCACCCAGACGCTCCCCGTCGCGATGTACAATTACGTGCGCGAATACGCCGACCCGACCATGGCGGCGATGAGCCTGATCTTCATCGTCGGCACCACGCTGCTGCTGACGCTTGCCAACACATTCTTCGGTCTCGGCCGGGTGCTCAATGTCGACGATGCCCGCTGAACCCGTCCGCCCCGAAGCCATCGCGGTGCGCCTCGACGGCGTGACCAAGCGCTTCGGTGATACCGTTGCGCTGAAGGACGCCTCGCTCAAGGTTAGGCGCGGCGAGTTCATGACGCTGCTCGGCCCTTCGGGCTGCGGCAAGACCACGCTGCTCAATCTCGTCGCCGGCTTCCTCGCAGCCGACGCCGGCGAGCTCTTCATCGAGGGCGCGCTCGTCACCGATGTGGCGACGTCGGAACGCGACATCGGCATGATCTTCCAGAACTACGCGCTGTTTCCGCACATGACGGTCGCGGCCAACATCGCCTACGGGCTGAAGACCCGCCGTGTCGCGCGCGGGGAGATTGAGCGACGGGTGCGCGAGGTGCTCGCGCTGATGAAGCTCAACGGTCTCGAGGAGCGCAAGCCGCGCCAGCTTTCCGGCGGCCAGCAGCAGCGCGTCGCGCTCGCGCGCGCACTGGTGATCCGGCCGAAAGTGCTGCTGATGGACGAGCCGTTCTCGGCGCTCGACAAGAACCTGCGCGCCTCGATGCAGGTCGAGGTGAAGGAGATCCAGCGCCGGCTCGGCGTCACCACCATCTTCGTGACGCATGACCAGAGCGAGGCGCTCAGCCTCTCCGACCGCATCGCCGTGATGTCCGACGGCGAGATCCACCAGATCGGCAGCCCCCAGGAGATCTATCGCGCGCCGCGCAACCGGTTCGTGGCGTCGTTCATCGGCGAGGTCTCAGTGCTGCGCGCAAAGCTCGAGCGGATCGAGGGCGATGTCGCCACCGTGTCGCTCGGCGACAGCCGTGTGTCGGTTCCGGCCGAACCGTTGCGGGGCCTAAACGCCGGCACGCCGGTCGACCTGTTCACGCGGCCCGAGCAGCTGCGCATCGTGGCAGGCGACGGCGCCGTCACGGCGACGGTCGCCGCACACGTCTATCAGGGCGGCCATGTCGACGTGTATGCGGATTCGCCCGATGCGGCCGGCCGCATCCTGGTGCGCGTGCCGGGCGACGCGGCGCTGGACGCGCCGGTCGGCGGCAAGGTCGGAATTTTTCCGGCGGCGAGCGGCGCGGTCGCGTTCCCGACGGAATAACCCGAAAGGAATCCCGCGATCAGGGCGCCGGCCCGGCGAGAACCGTCAGGGTCCTCTCCATGGGATTCACCTCGACTTCGGCGTCGTGCGGGACCGCTGCCGTGATGTCCTCATCGAAGACCGCGAGCAGCGGGACATCGCCGAGCGCTGCGCCCTGCGCCAGAATCGGGTTCACCGAGTTGAGCACGATGGCCAGAGGCACGACCCCGCGCGATTGCATCTCGTGCAGCATCCAGGCCGTCGCGACGCCGCCTTTCGCGGTATCCAGGATCAGGATCTTGCCGACATAGGATTGGCCGACGAGCTTGTGCGAAGGCCGCGAGAACGTGCCGGCGATACGGTCGAGATCGTAGCGCGCCGAGAAGCCGTCATGCGCCACGAGCGCGCGCCCGCGCACGATGCGCCCCATCGCCTGCCGTGCCCGAAACAGCGTCATGACGGCGCCAGCCTTCCGCTGACCGCGGCATCGACGCAGGCCTCCATCGAGGCGAGCACGGGTTGGTAGCCGTAGCCGCCGAGAATGTTCACGAGCTTCGCGCTGTTGGTCGCCAGCCGCCGCCAGCCGTTGGCTTCGGCGATTTCCCGCGCGTAGGACTGATAGAAGCACATGCCCGACAACACGGTCCCGCCGGCCGCCTCGATCTGCGCCGTATAGCCGGCGCCATCGGCGTTCGGCTTCACCTGCGGGCTCGTCACGGCCAGCATCGGCACTTTGAACCGTCGTCCATCGCAGAGCTGCGCAAGGTCGCGCAACTCGTAGAGGCTGAGTTGCGGCGCCGAGAAGACGACGACATCGACCACGTCATCCTTGCGATAGCCGCGCTGCAGGGCCGCGATGTCGTCGCGCGTGACCCGATGGCTCGGCAGAGGAGCAGGCGCGACGTCGCGCAGCGTCGTGGCTTCGGGCGTCTGGCCTACGAGATGAAACAGCGCGATCGAGCCGAAGCTCGCCATCGCGGCGCCGAAATGCTTGAGCTGGTCGGAGCCGGGCGCGCCTTCAATCCCCTCGATCACCGGGACGGCCCAGTAATTCGCGGCCGTGCGGCCGACCACGGCGCCGAGCGCACCCCAGTCGTTCAGCGACGCCGGCGTGAAGTCCACCCGCACCTGGAGGGTCGCGCGCCGATTTTCCGGGAGGTGGAAGCCATAACGCGGCGTGCGACCGGTCAGCCCGGCGGACAGCGCCGAGGGCCCGCCTTCGAAGTTCGACAATGCCCCGCAGATCGAATTCGAGTAGATGACCACACCCGTGTCGCCGAACGCGACGTGCTCGTTGCGGGTCGGCGCCTGGATGGTCTGATAGTTGATGCAGGTGTTCGTCATCACGACGCCGAGCGCTTCGAACGCCGCAATGGTGCGGCGCTCCAGCGCGAGCATCGCGTCGGTTTGGCCGAGGAAGGCGGCCTTGGCGAAGTCCGTGCCGCGCGGATCGGTGATCGTCGGGATCCGCACGCGCCGCTGACCCTTGCCGCCGGCGGCGAGGCCCTCGAGCCACTGCACGCCCGCCTCGCCGAGGCTCTCCGTGTCGGCCATGATGTGGGCTTGCGTGACGGAGACGAAATCCTTCGCGTGGAAGAAATCGCCGACCTTGATCTGGTGCCGCAACGCCTGCTCGGGAACGGGGCCGTGCTTCCCGGCCAGAATGTCCTGTTCCTCGTCGTTGAGCTTCACGCGCCCTATTCCATGGTTGCGCCCGAGTCGCGCACGGCCTTGCCCCACTTCGCGAGTTCGCCAGCCTGAAACGCCGCGAATGCGCCGCGGCTCAGGACGGTCGGCACCGCGCCAAGCGGTTCTAGCCTGCTTCGGAAGGACTCGCTACGGACAATCTCCTCGATTGCGGCCGCGAGGGTCGCCGCCACCGCGTCCGGCAATTTCGCCGGCGCGAAGAGGCCCCACCACGCGGTGGTCTCGAACTCCGGATAGCCCGACTCCGTGATGGTCGCCACCGCGGGCAGGATCGGCACGCGGTCGCGGCTCGAGAGCGCGATAGCGCGCAAGCTGCCGGACTGCACATGGGACAGGACTGATTGCAGCGGATCAAACATCAGCTGGGTCCGGCCGCCGAGCAGGTCGGTCAACGCGGGAGCGCTTCCCTTGTAGGGGACGTGCTGCAGCTTGATGCCCGCTGCCTGGCAGAGCATCTCGCCGGTCAGGTGCCCCGGCGTCCCATAGCCGGCAGAGCCATAGCTGAGCTTGCCGGGCGCGCGCTTTGCGGCCTCGACCAGATCGGCAACGGCTTTCATCGGCTGAGCCGCCTGAACCACGATCGCAACCGGCGCCTTCGCGACCAGCCCGATGGGCGTGAAGTCGCGCACGGCATCGTAGGGGAGTTTCTTGTAGAATGCGGTGTTGATGGCGTGCGTGCCGACGGTGCCCATCAGCAGCGTCGTTCCATCGGGCGCCGATCTCGCGACCGCGTGGGCGCCGATGGCGCCGCCCGCACCGCCGCGATTGTCGATCACGACCGTCGCCTTCAGCGCCTCGCCGAGTAAATGCCCGAGCGGCCGCGCCACGATATCGGTCGGTCCGCCGGCCGGAAACGGCACCATCAGCCGTATCTGCTGGCCGGCGAGGGATTGCGCGGCAGCACTGCCGGGCCATCCGGACAGCCCCATCGCGGCGGCGGATGCCGTCCTGACAAACAGCCTGCGGTCCATGAGATCCCCCTCGCTTCGACGACGTGTCGGCGCATTCCCCGCAGATGGCAAAAT
>Ga0105238_10006342_pt1 | contig 11762 bp, 9 predicted proteins | sample KBSC34metaG_FD_81526 | JGI IMG/M metagenome (GOLD analysis project Ga0105238, IMG submission 81526) | Corn rhizosphere microbial communities from Kellogg Biological Station, Michigan, USA - KBS C3-4 metaG | ecosystem: Host-associated > Plants > Roots > Rhizosphere > Soil | place: Michigan, USA... | reverse complement strand
CTGGAGGCCGAGGTCGTGGTGGCGGACGCCATCGAATGGCCGGGCGGAAACAGCGGCGGCGGCTTCGACGGCATCCTGGTCGATGCGCCCTGCACCTCGACCGGCACCATCCGCCGCCACCCCGACGTCGCCTGGCTGCGGCAGGAAGCCGATATCGCCGCGCTGGTGGCGCTGCAGAAGCGCCTGCTGCAAAAGGCGGTTGGCCTGCTCCGGCCGGGCGGCACGCTGGTCTATTGCACCTGCTCGCTGGAACCGGAAGAGGGCGAGCAGGCCGTTTCAGCCCTTCTCGCCACTGAACCTGCCGTGCGCCGCGCGCCGATCGAGGCCGCCGAGGTCGCGGGCCTCACCGAGATCCTGACCGCGGAGGGCGAGCTCCGCACCCTGCCCTGCCACCTGCCGCATCAAGACCCCCGCTTGAGCGGGTTCGACGGCTTTTACGCGGCGCGGCTGATTAAATCCTGATTTTGCACTGCATTTCCGCGATCCCCGCTGATTCGCTGACTTTCAAGATGGTGTCTTGGCCGCGTTTCCGGATTAAAAGGATTCGCTTGGAATCCTCCCAATCAAGGCAAGGCGTGACGGTCGCTCAACGCAGACGCATTTCGACGCTGATCATGGGCCGCTTCGCCCGGAACATGATGGCGCGCGCAAGCGGCGGCTCGGTGGCGCTGTCGCGGCTGTGGCCGGGCCGCACCGATCGCCTGATCATCGCCCCGCATGACCTGCGCACCGCCGACGCCACCCGCGCGGCTGAAATCTATGCCGGCCGCTTCGTGTTCGCCGGCAAGATCGTGACCTGCCACGGCCGCTCGATCTTCGATCTCGAGCCGCCGTCGGAGGATTGGGAGGTGGCGCTTCTCGGCTTCGGCTGGCTGCGGCATCTGCGCGCCGCCGACACCGCGCTGACCCGCGCCAACGCCCGCTCGCTGGTCGACGACTGGATTTCGAATCCGGCGCAGAAACGCCCGGTCGGCCGCCGCGCCGACGTACTGGCGCGCCGCGTCATCTCGCTGTTGTCGCAGGCGCCATTGGTGCTCGGCGATACCGACGGCAAATTCTACCGGCGCTATTTGCGCGGGCTGGCGCGCGAAATCCGCCATCTGCGCTACACCATGCTGGATATTCCCGACGGCGTGCCGCGACTGCAGGTGCTGATCGCGCTGTGCTACGCCTCGCTCTGCCTCGCCAACCAGGCGCGGCATATCCGAACTGCCACGCGCAAACTGTCCGACGAGTTGCAGCGGCAGATCCTGCCCGACGGCGGGCACATCTCGCGCAATCCCGGCGCGCTGATCGAACTGTTGATCGACCTGCTGCCGCTGCGGCAGACCTTCGCGGCCCGCAACATCGCGCCGCCGCCGGCGCTGTTGAACGCGATCGACCGCATGATGCCGATGCTGCGCTTCTTCCGTCACGGCGACGGCAGCTTTGCGCTGTTCAACGGCATGAGCAGCGCGCCATCCGATTTGCTGGCGACCCTGCTCGCCTATGACGACACCCACGGCGCGCCGATGGCGAACATGCCGCATACCGGCTTTCAGCGGCTTGATGCCGGCGCCATGACCGTGATCATGGATACCGGCCCGCCGCCGCCGCCGAGCGTCAGCCACGACGCTCATGCCGGCTGCCTTTCGTTTGAACTGTCGGCCGGGCCAAGCCGGATCGTCATCAATTGCGGCATGCCCTCTACCAGCCGCGACAACTGGCGCAGCTTTGCGCGCGGCACGGCGGCGCATTCGACGCTGACCTATCACGATACGTCGTCCTGCCAGTTCGTCGAGCTTTCGGCGATGAAGCGGCTATTGCAAGGCGCGCCCGTCATCAGCGGCCCGGCCAACGTGGAAAGCTATCGCGAGGTGGTCGCCAACGGCGTGCTGCTGACCACGTCGCACGACGGTTATCTCGGGCGGTTCGGTGTCGTGCACCGCCGGGTACTGATGGTCACGCATGACGGCTCCCGGCTCGACGGTGAGGACAGCGTATCGCCGGCGCCGGGCGCGCGGATCAAGGGCAACGAGACCGATTACGCGTTGCGGTTTCATCTTCATCCGTCCGTAAAGGCAAGCCGGCTCAGCGACGCGCGCGGCGTGATGCTGGTGCTGCCGAACCGCGACGTCTGGACCTTCGAGGCGCTCGACGACAAGGTCGAGCTGGAAGACAGCGTATTCCTGGCGGGGAATGACGGCCCCCGCCGTACCGCCCAGATCGTAATCCGGCAGGATTCGCGGCACGCCCCCTCGATCCGCTGGAGCTTTGTGCGCTCGACGACTTCGGCCTCGACCACGGCGGCGAAACGCAACGCGCACCGCGAGCCGGAATTGCCGTTGTAGTAGTATAATCCAGGCGGTCTCTCGGCATTACCTCTAAGGAGTAACCATGGTCTATGCAGCAAAGCGCGGCAAAACCCGCTGCCCTACTCATCCCGGTGCGCTGCTTCGCGATGACATTATTCCGGCTACCGGCCGGACCAAGGCCGAGATCGCCGGATTGCTCGGGATTTCGCGCCAGCATCTTTACGACATCCTGCAGGAAAAGAAGCCGGTATCCCCGGCGATTGCGGTTAGGCTTGGCAAGCTTTTTGGCGACGGCGCGGGAATCTGGACCCGGATGCAGGCCGCTTACGATACGTGGCATGCGGAGCGAACCGAAGATGTCCGTCACATACCGACCATCAAGGCAAAGGCCGCCTGAGCGGCCCGCCGCGAGCCGGAATTGCCGCTGTAAAGCCTTCTACAGATAAAGATATTTGCCCCCGTTGAGAACCCCGCCAAAAGCTGCTAACCAGCCGCCTCTTGCGCGACTGGCGACTTTGGATGGAGCACCATCGGGAAGCGCAAGAACAATTGCCGCGCGCCTGGGCATAAGAATCCCCTAACAAAGGACCTTGCCCATGACCGATACGACCCGCCGCGTCTCCCGCGCTCTGCTGTCCGTTTCCGACAAAACCGGCCTGATCGACTTCGCCAATGCGCTGGCCGCACGCGGCGTCGAGCTGGTGTCCACCGGCGGCACCGCCAAGGCGATTGCCGCGGCGGGGCTGAAGGTTAGGGACGTTTCGGAGCTTACGGGCTTTCCGGAAATGATGGACGGCAGGGTCAAGACGCTGCATCCCAAAGTGCATGGCGGGCTGCTCGCGATCCGGGACAACGCCGAGCATGCGCAAGCGATGAAGGCGCACGGCATCGCGCCGATCGATCTGTTGGTGGTCAACCTCTACCCGTTCGAGGCGACTGTCGATAACGGCGCCGGCTTCGAGCAATGCATCGAGAATATCGACATCGGCGGGCCCGCGATGATCCGCGCCGCGGCGAAGAATCACGGCGATGTCGCTGTCGTCGTCGAACCGCAGGACTATCAGTCCGTGCTCGACGAACTCGCCGCCAACAAGGGCGCGACCACGCTGACGCTGCGCCGCCGTCTCGCCGCCAAAGCCTACGCCCGCACCGCCGCCTATGACGCCGCGATCTCGAACTGGTTCGCACGCGAGCTCAAGACCGACGCGCCGGATTATCGCGCCTTTGGCGGCCGGCTGATCCAGGCGCTGCGCTATGGCGAGAACCCGCATCAAAATGCCGCGTTCTATCGCACCCCCGACAAACGCCCGGGCGTCGCCACCGCGCGGCAATTGCAGGGCAAGGAACTTTCGTACAACAACATCAACGACACCGACGCGGCCTATGAATGCATCGCCGAGTTCGACGCCGCGCGCACCGCGGCCTGCGTCATCGTCAAGCACGCCAACCCTTGCGGCGTCGCCGAGAGCGCCGACCTCGTCAGCGCCTACCGCAAGGCGCTGGCCTGCGATTCAACCTCGGCCTTTGGCGGCATCGTCGCGCTCAACCGGACGCTGGAGGCGGAAGCCGCGCGCGCCATCACCGAAATCTTCACCGAGGTGATTATCGCGCCGGATGCGACCGAAGAAGCCGTCGCCATCGTCGCCGCGCGAAGAAATCTGCGGCTGTTGCTGGCGGGCGGGTTGCCGGATCCGCGCACGGCGGGCCTGACCGCAAAAACCGTCGCCGGCGGCTTGCTGGTGCAGAGCCGCGACAACGCCGTGGTCGACGACATGACGCTGAAGGTCGTGACCAAGCGTGCGCCGACCGATACAGAGCTGCGCGATCTCAAATTCGCGTTCCGTGTCGCCAAGCATGTCAAATCCAACACCATCGTCTACGCAAAAGATCTCGCCACCGTCGGCATCGGCGCCGGGCAGATGAGCCGGGTCGATTCCGCGCGCATCGCCGCGCGCAAGGCGCAGGATGCCGCCGATGAATTGAAACTTGCCACACCGATGACCAGGGGTTCGGTGGTGGCGTCGGACGCCTTCTTTCCGTTTGCCGACGGACTGCTGGTCACGATCGAAGCCGGCGCCACCGCGGTGATCCAGCCCGGCGGATCAATCCGCGACGATGAAGTCATCAAGGCCGCCGACGATGCCGGCGTCGCCATGGTGTTCACCGGCGTCAGGCATTTCAGGCATTGAGATGTCTCGTCGTCCCGGCGAACGCCGGGACCCATAACCACCGACGTCGGCTGTGACAAAAGGCCCCTACCCCAGCGCTCAAACGATAGGACACGGCGTATGGGTCCCCGCTTTCCGCGGGGACGACTCGTGAAACGTGATCGCGAAGCCGCTAATCACTCCTCCCTTACCCGCGCCAGCAATCCCAGCCCCGCCACGAAAAACAGCACCAGCACCGCCATCCCCGCCTTCTGGCTTTCCGTCACCGCCCGTGATGAGGCCGATCAGCAGCGGGCCGACGAAGGAGGTGATCTTTCCGGTCAGCGCGAACAATCCGAAATAATCCTTGTCAATCACGAGGAGGCGTTTTGCCTACGGCATCGGAACCCGTATAGCATTCGCGGTTGCGACAACCCTTGCCCATTTCTCACGAGCCCGCGGCGGAATTTTGATGGACTGGTTTAAAGCCGAACGGCGTTGGATATTCGCGGGCCTTGTGCTGGTGGTCGCGTGCTGTGTGCCCGCAGGCGCGCAGGAGCGCCGCGAATACAAGCCCTTCCCCGCCGACGCCGTTCATGCCGTTGCTGCCGAACACGGCATGGTGGTCGCGCAGGAGAAAATCGGCGCGCGAATAGGCGCCGACATCCTGCGGCAGGGCGGCAATGCCGTCGATGCCGCGGTGGCGACCGGCTTTGCGCTGGCCGTGACCTATCCGCGCGCCGGAAATATCGGCGGCGGCGGTTTCATGATCATCCATTCGGCGGAGCGTCACGAGGACGTCGCCATCGACTACCGCGAGACCGCGCCGGCGGCGGCCACACGCGACATGTTCCTCGGCGCCGACGGCAAGCCTGACATCGCCAGGTCGCGTGACTCCGCGCTCAGCATCGGCGTGCCCGGCACCGTCGCCGGCCTCGCCCTGGCACTGGAGAAATACGGCTCCGGCAAGTTCACGCTGGCGGATCTACTCAAGCCGGCCATCGCCCTGGCGCGCGACGGCTTTGTCATCGCCGACGACATGGCCGACACATTGCCGGGCATTGCGCGACGGCTGGCGCGCTGGCCGGCATCGGCGAAGATATTTTCCCGCGCCGACGGCACCTCGCTGCAGGAAGACGACAGGCTGGTGCAGGCCGACCTGGCCGCGACGCTCTCGGCCATCGCGACGCAGGGACCGCGCGGATTCTACCAAGGCCCGGTCGCGGAAAAACTGGCGGCAGGGGTTCGCGAGGCCGGCGGCATCATGACGGTGGACGATCTCAAATCCTATCAGCCTGTGGTTCGCGCGCCGGTGCGTGGCAGCTACCGCGGATTCGAGATCATCTCGATGCCGCCGCCCTCGTCCGGCGGCGTGGTGCTGCTTGAGACATTGAACATCCTTGAAGGATTTCCGATTCCAGACATGAAGCAGGGCACCGCGGCCTCGCTGCATGTCATGATCGAAGCTCTGAAGCGCGCCTATGCCGATCGCGCGCGCTATCTCGGCGATCCCGACTTCATTAGCGCGCCGGTGGCGACGCTTATGTCGAAGCAATATGCGGCCAGGCAACGCGCCAGCATCGACCTCGATCGTGCAACACCGTGGACCGATGCGCTCTCGGCGACGCCGCCGCGCGAAGGCAGCAACACCACGCACTTCTCGGTCGTGGACAGCCGCGGCAACGCCGTCAGCAACACCTATACGCTGAATTTTCCCTATGGCGTCGGCCTGATCGCCGACGGCACCGGCGTGCTGCTCAACAACGAACTCGACGATTTCACCGCGGCGCCTGGCGCGTCCAACGCCTTTGGCCTGGTTGGATTCGAGGCCAACCTGCCCGGCCCCGGCAAACGGCCGTTGTCCTCGATGTCGCCGACCATCGTGCTGAAAGACGGCAAGCCGGTTCTGGTGACCGGCTCGCCCGGCGGCAGCCGCATCATCTCCACGGTGCTGCAGGTGATCGTCAACGTGCTCGATTACGGCATGGACGTCGCGGCCGCGGTGGCGGCGCCGCGCCTGCACCATCAATGGCTCCCGGATGAAGTGCGGATCGAGCGGGGCTTCGCCGACGAGACGATTGCTGCGCTGAAGGCCAAAGGCCATCATGTGGTCGAACCGCTGGGCCAGACCTCGGCCAATTCGATCGCGGTGACCGCGAACGGATTGCTCGGCGCGCCCGATCCGCGTACCCGTGGCGCGGAGGCGGCGGGACAATAGACCGGCTGCCGCTAGCTGATTTTCGTTCCCTCCCCCGTCGTGGGGGAGGGAGCAGAAACAACCGGAGTTCACCCGATGACATCGCTCAAGGGCAAGACGCTGTTCGTATCCGGCGGTAGCCGCGGCATCGGGCTGGCGATCGCATTGCGGGCCGCGCGCGACGGCGCCAATGTGGCGCTCGCCGCCAAAACCGCGGAGCCGCATCCCAAACTCAAGGGCACCATCTATACCGCCGCCGACGAGGTCCGCGCCGCCGGCGGCAAGGCCTTGCCGATCCTGTGCGATATCCGTGAGGAAGCCCAGGTGATGGCGGCAATCGACAGGACCGTCGCCGAATTCGGCGGCATCGATATCTGCGTCAACAATGCCAGCGCCATCAGCCTCACCAATTCGCAAATGACCGACATGAAGCGGTTCGACCTGATGATGGGCATCAACACCCGCGGCACCTTCATGGTGTCGAAATACTGCATCCCGCATCTGAAGAAGGCGAAAAATCCCCACATCCTGATGCTGTCGCCGCCGCTCGACATGAAGGCGAAATGGTTCGAGCACTCCACCGCCTACACCATGGCGAAGTTCGGAATGAGCATGTGCGTGCTCGGCCTGTCGGCCGAACTGAAAGCCGCAGGCGTCGCGGTCAACGCGCTGTGGCCGCGCACCACGATAGCCACCGCAGCGGTAGGCAATCTCCTGGGCGGCGACGCCATGATGCGCGCCAGCCGCACACCGGAGATCATGGGCGACGCCGCCTATGTGATTTTCACAAAGCCGGCGCGCGCGTTCACCGGGCAGTTCTGCATCGACGACAAGATGCTCCATGAAAGCGGCGTCCGTGACTTTGAGCGCTACCGCGTCGATCCCACCGTGCCCCTGATGTCGGATTTCTTTGTGCCCGATGACGACGTGCCGCCGCCTGGCGTCACCGTGAGGGCGCTGCCTTCCGCCGGCGAGGTCCAGAAGTCGCGCTAGAGGCACCCCGCAATGGTTTCGCGAAAGCTTGTCGCAAGTGCGGTAATCCTGGCCGTGCCGATTGCGTTGTGCGCCACCTACCGCCCCGATCGGGCCATTCGCGTCGCCACCGGATTTGTGGCTCACACTGTCTGCGCGAAGATTTTTGTCTCCGGGCTCGATCCGCAAACGGTTTTTTCCGAGACCACGGACCGTGCCGGCATTCGCCGGTTGCGTTGGGTTCTGGGATATCATCTCGATCGTGCCGGCAAAACCGTCGATGCGTCGGTGGCGGGGTTATTCGGCAGCCGCGCCGCGTTTCATGACGGGTTGGGCTGCGTCCTCCTTCACGGCGCCGATGAACCCTATCTTCTCAAAAGCGACATCGACGCGTTGAAGGCGCCAAAAAGCCCGCCGCTGCTGGCGGAGATTGCCGGCGCGGCGGTGGTCGAGCCGTCCGATCCCGCATTGAAAGCCGCGCTCGACCATGCCTTCGAAGAGCCCGCAACGCCGCCGTTTCGCAAAACCAGGGCGGTGGTTGTGGTGCATGACGGCACCGTGATTGCCGAGCGCTATGCCGATGGCGTCCGCGTCGATACGCCGCTACTAGGGTTTTCCATGACCAAGTCCGTGGTCAATGCCCTGCTCGGCATTCTGACCCTGCAAGGCCGCATTTCCCCGTCGCTGCCGGCGCCGATTCCGGAATGGCGCGCGGCCAGTGACCCGCGCCGCGAAATCGAGGTCGAGCATCTGATGCGGATGACGACAGGCCTTGCGCTCGATGAAACCAATTCCGGTTTCGATCCCTCCAGCCAGATGCTGTACCTGCACAACGACATGGCCGGATTCGCGATCAAGGCCGCCGTCGTTGCTCCGCCGGGAACGCGGTGGGCCTACTCCAGCGCCACCACGCAGCTACTGGCGCGGATCATCCGCGACATCACCGGCGGCCCCGAGCAGACGCTGGCATTTGCGTGGCGCGAACTGTTCAATCCGCTGGGGATGCGGGACGTAACGCTGCAGTTCGATGCCACCGGAACGCTGCAGGGATCATCCTCGATGCTGGCGAGCGCCAGGGACTGGGCGCGATTCGGATTGCTTTATCTGAACGACGGCATCATCGGCGGCCGACGCATCTTGCACGAAGACTGGGTGGATTTTTCAGCCGCCGCAACGCTCGATACCGACTACGCCGCCGGCTTCTGGACCAATCGCAGCGAACACCAACATGCCAAGGGGCGCGTCCAGATGGGGATCCCGCGTGATGCGTATTTTGCGTTCGGCGATCAAGGCCAGCGGATCGTGATCCTGCCGTCGCAGCACATGGTGATCGTGCGTCTCGGCGTTTCCGTCGATCCCACCGGCGACATCCGCGGCCTCGGACGCCTGGTCAGGGAAGTGATCGCAGCGGTGCAGAATTGATAAATGTTTGTCGGACGCGTCGTACGATGTAGCCGTCACCCTGAGGTGCGCGCTCTTTCTCGCGCGCCTCGAAGGGCGACGGCGGTGACGTGGCCCATCCTTCGAGGCTCGCCGAAGACGGCGAGCACCTCAGGATGACGCTCCTCTACCGTCCCACCATATACGGTCCGCCCTTCTCGAGCGCGCGGGCATAGGCCGGGCGGGCGTGAATGCGATCGAGAAATGCCATCGCCCTGGGGTGACCCTGCTCCAGCCCGCCGCGCGCCGCGGCGGCTTCGAGCGGAAAGCTCATCTGGATGTCGGCGGCGGTGAATTCACTGCCGGCGAACCATTCGCTTTTGCCGAGTTCGCCTTCCCAGTACGCCATGTGCTGCTTGAGCTGCGGATTGACCAGCGTGGTCAGTGCCTGATTGGCAACCTTGCGCACTAGCGGGCGCAGCAGCGCCGGCGCGCGCTTCGGCATCAGCGTGAACAGGAGTTTTAGCAACAGCGGCGGCATCGCCGATCCCTCGGCGTAGTGCAGCCAATAGGTGTAGCGCAGCCGCTCAGGTGTTTTCGGCGGCGGGATCAGCCGCCCGTTGCCATAGGTGTCGATGATATACTCGGCGATCGCACCTGATTCCGCGATGGTGCTGCCGTTGTCGGTGATGACGGGCGATTTTCCGAGCGGATGCACAGCGCGCAGCTCCGCCGGCGCACGCATGTCGGGCTGACGTTGATAGCGGACGATCTCGTAAGCAAGCCCAAGTTCTTCCAGCAGCCACAACACGCGCTGGGACCGGGAATTGTTGAGGTGATGGACGGTGAGCATGGCGGTCCCCCGGACGTGGCGCTTTTTTGCGGCGCGCTTGGTCGTGCCAGCCGGACGTTGGAAAGTCGAGATGCCCCGGCGCGCCTATATTACCCGGATGTTATTGACAACAGCAATTTACCCGGATAATATAAGCCTCAAAAATTGAGGAGTTCCGCCATGAATCCGGGGCTTGACGCCGCTTACATCGCTTTCGAAGGGGACCGCCGCGTCGCGTCCGGCAACCTCCGCGAGGTTATCAGCGCGGCCAAGGAGACTCTCGAGCAGCGCAAGGATGCGTCGGTCCTCGTGTTCGACGGCACGACCAGCGGCCCGATCGAGATCGATTTTCGCGGCAGTATCGACGACGTGCTGGCGCGACTGCCTGACGTCGCCACCGCGCCCGCCGCAGGCGAAGAGGCCGCGCCGTCGGTACCGCGCGGTCCGGGCCGTCCGAAACTCGGCGTGGTCGCGCGCGAAATCACGCTGCTGCCGCGGCACTGGGAATGGCTGGCGCAGCAGAGCGGCGGCGCCTCGGTCGCGCTGCGCAAGCTGGTCGACGAGGCACGGCGCGCCAACAAGGACAAGGACCGGATCAGGCTCGCGCAGGAAGCGGCCTATCGCTTCATCGCGGCGATGGCGGAAAACAAGCCGCACTACGAGGATGTGGCGCGGGCGCTGTTCGCAGGCGATGCCGAGCGGTTCGAGGCGTGGACGGCAACATGGCCCGCCGACGTGCGCGATCACGCGCGCCGGCTCGCAGCTGTAGCGTTCGAGCCCGCGGCTTCGCACCAGAGCGGGGGCGGTTGATCCCGCTGACGCGGACCGATAGGCTGGTTGAAATGATAGCGATCATATAAGAGCCCGTCACATCAGGGAGACCGCCGTGAGCTCAACCGCCCCGCAATTCATGTTCGATGTCGGCAGCCCCAACGCCTTTCTCAGTCACGAGGCGATCCCGGCGATCGAAAAACGGACCGGCGTGAAATTCGAGTATGTGCCGATCTTGCTCGGCGGCATCTTCAAGGCCACCAACAACAAATCCCCCGCCGAATCGCTCGCCGGCATCAAGAACAAGCGCGAGTTTCACGCGCTGGAGACCGAGCGCTTCGTGAAGCGCTTTCACGTCAAGCCCTACACATGGAATCCGTTCTTTCCGGTCAACACCCTCAATTTGATGCGCGCCGCCGTCGCCGCGCAGCTCGAGGGGGTGTTCGAGAAATACGTCGACGCAGCGTTTCATCACATGTGGGGGGAGCCGAAGAAAATGGACGATCCCGAAGTGGCGCTCACGGCTTTTGCGGCGTCCGGCCTTGATGCGGCAAAACTGTTGGCGCGCGCGCAAGAGCCCGACGTCAAGGCGAAGCTGATCGCGAACACGCAAGCAGCCGTCGACCGCGGCGCGTTCGGCTCACCGACCTTCTTCGTCGGCAACGAAATGTTTTTCGGCAAGGAGCAGTTGCGCGAGGTTGAGGAACTGGTTTCGGGGAAGTAACTAGCGGTGAGGAGCCGCGCATGGCAGGGAAGTTCACGCAGCCAGCGTAGACTTGGCTGCGGCGGCGTCTCGAACCATGAGATGAGTTTTCGCCTCCATCCTTCGAGACGCGGCGAAGACGCCGCTCCTCAGGATGAAGTTGGGAGTCTGGAATGCAAAAACGCAACGCAACGGCCGCGGTGATCGGCGCCGGCGATTATATCGGCGCCGAGATCGCCAAGAAATTCGCCGCCGAGGGATTCACCGTATTCGCGGGGAGACGCGACGGCGCCAAGCTCGAGCCGCTGGTGAGCGAGATCGAGGCATCCGGCGGATCGATCGTCGCGCGCGCGCTCGACGCGCGCAAGGAGGACGAGACCGCGGCATTCCTTGACGACGCCGACAAGCACGCGCCGCTCGAAGTCTGCATTTTCAACGTCGGCGCCAACGTCAACTTCCCGATCCT
>Ga0105238_10006341_pt1 | contig 11762 bp, 9 predicted proteins | sample KBSC34metaG_FD_81526 | JGI IMG/M metagenome (GOLD analysis project Ga0105238, IMG submission 81526) | Corn rhizosphere microbial communities from Kellogg Biological Station, Michigan, USA - KBS C3-4 metaG | ecosystem: Host-associated > Plants > Roots > Rhizosphere > Soil | place: Michigan, USA... | reverse complement strand
CGAAGCGATCTGCGGGGTCGGGCCGCGCCGTGGCGGTCGCGTGCTGCTCGACGGCGTGCCGGTGCCGATTCACTCGCCGGGCGACGCCGTTCGCGCCGGCGTGTGCCTGGTGCCGGAAGACCGCCGCGGCCGCGGCGTCATCGGGCCGATGAGCGTGCGCCACAACCTCACGCTGCCGGCGCTCGCGACGTACGCGCGCCTGGGCGTGGTGAACCGCGCCGCCGAGGGCGGCGCTGCGCGCGCGATCGCCGCCCGGCTCACCGTGAAGACGGTCTCGATCGACGCGCCCGTGGCGACACTCAGCGGCGGCAATCAGCAAAAGGTGGTGCTCGGCAAGTGGCTCGCGCTGCGGCCGCGGGTGCTGATCTTCGACGAGCCGACGCAAGGCGTGGACGTTGGGGCCAAAGCCGAGATCCATCGGTTGATCCGGCAGCTGGCCGCCGACGGCGCCGCCGTGGTGATGATCAGCAGCGACATGGACGAAATCGTGTCCGAGAGCGACCGGGTGGCCGTCATGCACGAAGGCCGTGTCACCGGCCTCCTCGACGGCGCGGCGTGCACGCCCGAATCGATCATGCAGCTCGCGGTGGCCTGACGGGCCGATGCGCGCGCCTTCACCGATATGACGAGACAAGAAGCCGGTATTCTCCTGCTGCTCCTGGCACTCTGTGCCATCGTCGCCGCGGTCAGCCCGCAGTTCCTGAGCGTCGTCAACCTGCAGAACGTCGGACGGCTCGCCGGCACCTACGGGATCTTCAGCATCGGCGTCGGGATCGTCATCATCACCGGCGGCATCGATTTGTCGGTCGGATCGATCTGCGCGCTGCTTGGCGTGCTGTTGTCGATGATGCTGGTCGAATGGCACTGGCCACCCGCCGCGGCGCTGATCGCCGTGGTGACGCTCGGGGGGCTGCTCGGCGCCGTGCACGGCGTGCTGATCGCGCGACTCGGGCTGCAGCCCTTCATCGTCACCTTGTGCGGGCTGCTGCTGTACCGCGGCGCGGCCCGCTACATCGCCAACGACTCCACCAAGGGGTTCGGCACCGGCCAGGGCTTCGAGTGGGTACGCGCGCTCGCGTCCGGCAGCGTCCGCGGCGTGCCGATGCCGTTCGTGATGATGTGCGTCGTGGCGGCGATGGCCTGGGTGCTCCTGCACCGCTCGGTGTACGGGCGGCACCTCTTTGCGGTGGGACACAATGCGGAGGCCGCGCGTTATTCCGGCGTGGGCACGCGAACGGTCGTCGCGTGGGCGTACGTCCTGTCGGGCGCCCTCGCTGCCGTATCGGCCGTCATCATCGCGTTCTACACGAACTCCATCTCGCCGGCGTCGCACGGCAATTTCTACGAGCTGTATGCCATCGCCGCCGCCGTGGTCGGCGGCTGTAGTCTCCGCGGCGGGGAAGGCACGGTGCTCGGAATCGTGATTGGAGCCGCGCTGCTGCAGGTGCTGCGGAATCTCGTCAACCTGCTGGACATTCCGGGTTCGCTCGATTTCGCCGTCATGGGAGCCGTGATCCTCGTCGGCGCCGTGGCCGACCAGCTGTTCGGACGTCGCATGCGCCGCGGCGCGTAACCGCGCCATCGGATCACACCTCGTCGTAGAGGACCACCGGGTAGTCCTTCAGGGTCGTCATGCAGCGTTCCACCGGGGGCCACACGCGCTGGTGCCCGGCGGAGGCGATCCACTGCTGCCGCAGCTCTTCGTTCTCGAACTCGAGCTCGAACCGGTAGTTGTGCTGCGTCGGCACGGTGCCCTGCAGCACGGTGCGCCGCTTGAGCATCTTCACGCGCACGTAGCCCGCATGCTTGACCGCCTCAGGCACGAACGCGTTGTGGAACGTGTCGAGCATCTCGCGCTCGCGTCCCGCCGGGACGTCCATCTCGACGTACAGCCGGATGTGCCGGGTCTGCGCGTCCCCGCGGCTGGCGAAACGCGCGAACCCGAGAGCGGCACCTGCCGCCACCAATGCAGACTTCACGATGCCTCGCCTGTGCACGTAAGACCTCCGCTACCTGGCCGTGAGTAGTCGCGCCTTCGCCGTCATGTCCCGCGCCACGCCCATGACGAACAGCTCGAGCGGACCCGAGCCGGTGTTCGAGAACCGGCTCGACTCACCGATCTTGATGGGGACGGCATCGCCGCTGCGCACCGGCTGCCGGTTGGCGCCATCGATCAGAACCGTCCCGGTGCCGGCGAGCACGTAATACGCCTCGGCCACCGACTCGTGCGCGAGTTCGGCGCTGGAAGCTCCTGGCGGTACGACTACGTGATCGACGTATGCCCACGTCGTCGAGAAGACCGCCGGTCCGAGGGCGCGGCGCGAGACCACCGCCCCCGTGGGCCTGAGGAGCGCGCGATCGAGCCGCATCGTCATGAACGTCGGTACCGGATCGAGCACCGCGCCGGCCCGTGTGTCGCCCAGATCGAAAGCATCGTAGAGGCCGGCGACCAGCGACACATTGAGGTTCATCCACTGCAGCGGCGTCGAGCCGGCGTTGTAGATCGCGTGCGAGTGGCCCGTGCGGCAGATGACGCCTGCAGGGCCTTTCACGCTGGCTGTCCGTCCATCGACGGTGAACTGGGCTTCGCCGTCGAGGATGACGAACATCTCCTCGACCATGTTGTGGAAATGGTGGCCGATGCCCGCACCGGGAGGGATCACGCCACGGTGCAGGAAGTTGAATTCCGGCGTCAGAGCGCCGCGGTCCAACAGCGCGGCGAACGCCATGCTGCCCGCGCCGGCGTGCACCGCGGTGAGCTGCCGGAATGCCGCCGGATCGGTATGAACGATACGGGACCGTGCTGGCTCTTCCGCCAGCGGCGGCACGGACCACGCCACGACCATCATCGCGACGAGCATGGCGAGGGGAAGAGCCCTGGTGTCGTTGGTCATGGCCGCCTCGAGTCCCGGAGAACAGTACGCAACTTCACGGGGCGTGCGTCCGCTTTGACGGTTTTTTGCACGCGTTGGCGTGTTCTTTGTCCGCTCCATCGGCGGCCGTTCCCGTCATCGTGCGGCGATACGGCGCGCTATCATACGCGGCTTCACATGACGCCATGCTGACTGGAAAGAATCTGATCGCCGGCGAGCCGGTCGACTCCGCCCACGGCCGCTTCAGCGGCGCTGGCACCTTGACCGCATTCGAGGAAGCCTCCGCGGCACACGTCGATCGCGCGCTCGACGAAGCCGCGGGCGCATCACTGGAATTGCGGCGCGCGCCCGCTGCGCAACGCGCGGCGTTTCTCGATCGCATCGCGGAGGAGATCGAGCATCTGGGCGACCTGGTGGACATCGCCAATCGCGAGACCGCCCTCCCGCCGGAGCGGCTGGCCGGCGAACGGACCCGGACCACCGGACAGCTGCGTCTCTTCGCCAGCGTGGTGCGCGAGGGTTCGTGGGTGGACGCCAGCATCGATCGCGCGCTGCCCGATCGTAGCCCGCTGCCCAAGCCGGACATCCGTCGAATGCTGATCCCGATCGGGCCGGTGGCCGTGTTCGGCGCCAGCAACTTCCCGCTGGCTTTCTCTGTCGCCGGCGGCGACACCGCTTCCGCGTTGGCGGCCGGGTGCCCCGTCGTCGTCAAGGCGCATCCCGCGCACCCCGCCACGTCCGAGCTCGCCGCGCGCGCCGTCATCAAGGCGGCGAAGGCGACCGGGCTGCCGCCGGGCGTGTTTTCGCTGCTGCAGAGCACACGGCACGACGTGGGCACCGCGCTCGTGCAGCATCGGCATACGAAGGCGGTGGGCTTCACCGGAAGCCTGCGCGCGGGGCGCGCGCTGTTCGACGCGGCCGCGCGCCGTCCCGACCCGATCCCCGTGTATGCCGAGATGGGCAGCGTGAACCCCGTTTTCCTGTTGCCCGGCGCGCTCGCTGAACGCGCTGAAGCGATTGCCGACGGTCTCGCGGCGTCGGTGACGCTGGGGGTGGGGCAGTTCTGCACGAGTCCAGGAGTGGTGGTTGGTGTCCAAGGCGAGCCGTTCGATCGATTCACACGGCGGCTCGAGAATCTCATTCGTCAGGCGCCCACGGGAACCATGCTCTATCCGGCCCTCCTCGACGCGTACGAGGCTGGTGTCGAGCGGCTCAGCGCTCTGGACGGCGTTGAGGCCGTCCGCTCGTTGGCGCTCGTCGCCGCTACGGGGGCATCCGCGCGTCCGTCGGTGCTCGAAGCCGCCGCGCCAGCGTTCCTTCGGCATCACGAGCTCAGGGCAGAGGTGTTCGGCCCTTCGACCGTGGTCGTCCGCTGCGGATCCAACGACGAGATGAACGCCGTGGCGCGCGCCCTCGACGGACAGTTGACCGCGGCGATCCATGGCACCGCCGCCGATCTCGCCGCGCACGCCGGGCTGCTGTCGGTGCTCGAAGACAAGGCCGGCCGGCTTCTCGTCAACGGTTTCCCGACCGGTGTCGAAGTCTGTGCGTCGATGCAGCACGGCGGCCCGTATCCAGCCACGACCGACTCGAGGTCCACGTCCGTCGGGACGGCCGCTATCGTGCGTTTCGCGCGCCCGGTCGCGTATCAGAACTTCCCGCAGACGTCGCTGCCGCCGGAACTGCAGGACGCCAATCCGCGCGGCATCTGGCGGCGGGTCGATGGCGCGATGACGAGAGACGCGTTGCCGGCCGCCGGCGCGCGGTGAGTCTCGACCGGAAAATTTCCGGCAAATGGACGGGGTGCGCCCGGGCGCCGCGCCGGAGCGGCGTACGATCGGCGGCCGACATGCGTGTTCTCCTTGCCGCCACATTCTGTCTGGCCGCCGGGCTGGCCGGGCTGCTCGCGCAGCCCCGCACCGGCACACTGACCATCTACTACGTCGACACCGAGGGCGGCCAGTCCACCCTGTTCGTCGGTCCGACGGGCGAATCGCTGCTCGTCGATACCGGCAACGCGGGCGACCGCGACCTCGGCCGGATCGTCGAGACGCTCAAGGCCGCCGGCGTGACGCGGATCGACCACCTGTGGACGACGCACTACCACGGCGATCACGTCGGCGCGCTGCTCGCGCTCGCCAAGCAGGTTCCGGTGCAGCGCTTCTACGATCACGGCGCGCCGCATCCCGGCGACCGGATCGTATCGTCGGCCTTCCTTGCCGCCTACGAGGAGGTGAGCCGCGGCAGGCGCACTGTGGTCCAGCCAGGCGACAAGGTGCGCATGGCGGGGCTCGACATCACCGCGGTCGCGTCCGCCAATCAGTTTCTGCGATCGAATCTTCCGGGTACTGGTGGCCCCAACCCGTCGTGTGCGGGGGTGCCCCGAAAGGACGAGAGCGCCTACTTCGATCCCGACAACGGCGAGTCGGCCGGCTTCGTCCTGGCGTATGGACGGTTTCGCACCATCGACCTCGGCGACCTCACATGGAACGGCGAACTGGACCTGATGTGCCCGGCCAACCGCATCGGCTCCGTGGATCTGTATCTGACGTCACATCACGGCCTCGAGAAGTCCGGATCGCCGGCGCTCGTGCACGCCCTGCGCCCCCGCGTGGCGGTGATGAACAACGGGACCCGCAAAGGCGGCGCGCCCGACGTCTTCCGCGTGCTGCACCAGTCGCCGGGTCTCGAGGACCTCTGGCAGCTGCACTGGTCCTACAATGCCGCGCTCGACAACGCGCCCGGCGTGTTCATCGCCAACCTGGATGACCCTGCGACGATCGCCGCTGTCCTGACGGCCCCGGCGGCCGCGGCGCCCGCGGCCCCCGGACGCGGCGGGCCACCACCCGTCGCGCATGCGCCCGCGTATCTGATCAAGGTGGCCGCGCAGCAGGACGGCACGTTTACAGTCACCAACACGCGCAACGGGTTCAGCAAGACATACCGGCCGAGATGACGTGGCCGCAAATCTACGACCCGCTGGGCAGCCGCCTGCTGTCGACGGGCGTTGCGGCGCTGCCGGTGCTCACCCTGTTCGTCGTGCTGGTCGGGCTGAAGCAGCGTGTCTGGGTCGCGGCGCTGTGCGGACTCCTGACGGCCGCCGCACTGGCGCTCACGGTGTTCCGGATGCCGGCGGTGCTGGTTGCAACCGCGGCGGCGCACGGCGTGATCTTCGGCGTGATGCGGATCGCGTGGATCGTCGTCGGCTCGATGTTTCTCTACAACGTCGCGTCCACGACTGGGCAGTTCCAGGTCATGAAGGAATCGATCGCCGGGCTTTCGACGGACAAGCGATTGCAGCTAGTGCTCATCGCGTTCTGTTTCGGCGCGTTCCTCGAAGGCACGGGTGGTGGCGGCGCTCCCGTGGCGATCGCCGGATCGTTTCTGATCGGGCTCGGGTTCAAACCGTTTCAGGCCGCGACGCTCTGCCTCGTCGCCAACACCGCGCCGGTCGCATGGGGCGGTGTGGGGAATCCCATCCGGGTGCTCGCCGGCGTGACCGGGCTGCCGGAGCTGCAGTTCAGCGCCATGGCGGGCCGCATCCTGCCGCCGTTATCGCTGATCCTGCCGTTCTGGCTGGTGCGCAGCATGGTCGGCTGGCGCCAGACCTGGCAGGTGTGGCCGGCGTTGCTGGCGAGCGGGCTCTCGTTCGCGGGCATGCAGTTCTACTGGTCGAACTTTCAGGACATCGGGCTGGTGGACGTCGTGTCCGCCATCTTCTCGCTGCTCGTGACAGTCGCGCTCCTGAAGGTGTGGGAGCCGGCGACAGTCCTGCCGGTGGGCGGCGAGCTCGCCGCATCGATGCGACGCCATTCGGCTGCCGAGGTCTTGAAAGGATGGTCGCCGTTCATCGTCGCGTCCATCCTGATCTTCGTGACCGGCCTGCCCGCCGCCGCGAAGTATTTGAACGCCGACGCGCTGCTGATGCCGATGCCGTACCTGCACAACGCGGTGCTGAAGATGCCGCCCGTCGCGCCACGGGCGACGCCGGAAGACGCCACCGTCAATCTCAACTTCATCGGCCTGCCCGGCTCTGTCGTCTTCGCCGCCGCGGTGATCGCGGCGCTGCTGGCCAGGCTCCCGGCGGCGACGACCGCGCGGCTGTTCGTCCAGACGATCGTGCAGATGACGCCCTCGCTCCTGGCCATCAGCTTCATGGTGGGTCTGGCGTACATCACGCGCTATTCCGGTATGGACACGATCATGGGGCTGAGCCTCACGGGCAGCGGCGCGATGTTTCCGTTCTTCGGCACGCTGCTTGGATGGCTCGGGGTGGCGCTGACGGGCACCGACGCGGGCTCCAACGCGCTCTTTGGCAATCTGCAGAAGGTGACGGCCGAGCAGCTGGCCCTCAGCCCGATTCTGATGGGCGCCGCGAACACGACGGGCGGCGTGATGGGGAAGATGATCGATGCCCAGTCGATCGTCGTGGCCAGCTCCGCCACGCAGCAGCAGGGCAGCGAGGCGGCCATTTTCAAAGCGGTTTTCTGGCACAGTATCGCGCTGGCGTCGCTCGTCGGCCTCATCGTGATGGCATACGCCTACGTCGCACCGTGGGCGATTCCGTGAGTCGTCCTTTCACGCGAGGAACAACCATGCATCGGATACCGATTCTGACGGCTTCACTCGGCGCGCTGCTCGTGACCGCGGCGCTGCATGCGCAGGCTCCGGCCAACGACGTCGAGGCGCATGTCGCGGCGGCGCGGGCGGCCGCGGGGCAGGAATACCGCAACACGTTCGTGAACCTCTGTCTGCCGGCGGCGCCGCGCGGCGGAGGTCCTCCGGCGGGGCCCCGCGCGGGGGGCGCACCCGTGGCGCCGGAGCGGTCGCAGTGGTACGCGGCGCCCTACAAGGTGTTCGACAATCTCTACTGGCTCGGCACGCGGCAGCACTCCTCGTGGGCGCTACGCACGAGCGCCGGAATCATGCTCATCGACACGAACTTCGCGTGGGCGACGCAGCCGGAGATCATCGATGGGATGACGGCGCTCAACCTCGATCCCCGCGACATCAAGTACGTGTTCATCAGCCACGCGCACGGCGATCACGATCAGGGAGTCGCGGAGCTGCAGCGGCGCTATGGCGCCAAGGTGGTCATGGGTGCGGCCGATTGGGAGGCGACGCTGGCAAGGCCCGCCACCGCCGCCGGCGGTGTGCCGACCCGGGGAGCGGGCGACGTGACCGTCGGGCCGCAGGGGACGAAGATCACGCTGGGCGACACCACGGTGACCGTGGTTCCGACGCCGGGGCATACGCCGGGCACGCTGTCGTATGTCTTTCCGGTGAAGGAGCAGGGAAAGACGGTGATGGTGGCGTATTCGGGCGGCACGCTCACGGGCGGCTTCGGCACCGACGGCGCGCGGTGGGACGAGTACATCGCGTCGCAGAAGAGAATCGCGGGAGTGGCCGCCGAAGTGGGCGCCGCCGTCATTCTCTCGAACCACAGCGAGTACGACGGCGCGTATACGAAAGCGCGTATGGTGCCGTTGAAGCGCGAGCCCGGGGAAGACCATCCGTTCCTGGCGGGCACCGAAGGCGTGCAGCGCTATTTCACGGTGATGGTGGAATGCGCGACGGCGTCAAAGCTGCGACTGGGCGCGAAGTGACGCCCTCCACGCGTCCATGACGCGCAGATTCCCGAGCGTGTCGGCCCAGCTCATGGCCGGCCACTCGGGTTCGATGCGCGGGACTGCGTTCGCGACGTACTCCGCCTCGATCGCGTAGGTGGGCCTCAGGGCGCGGACCCTCACCTTTTCGGGCTCGTAGCCGTCGCGATGAATCGTGAAGCCGGTCTCGAGCGATTGCCGGCGGCCGCTCGGGATCCAGGGATTCGGCAGCACGATGCGTCCGCGCTCACCGAAGACGATCGCCGACGTGCCCACGTCATACGAGACCGCGCTTGTGACGCTGGCGGTGAACCCCGTCGCGAACGTCAGATGCGCGGTGGTCAACTCGTCGACGCCAGTCGGGCCGATCAAGCCGGTGGCCGTGAGCGCGGTCGGCTCCGCGAACGGCGCCCCTTCGACGACGCCGGCGATCAGGCGCGCGAACGAGACGGGGTAGCCGCCCACATCCAGGATGCTGCCGCCGCCGAGCGCCGGGCTGAACAGCCGGTGTCCCGCCGCGCGTCGCGCGCGAAAGCCGAAGTCGGCACGCACGTGGCGAATGAGCCCGATGGCCCCTTTGTGCAGCCGCGCGAGCAGCTCCCGCATGAGGGGATGGCAGCGGTACATGAACGCTTCCATCAGGAAGACGCGGTGCCGTCTGGCGGCGGCGATGACGCGCGCGCCACTCCGTTCGTCGAGAGTGAGCGGCTTCTCGCACAGGACGTGACGGCCGGCGGCGATGGCGGCCAGCGCGTGCTCCTCGTGAAGCGAGTGCGGCGTGGCGACGTACACCGCGTCCACCCGTCGATCGTCCAGCAGCTCTGGCAGCGCCTTGGACCAGGCCGGGATGTGAAACCGGCGCGCGAACGCGCGTGCCTTGGCAGGCGACGAGCCGGTTACGTTGGCCACGACGCACCGGTTCGAGTGCGTCAACGCTTCGCAGAAGTCGGCGGCGATCCCGCCGGTGCCGACCACGCCCCAGCGAAGCGGGGGCATTACGGCTCGACGGTGAACGTGTGAACCATCCGGTGGCGATAAGTCTGGCCTGGGCGCAGGATCACTTGTTCGCGCCAGCCGGGCACATTGATGGCGTTGGGGAACTTCTGCGTTTCGAGGCAGAGCGCTGCGTGCTGCACATAGGTCGCCCCCTTTCCCGTCAGCGATCCGTCGAGGAAGTTGCCGGTGTAGAACTGGACGCCCGGTTGATCGGCGGCGAGCATCATGACCCTGCCAGACCGTGGATCCTTGAGCCGTGCTACTGGACGTAGCTGGTTCGGCTCGCCGTTGACGACGAAGTTGTGGTCGTAGCCGATCGGTGTGCCGCCCGTACGCGCGAGGTCGCGTCCGATCAGCTTGGCGTCGGTGAAATCGAACGGCGTGCCCGCGACCGGTTTCGTCTCGCCATACGGCACCATCGGCGCTCCGGGCGTGTAGCGGTCCGCGTACAGCGTCAGCTCGTGATCGAGGATCGTGCCGGAGGCGTGGCCACCGAGGTTCCAATAGGCGTGGTGGGCCATGTTGACGAGCGTGGGCCGGTCGGTCGTCGCCTCCATGTCCACGCGCAGCTCGTTAGCGTGCGTCAGCGTGTACACCGTGTGCGCTGTGACCGTACCCGGATAGCCCTCCTCGCCGTCCTTCGAGACGTACGTCAGCTGGAGTGATGGGCCATCCACCGTCTCGAGCGGTGTCGCGCTCCACACGACCTTGTCCCAGCCCTTCATGCCTCCATGCAGGTGATGCGGCTTGTCATTCGCCGCCAGCGCGTAGTGCGTCCCCTCCAGCGTGAACTCGGCGTTCGCGATGCGATTGGCGACGCGGCCGACGATGGCGCCGAAGTACGGCGGGGGCTTCAGATACCCGTCGAGCGACTCGAAGCCGGCGACGACGTCGCCCAGCTGCCCCGTGCGATCGGGCACGTGCAGCTCGGTCACGATCGCGCCGTAATTCGTGATCTTCGCGACCAGCCCGTTCTTGTTGGTGAGGGTATAGAGCTGCACGGGAGTGTCGCCCAGCTTACCGAATGGTCCAGCCACGATCGCCGCCGGGGCGGCGGCCGGGGCTGGCCGTTCGCCTTGTGAGAAGGAGCACGCCGCGATATTCGCCGTCGCGACCACTACGACCACGATCCATGCGCTGCGCTCGACCATTCAGCCTCAGACCGGCGGCATCGTAGCCGCAACGAGCCGACGGCAGAACCAAATTTGCGGCAAGGCGGCCTGGCGCCGTCGAGCGCGGTGATAAGGTACGGCGCCGATGGCTCAGCGCACTGCGCCGCCGCTCGAGCAGGTGCTCGGATCCGACGCACCGATCAGCGGCTCGCGTCTCGCAGGCGAGGGGCCCGCGGGACGTCTGCCCCTGACGGCGGAGATGCTGCGCCACGAGCCGAGCGGCAACCTGTTCGGCCTGACGCAGAACGCCGGCATGGGCTGGCGTCCCGATGCGCTGACGGGCCGGCAGTACGTCATCGTCAGCACGATGGGCGGCGTGCGGTCGGAACAGGGCGAACCAATCGCGCTCGGCTATCACACCGGCCACTGGGAGATCGGGCTGCTCGTGCGCGGAGCTGCCGAGGCGTTGCGCGCCGCGGGCGCCATCCCGTTTGCGGTCTACTGCAGCGACCCGTGCGACGGCCGTACGCAAGGCACCGCCGGCATGTTCGACAGCCTCGCGTACCGCAACGACGCGGCCGTGGTGATGCGTCGGCTGATCCGCTCGCTCCCCACGGCGGCGGGCGTGCTCGGCATCGCCACGTGCGACAAAGGGCTGCCGGCGACGATGCTGGCGCTTGCCGGCACGAAGCAGCTGCCTGGCGTCATCGTGCCCGGCGGCGTCACCCTTCCGGCGCGCGACGCCGAGGATGCGGGGGAGGTGCAGAGCCTCGGCGCGCGCTTCTCGCACGATCTGATCAGCCTCGATTACGCCGCCACCATGGGCTGCCGCGCGTGCGGATCGTCGGGCGGCGGTTGCCAGTTCCTCGGCACTGCTGCCACGTCGCAGGTCGTCGCCGAAGGGCTGGGGCTGGCGTTGCCCCATAGTGCGCTGGCGCCGTCGGGCGAGCCGGTCTGGCTCGAATTGGCCAGTCGATCCGCCGCGGCGCTGCGGCGTCTCGATGCGCTGGGAACGACCGTCGGTCAGATCCTGACGGATGCGGCCGTCGAGAACGCCATGCTCGTGCACGCCGCCTTCGGTGGTTCGACGAACCTCCTGCTGCACATCCCGGCGATCGCCGCCGCCGCCGGGTTGACGCCCCCGTCGATCGACGATTGGAACCGCATCAACCGGG
>Ga0105238_10006340_pt1 | contig 11764 bp, 11 predicted proteins | sample KBSC34metaG_FD_81526 | JGI IMG/M metagenome (GOLD analysis project Ga0105238, IMG submission 81526) | Corn rhizosphere microbial communities from Kellogg Biological Station, Michigan, USA - KBS C3-4 metaG | ecosystem: Host-associated > Plants > Roots > Rhizosphere > Soil | place: Michigan, USA... | reverse complement strand
ACGTCTTCAGGCGAAGTGCGCCAGTTGCAAACACTCACGCGCATCGCACGCTTGCCACGCCACGTCGTGCCACCGAAGAACGCTTCTCCCGAAGCCACAACTGCTGCAATCACTTCGTCGGTCCGACGGTCATGCTCTGAAGACGGATCGAGAAAACGGACGAGCCCCTGATTGATGATCGGCTCCCACAACACCTCAGCGCCCGGAAGTTTACCAATTCCCATCACGAGCTCATGTGCGTGATGACAACAACGGTCGATCAGCTCCGCAACACCGTCTCGACCCAGTTGCCGCAACGCCGCATACGTAGAAAACCCACGCGCGCGTCGCGACCACTCAGGATTCCAATCCATCTCGTCACGCGCGTCTTCCTGATGCGTGAGATACGGCGCACGATGAGACATCGACGCTCGATGCGCGTCAGCATTTACGATGAAAGCGTAGCCGCAGTCAAACGGGACGTTGAGCCACTTATGTCCATCGGTGGCCCACGAGTCTGCCGCCTCCACTCCCTTTACTAAATGACGATAGCGCGGACTGGAAGCCGCCCACAAACCAAACGCACCATCAACATGAACCCACGCACCATAACGCTTGGCAATCGGAATCAAGCCTTCAAAATCATCGAACGCGCCGATGTTAATATCACCCGCTTGCAGCAAGACGATCGTCGGAGCTGACGTGTCAGCTTCGAGTGCTTTCTGTAACGCCTCCGGCTCGAGACGGTCGTTAGCATCCGAAGTCAGACAGACCACTTGCTCGCGTCCGAGACCGAGCAATCGCACGGCCCGCTCGAACGAACCGTGTCGCTGTGAGCTGGTTAGTATTCGAATCGGTGGCGCGCCGTATAGTCCTTTGTCCTCGACGTTCCATGAACGCTCCGCGAGTAAAGCGTGACGTGCTGCCGCCAAACATGTCGCGTGCGCCATCTGGCAACCGCTGACCAGTGCGAAGCTTGCGTGCGCAGGCAGCCGCAGTATGTCTTTCAACCAAAGTCCTGCTACTTCCTCGACAACAGCAGCCGCCGGCGAAGTCGCATACAGCGCACCATTCTGATCCCATGTCGCTGTTAGCCAGTCAGCCGCGAGCGCCGCAGGCACAGCGCCGCCGATCACCCAGCCGAAGAAACGTCCACCCGCTGAGCCGAGCAATCCTCCGCTAACGTCGCGGACGAGCTCTGTTATGACTTGCTCAGCCGGTAATCCAGAGTCAGCGAGCGGTTTCTGCAGTTGTTGTCTGAGCGTCTGAACATCGACGGTGGCTCCAACCGGAGCGTCGTCCAAGTTGTTAAGAAAAGAAAAAGCGTGCTGCTGAGCGAGCGACAACACACGTAGCGACGGGTCATCAATTTCCATGCGGAGAGTTTAAAGTAACCGGCAGGTAAGACTCTACCTGAATCTTGCTTTTAAATCTTGAGCCGTTTCTTAACCGAAGGACTCGTGAGTTCTCGTAGCGCATCTCGTCCTACCCAGCGCGCTGTCTGATCATCTGAATCTGAAAGGCGACGCGCCAGCAACACCGCTGCAGAGTTCAATTTCTGATTGCGTTTTCCGACTGCGCGGAGCGCCATGTTCACGGCCTTCTTGACGAAGTTACGCTCGTCGCCAGCCGCGCGCTCGATGAGGGCGAGGCCGTCGATGAATTGCTCATCAGCCGCTTGCTTGTCGTGAACTGAGAGGCTCCATAACAAAGCAAAAGCAGTGCGCTTCTCGAATTCTTTACGACTCGCACTCCACTGTTTCACTTTCGTCCAACGGTGAGGAGAACGGTCGAACAAGTTAAAACACATCGCATCGCAGATGGCCCAGTTGTCGAAATCCTTGCACCAGCGATCCATCTGCGTAGACGTGAGCAACGCTGGGTCAGCAACAAACGACGTAAGCATGCGCGCCTCGTACACACCTGTATCCCAGAGCGCAATCGCCAGATCATTACGCTGTCCAAGCTGCTTCCCTAGCGCCTTTATATCTTTCATCGCAACGCCATATGCGTTATCTGATGGGATGGCATAGCGCGCCATACCGTCGCGCGTGGCCCGGGTGCTGTGCTTTTTCAACCATACCAGCGCTGCCTCGACCTGATCGTCGAGCGACAATTTAGTTGCTGCTTTCATTCTCAACTCAGTCCCATGTATTGGAAAACTTTGCTAAGGTGCGGCGATGCTTATGAATGCCTTGTTGCTGACCGGGCCGTGGACCAGGACTGTGACTCCGAGATTTCTGGGCGCGCCGACGACATTGTCCGGCAACCGCACGATCAATTGAGTAACGTCGTCAGGACCTGCCAATGGCGCCATCGCTTCCACTGGCAACGTATAGATCGTTCCCTGATCATCGTCTGCCTTTACGACAATGTTAGTGATCGTGTCGCCCGGCAGCAGTCCAAGTCTCCAGACGAACAGAGAAACGCGCGTGCGCTGATCGGCGCTGAAGTTGCGCACGGTCGCGAGGGGGAACGGATCGCGCACCTGTGTCACCGAGTCGAGCGCGATAACGTGGTTCGTATTCTGTTCCGTCAACAACACAGGAGCTTCGTCATTCTGGATCGTGGCGATGCCCTGCGCCCGGCCGATAGTGGCGTTGACGGGATTCGATAGAGTCATCGTGAAGTTCTCATCCGGTTCAAAAACCGTATCGCCGTTGATCGTCACAACGATTATCCGAGAGGTCTGAAGCGGACTGAACGACAACGTGCCCGTCGCGGATTGGTAGTCAGAAGGCGACGTGGCGGCGCCGTTTCCGGTGGTGAAATCGACGCTGATCGGAAGGTTGCTGCTCGCAGTCAACGTTACAGTAAAGAAAACAAACTTTGTTCCTGCGTCGCCTTCAGCGAAGGATATGTCGTTGATTGATAGCGACGGCGGTAGTCTAACAATCTGCGGGGGCGAAAGTGCGCCACTGCTCGGGAGAAAGTTCGAATCGCCACTGTAATCAGCGCTGATCGAATATGCACCGGCTGCCAGCGCCGCAGTCGAAATGGTCGCAACGCCGTTACTCAAAGGAACCAGGCTTCCAAAGTTCGTACCGTCAATCTTGAACTGCACCAATCCGCTTGGCGTGCCGGTCGATGTGACCGTCGCGATGAAAGTTACCGACTGAGTTAGATCAGAGGGATTAGATGACGACGTGACGATTGTAGTCGTAGCCGCCTGTGTATTGGTCAGACTAAATGATGCCGAGATAGCTGTTCGGTTGATAGTTGCCGTAACCTCGTAAGGACCACCGGCAATTCCGTTCGCGGTGGGAGTTGTGAAGACTTGAGCGTTTGGAGAAATAGATAAATCCATGCTGTTTGTCGCATTTGAGAAAATAGCACTTGCCCCGCTAGCAGGTGATCTGAAGCCTACGACGCCGCCGGCCACGGGATCTCCCGAAGGGCTACTTACCGTAACAACCAACGGAGCGAAGACTGTGTTGACCGGTTTACTCTGCGGAGTCCCGCTGTTGACTGAAATAGTAAACGCCCGTGACTCGAAGGCGCCGATGTCGACAGTCGAATTTACCTGCCGGGAAATTCCACGCTGATCGGTTGTCAGCGGCGTCGTCAAACATCCGCCAGCGGCCACTACACAATTGTCTCCACCATCAATCGCCGGTGAGCCCGGCAAAAGCGCGATCGTCCGAGTTGGTCCACCATTGTTTTGCAGTGGGCCAAGAATCGGAAACACAGGAGCAAACGAGTCTCCGACCAAATCACCGTTCGCATTGTTTGTGCCGACGGTAAAACCTGAGCTGCCTTCGAAATTCGCGAGGAGGTTGTGACCCAGAGAAACAAACGGGCCCAGCAGATTCGGGCCGTTGAAGGATCCATTGAACGCGACGATGGTGTTTATGATGGTGTTAGGCTCGTCGTTGTTATTAACGACACCGCCACCACCGAGTGACGCAGTATTTTGGGCGATCGTGCTTTGCGAAATGCTGATCTGTGAGTCGGGGCTGTTGTTATAGATTGCGCCACCACGGCCGGTAGCGGAGTTACCGTGGAACGTGCTGTTGATAATGTTTAGTTTTTCAGAGCTGGTGACTATTCCGCCACCGTTTCCACTACCGGGGACGGTTCCCGCAGCGTTGTTGTTGATAGTGCTGTTGATAACGTTGAGGGTGGCTAAACCGTTGTAAGCCCCGCCACCTGTACCCGCGGAGTTATTGCTGAGCGTGCTGTTCGTGATCGTGAATACGCCGGTGCCGCCGTTTCCAATGCCGCCGCCGAGTATCGCGAAGTTGTTGTTAATCGTGCAGTCAGTGACATTCACGTTGCCGCTGTTTTGAGTGTAGATTCCACCACCGACATCGTTACTTATGCGACCATTTGCGATGGTTAGTCCGGAAAAGTTAACTACACCCGGGCTTGAAACAGTTAAGGTGAAAACTCGGAAATTATTGTTGCCGGAGATCGTCAACTGACTCGCTCCCGGCCCGTTGAGTGACACGGATGCGGTGATATTTGGTAATGCGCTGCCAAGCGTAATCGTGCCCGCCACGCCAGTCAGGCTAATCGTGTCTGAGTCACTGTTACTGCCTGCTCCGCACTCACCGGCCGTCACGCCCGAAGCAGTGTCGATGTTGGCTGCGACGATCGCTTCGCGCAGAGTGCACAGGCCATCGGCGCCATCGGCTACGTCGAGGGTGCTGTTGACGGTGATCGTGTTACCGGCGGGTAAAGCTGTCGCGGTAGGTGGGGCTAATGCGAATATAATTGTGACTACCCAAATCGAAACCAAACACACCACGGAGCGGCCGCGATGATTGGGGGATAACGGCATACAATTCTCCTGAGAGTCAGAGATCTGGGCTCGGGAGAGACCAGCAGCAACAATCTAGCATACGACAGCTTGGTTTTGTCCATCATTTCGTACGCCTTTTTTATCCACAGATTCCCACAGATGTCATAAAATCGGCGTAATCTGTGGATAGAGGCTGACGATGGGATCAATACTCAACGAGGCAGACAGGACAGCGATCAGTAATAGGTTTCGATCGCTGTCGGTATCATCCACCAGGCGATGGGGAAGCATGGAAGTAACGGAGATGCTGCAACATCTTCGTCGTTCGGCGCTGATGTGCGTTGGAGAGTTGTCGGTGCCGTCGGTGAACAAGCGTGCGTTCCACAAGTTCCCCCTCAAGCAACTCCTTCTCTACGTGCTTCCCTTCCCGAAGGGAGCGCCGACAGCGCCCGAGTTGAAGCCCGTAGGTGCGACATCGTTTGAAGAGGAACGCGCAGCGTTGCTGGAGTTGCTGGAGCGCCTCGGCTCCGGCCCTAGTGATGGCATGGGACCGGATCATCCCCTGTTTGGACCACTAAACTGGCGCGAATGGGGCGTGCTCGCCTACAAACACTCCGATCATCACTTAAAGCAGTTCGGAGTGTAATGGCTGACGTAGTTGTAGCTGAGTCGAAGATTCATGGTCTCGGCGTCTTCGCGACTCACGAGTTTATCGAGGAACACCGCGAGAAGTCGCAGCGCTTCGTAACTTCATTTCCGCTGTGTAAACAACCACGGCAGTAGCTCAGTCTCCTTTACGACGCTGGGCCAGATTATGTGACCCATCTCTGGGTATTCCGTGTATCTCACCTTTCCGCCGCCTGCGTTTTTGATTGCGGCGACGATCGTGCGTGAACGCTCAACAGGAACTGATTCATCCTTTGCTCCATGGAAAACCCAGATTGGCACATTCGTTAAGCGCGCCACTTTCGATTGATCGCCGCCGCCGCAAAGCGCCACACCGGCCGCGAACGTTCGCGGATATTCTGAAATGATCGCAAACGTTCCAAAGCCGCCCATCGATTGGCCCGCAACGTAAACGCGCGCTTCGTCGATGTTGAATGTTCGTCGCAACTCGCTGATGAGTTCGTAAACTAAATGCAAATATTGGGTCGGTGTGATTGAGTCTGTTTCGATCCAACCTTCCATCGGCGACTGCGGCGCCACGACAAAGCTTGGGTAGCGCGTTTGTGTTTCATCGGCTGTGAAGAAATCGATGAGGTATCCGTTACCACCGTCGATCTGCTTCAGATTGTCGTTGCCACGCCCGCCGCCTCCGTGAAGGTAGAGCACGAGTGGATATTTTTTCTTCCGATCGTAGTGCAGTGGAATGAAGAGCCGGTAAGGCAAGGTCTCACCGCGCGAGCTCTTGAAGACTCTCGGCGTCAGTACCTTTTCACGCTGCTCGATCGTTCGCAGTTGCTGCGGAGAAAATAGCGAGAGCAATATCAGGACGAAGACGGGGATTACTTTGATATGACTTTGCGTCAATGATTGCCACCCTAGTAAAGTGTTGAGACACAGTAGCAAGGAGAAAGCTAATCACCAATAGTGATGACACTATCACCTGCGTTTCCTGCCTGACGCCGAATAGAAGATTTGCTACGTTCTGCGAGGAATGTGGCGCGCCAATTGGCGCGACCTCCACGATCGATCCACTCCAAACCATCCGGGCCGAAAGTTTTGTAATCCATAAGGCCCTCGAAAGGCGGCCGAGTCTGATTGTCCTTCTGGGCCTCTGGCTCACACACTTCCCTGCGCTCGTGGCCAGTATCGGCGTGGCGATATACATGATCCTTTACGGATACGGGATTACCGCGTTTTTATTCTTCTGGGTGATGATCGCGTTAGCCTGTTACGCCGTTGTGGTCCTGTATCGCGTGACGAGAAACTACTTAACCATTCCGAAGAAAGATTCAACTGACGTCCGGTAGCCACGTCACGGCTCCAGTCTCGATTGAGTAGACTGCTCCTACAATTTTTATTTTGCCGTGCGCTACTAACTCCGAAAGTATTGGTGTTGACGTGCGTAGCTGCTTTACGACGAGCTCGACGTTCATGCGAACAGCATTCGACACCGGGTCACTGGACATACCACGAGTTTTCTCCACAGCGGGTTTAATAAGATCGACGAGTGAGCCGATGTGACCTTCGGGTGGACCGCCCCGGACCGCAGCCGTCACTGCGCCACAGCTTTCATATCCGAGAAGGACGATCAAGGGAACGTGCAGATGCTCCGCGCCATATTCGAGGCTTCCGATTTCCGTGTCTGAAGCCACGTTTCCTGCTACCCGGACGATGAACAAGTCTCCGAGGCCTTGATCGAAAACGATCTCCGGCGGAACTCGAGAGTCAGAACAACTCAGAATTTCTGCGTGGGGGTGCTGCCCTGACACCAGTTGCCGCTGGCGCTCTAAAGTTTCATGTGGATGCTGGTAACGATGCGCCACATGGTGTTTGTTACCCGTTTTCAACTCGGCTAATACAGAATCCGCGGTGATCTGTTCTTCTGCGAGTTGTGCGGTCGACAGGGTTGGTGGCGAGAAGAGAGTTAAGAGGATCAACGTTGCGATAATCCCACTTGCCTTGTAAGCCATAATGCGGGCTAGGCTACCGGCATCATCGACACAAAAATACTGTCATTTTTGACAGCGCGTTATCCCACAAATAGGATTCGCACTTGGATCGGGTCAGTAGCACGTCGTCACTGACCCGGTCCATAGCATCTTTACTCAATCAGCAACGCAAGCTTGCCTAAATGGTGTTCACCAAGTGCATCGTGCGCCTTGCCGGCATCTTCCAGGCGAAAGGTTTTGTCCACGTGCACTTCAAAAGGACCAGAACCGATCAAGGCGTTGAGTCTGTCGATGAGCGCGGGATCAAATTCTCCATCGTACGCTTCGATAGCGACGTTTTCAGGGGCAACCGGCTCAGGCATTACGCCATTTGGATACGCGATCCGTCCGCCTTTGCGAATCGCTAACAAGGCTCTATCGGTTCGCTCGCCTCCCGCGGTTACAAGTGCGGCATCGATTCCATTCGGTGCAAACTCCTCGGCTGCGGTCAGAACATTATCGCTTCGTCCATCGACTACACTGTCAGCTCCCAGTTTTTTGGCAAACTGTACACCGTCGTCACCCGAAGCGATGGCGAACACCTTCGCGCCGAGACGCTTGGCGAGTTGTAAGGCGAGGTGTCCAATGCCGCCGCTCGCGCCGAACACCATCAACGACTCGCCTGATTTCAAACCAAGTACTTTTTCCAAACCTGTCAGCGCAGTTAACGCATCGGTTGGCAACACCGCCGCTTGTTCGACGGTCATCTGTCCGGGAATCAGCGAAACGTTATCGGCCTTAACCGCTGCGTACTGCGCGTAGAAGCCGCCTTTAGGATTCGCCAGCTCTGCGGCGTAAACGCGGTCGCCCTCTTTGAAGCGATCTACGTCTTTGCCGACTGCCGCGATCGTGCCTGCTCCGTCAGTGCCAAGCACGTATGGAAATTTGGGTTTGACGCCGGTTATTTCGACGAACCGGCCTTCACGCTCGTACGGATCCCACGCGCCGATTCCGGCAGCTTCGACCCGAATCAAAACCTCGTTCGCTTCTATTTGGGGAACGGGCAGGTTTTGTATTTTCAGTGTCTCCGGACCGCCAAACTGATCGAGAGCTACGGCCCGCATTGTTTGCTCTTTTGCCTGTGATGTTTGTGCCATGATTTTACGTACACCGCCTGTCTGTTAATCGTTCAAGGCATTGCGCCAATTGTATGACTATCGGGATGATTAAAATCACATCAGCAAAAGCGATGCCCCGTGGGAGGTCAGAGTGTGTCCTAACTCCTCTGCGCTGCCTCTGCATTCTCTGCGCCTCTGCGGTTAGTGGTTTTTGCAGATAAGTTCACCGCAGAGGCGCAGAGAACGCAGAGGCAGCGCAGAGATGAGATTTCAGGCTTGTAAAACTCTTTCGGCAGCTTCTTTTGAAGTGATAACTGGATAGATTTCGAAGTCAACAATGTCGCTCCAATTCGCGATCCATTCGTTAACATAACTCACGTCCGGCGCCTCCATTAGTTGAAAGCATCGCTCGAGTTTTTCATCGACCCAGCTCGACACGTACTGCAATCCTTCCGGAGCCAGGCGACCGTGTTCTCGAAAGCGCTGGTACACCGGAACCGGATCGCCGTTCTTGAAATGCTCGACAATCATGTAAAGCAAAGCAGCTATCTCCCTTCGCATGCAGTATCATTATTTTACTAACCATGGGCGAATATATACGTCATCGATTTCGGAAAAACGTGCCGGGTCCTTTTTATACGACCGGCGATTGCCTCGCGTGCGATGCTCCCGAGTATGAAGCGCCCGATTTACTCGCGCCTTTGACCCATAACAATAGTGATACTTACTTCGTCCGGCAGCCGTCGACGCCTGACGAAGTAGAAAGAGCTTGCCGCGCGCTCGAAGTCTGTTGCGTCGCCGCACTCCGTTACGGCGGCAGTGATCCGGATATTATTCGCCGGCTCGGCAACGATCCTGATTACTGCGATCGTTTGTTGCCGGGTGGACCAATCCCTCGTCCCAAGTGGATCCCGAAACCGTGGACTGCTGAGGAACCAAAGGAAGAGGCTGCGAGCGTGGATCATCCGTGTGGCCATTGGTACGACGGATTCCCGCTCGTCGAGGAGACGCGGACTGATGGTTGGTGCTACGCCGCCATCACGGAGTTCAATGAACCCGAGTGTCACCCGAACGGCTGCGAGTCGGGCAACGGCTACGTCATAACTCCAGATGGCGCGCGGATGGGACTGTTCTGGTCCACCGGCGCCTTTGCCGCAAAGTGGACTCGCCATCCGGACGATCGAGGTCCGGGATTGTACGAAGTCGCGTTTCCCAAACCCGTGAAGAACCTTCGAGATCTGGTCGAGTGCTTCAGAAGTGTCGTGCCGCAACTACAAACGCTCAACGTCAGGAGAAGGTAGCCAAGCGAGGATCGTCGAAGGGGCTAAAAATTAAGCAGAGATTTTTAATCGTCACGTTTGACCACCTACTTCACGCGGACGAATGGCATGTCGCGCATGCGTGATGCTCCGACGTGCATGCGATCGACGTTTCCGTTTTTGTCCCGTGTGAACCAGACAACGTATCCTTGCACGTTGAAATGATCTTTATAAAGCGGTTGCATCGGCAAACTCGTTGTCGGACGCTGTTTGATGAACACTTTGTCTGCGTCGAGGGCGACAGTGAATGTCGCGCCAGCTTCTTCGCTAAACCAATCGCCTTTGATTGACGCCAGATCTGCCGGCGTTGGCGTCCACGTCTGCTCCGGAACGAAACGTCTCACTTCACCATCGGAATCGATAGTTTCGGCAGACACCGGTTTCCCGTCCTTATCAAGCGTAAACCTCAATTGATTGTCGCCAACAGTGAACTGTCCGCCTCCCATTGGTGTAACGCGCCCACCGCTCCATCGCGGCACGCCGTTCTCAACAACGAATCTCGCGGGATTGTGCGTCTTTTCACTCCGCCAGAGGCCGACGAATTTCTTCAACTCGTCTTCTGAAATTTGGGCTGGTTCGGATTTGGCAGTTTCCTTGAATGGTCCAAAGATCTCATCCGTTATGCCTGCGGCGATTCCTCCCGCACTTGGTGACGTGCCGTTACACATCACACCGACTGAAACCTTGTTGTCAGGATAACGCGCGAGAAAAGTCTGATAGCCGGCAGTCGCGCCACCGTGCGAGACATCCTTCAGTCCCTTGTATGTATCGACAACGAGACCAAGCGCGTACGCAATCTTCCGTCCGTCATTCAGCACTCCGCGAGTTTCCAGCGCAGCGACCAGCGGCGCACCCAGCGATTGCGAATCAAGCATCGCGTTCCACTTCATCCAATCGCCGACTGTCGTGAGCATGCCGCCGTTTCCATAAACATTCATCAGAGGCATATTGAGTCGCCATGGTCCATTGCCCTGGCGCGCATATGCTTGTGCGCGGCCTGGTACGATCCGCTGGTAGTCGTCTCGCCACGAGCTGTTCGTCATGCCGATCGGTTTGAATAGCCGCTCCTCGACGAAGGCCGGGAACTTCTGTTTCGAAACACGCTCGACGATTATGGCCGCGAGATTGTAGCCGCTGTTTGAGTACGAGTATTCTGAACCCGGCGTGAAGTCGAGTGCGCGCTGGTGAGTTATGACATCAAGTGCGAGATCCTGATTGATCACTCGATCGCCACGACCTGCGCCGGTCAGACTCATAACCGTGCCCCAGTCACGCAGACCGGCAGTGTGATTCAACAGATGTCTGATCGTCAGTGGCGCACCGTAATCTGGCAGCTCGGGAATGTATTTTCTGACCGGATCGTCGAGACTGAGCTTCCCCTCCTGTTGCAACAGTACGAGCGATGCGGCGGTGAACTGCTTCGCGACTGAACCTGACTCAAAAATCGTTTGAGGTGTGTTGGGAACATTATGCTCCATATCGGCGAGTCCGAACGCCTTTTCGAACACGACATTTCCATTGAGTGACACAGCCGCGGCGCAACCCGGCGCTGGTGCGACGTACGCCTTGGTAAACTTCTCGAAGGCGCGGTCAGTACCGGCGATAACTTTCTCTTTGTCAGGAACCTGGGCCGAAGTTGCACTGGAAAGAAGCGCAACCACAGTAAGAACAAATAAGAAATTTTTTAGCATCTTAACCTCGAGGTGGAACGATACCTGTGACGGCGATGTAGTAACTGTAACCTTCGGAGCTGTTTTGATCAGATCAGGTCGTTAAGAAACGCGGCGGATGATACTACTGTTTGTAGATGTTGAGTCAATAGTTACGTTAATTTAGGGAGTGGCAGTCTGATCAACGCCGAAGGCGTTGGCTAATTTGAGCCCAGGGTTCGAGGAACGAGAACCCTGGGGACCAGCACATCAAAGGCTTTCTACCCCTGAAAGGGGTTCACGGTTGACGAACCCTTACAGGGTTAATAATTAATTTTGGTTTCATCCCCAGGGTTCTCGT
>Ga0105238_10006336_pt1 | contig 11765 bp, 14 predicted proteins | sample KBSC34metaG_FD_81526 | JGI IMG/M metagenome (GOLD analysis project Ga0105238, IMG submission 81526) | Corn rhizosphere microbial communities from Kellogg Biological Station, Michigan, USA - KBS C3-4 metaG | ecosystem: Host-associated > Plants > Roots > Rhizosphere > Soil | place: Michigan, USA... | reverse complement strand
TTCCCTTGTCGACATGCAGCCCGGAGCGTTCCGTGTGACCAACGAACGAGGCGCGTCGATGCCTCTGGGAAGGTCGGCACAGTCGATACCGTGCTGGCTTCGAGAACGGTGAACCTTGTCATGGCGCTGGTTCGGTCGATCTTAAGCTTCGCCGTAGTGAAGGGGCATATTCCCGCGTCGCCCGTGGCGCGCCTCGGGCGCGGGCGGTTAATGCTGCCCGTCGCGAAGACAAAGTTGGCGCCCCCATCGAACGCGCCGAGGATGTCGGTCGACTCCTCAAGGTCATCGAGGAAATCGAGGACCAAACGAATCGCCCGGGCCTCCGGGCGTTGTTCGCCACCCTGGTCTACACGGGTATTCGTCGAGGTGAGGCGCTGGGGCTCCGATGGTCGGACATCGATCTCAATCGACGGATCATCTCGATCCGCCGAGGTTACTTGGGCCTGACGAAGTCGTCAAAGCACCGGACCGTCCCGATCGCGCCCCCCCCTGGCCGGCATCCTGAAGACCCACCGAATCATGGACCCGTGGAAGACGGAGTTGGTCTTCCCGGACGATTCGGGCGGGATGTACTTCGTCGAGTCCAAAGTACTGCAGGACGTCCTTGAAGCGGCCCTCGCCAGAATCGGACGCCCGCGAATCCGCGTTCACGACCTGCGTCACACATTCGCCAGTCTCTTCGTGGATAGGCGGCGGTGACATCTTCACGCCACAGCGAATCCTCGCGCACTCGACGCCTGTCATTACGTCCGATGCCTTATGCACATTTGTCGCCCGACATATGGCCAGCGCGGCCGACCGAATCTCGTTCCCGGAACCTGGATCAGTCGCCGACGTAATTCCAATCGCGCGATCGGGATAGTTTTGGTGGTCAGAGGTAGTATCGCCGGGTGACCGGTACGCACCTCGATGAGGCTGAGAAGGCCGCCGAATTCGTCGTCGCCATCTTGTCCGAAGTTCGCGACGCTGAGAAGGACCTCGCGCGCGACGATTCGCCCTTTCGTCGACGAGCGTATGTCCGCGCGACATTTGCCTCGGTGGAGGGGTTCGTTTTTGCGCTAAAGAGGATCGCGCTGACGAAACCGCACCTCTTCGAGCCAGGCGAGCTAACACTGTTGCTGGAGAAGGAACACGTTCTTACGAATATGGGCGATGTGCGTCCTCGACCGCGTTTCTTGCGGGTCGACGACAACCTGCGATTCGCGTTCAAGGCCTTCATGAGGTTTCACGGCTCGGACGATGCTCTCGACACGGGCCAGGGCTGGGCCGCCTTCCAGAAGGCAATCACGATTCGTAACCGGGTCACCCATCCGAAGCGCATCGAGGACTTGTCGATCTCGGATGACGATGTTCGAACCATTCGTCAGGCCGCCCATTGGCTCGGCGTCAGCGTCCTCATGTCCGTCGCGAAGGCCCTCGGGCCGGGCGCCCAACTACTTGTCATCGGGTTCTTGGTCGTATGGGGCTTGATGAAGCTGGGTGCTGGCGGGGCCGTCGCGGTAGTGCCGGAACCGAGTGATGCTGACTAACGACGGCAACGATGAGAGCTCTTCATGGGACTAAGTGAGCGACACGTGTGCCATCATGCGGGGGATCAAACGATCGAACGATCTTCGCGGCGCACGTGGTCAACGGACGTCGTCTTTCCACTCGTCGATAAAACGATCGAGCGCCCCCAGAAAGCTGTACTCCTGTTGGCCCCCGCCAAAGGCCAGCGTCACCATGCCGTCCACCGGATCTCCAGGGACTCGGGGTAGTTCGACGGCGAGGTAGCGCACGACAGCAACACCTGGAAGTCGCTTGTGAAGATCTAGTTGCCTCGCAGCCCACGCCAGAGTCTCTGGATCTCTCTGCGTCATCTCAAAGTGCCGAAACGTGTGCCAGAGTGTACTTGGCGGCTTACAAAGTTCCTGAACGCGGGAAATCAAGAGTCTGGCGAGGTTATCGAGATCTTTGCCAACTGAACCAGGACTTCCCGGCATCGGGGGCACGTAAAAGATCGTGACGGCGAGTTGCGTTCGGAGGGGAAATAGCAGTGGATGATCGGCTTGAAGTTCGGCCACTGCACGACGAACGGCATCGCCAAAGAGCGCATTGTCGCCGTCTCTCCGCGGTACATGCATGACCTTGTAGGACAATGGTCGGGACATCAACATCTCACGGCGCATCTTCAGTAATTCCGCCAGAAGCGGTGGCTGGGTGCGCTTCCACAGGGGGAACAAGGCAGCCAAACTCGATCCGATAGCCCTATCATTGTCGGCGAGGATGATCCTCTGAGCCTCGTGGTAGGCGACTAGGAGCGTATCGTCATAGGCTTTGCCCAACTGCTGACGCAATCTCGGCTGGCTCTCAAGATCGTGAATCTCGGCGAACGCCCGTTCACGATCAAACTCCGATTGGAACGCGAAGATGCGACTACCCTCTACTCTGCTCCGCGAAAACCGGTACGTGGCCGACTGAAGGAAGTCGTCACTTTCGATGCGCCTGGCCAGTTCGAGGTCCGCAAGGAGGTGTCGTCGCGCCACGATCGTGGCATGGACTCCCGGGCGGGTGGTAAGTCCGAGATCATACTGAACAAGGAGAACCTTGACCTGTCGATCATCGCGGAATACGAGGTGGTCTTGCGAGAATGTGCCGTCAGGTTTCACTCGTCGTTCGAGCAGATCGAGGTAGCTCTTGGGCAATTTCTCGATGCTAGGGGGATTCGGGGCCACCGGGTCGAAGGTCATATCCACGACAATCGGACCGCGAAGCGGTTGAAGCTTCAGTCTCTTCATCCCTTCGGCTGCCGAGGACTGGAAGGCGATCTTCTGATCTGGCTTAAGGCTCTTCTTGCTTCGCGGCTCGTGACCCACCTGGACATAGATCCGTTGCAGTAGGCGGCTGTCGTGCATTTGAGCCTGCCCTGACGCGGTCCGAATATAGTCGCCTCGCTTCAGCCAACACCTCGTAGCAGGGTGGGGCGGTCCGCAAGGTCTAAGGAGTGACTTGCGGGGCGCAGGTCGCGGCCGTCGAGGTGCAGGAGGTCGAAAGCGAAGTAGACGAGAGCGCTTCCGAGCGTGCGCGCGTGCAGACCGTGGAAGCTGGTCACGCCGTTCCGCCGTAGCACGGCCACCTCGCCGTCGAGGAGCGCGGTCTGGGCGCGCAGCTTCTCGCCGGCTGCGACCACCTCGGGGAACTGCGCTGCCCAGTCGAGGTTCCGGCGGCTCTGGAGCGAGACGGTGGCGCCGTCCTTCACCAGGCCGATCCGGTAGCCGTCGAACTTTTGCTCGCGCAGCCAGTCGTCGCCCTCGGGAGGCTCGTCCACGAGGGTGGCGAGCTGGGCGTCATAGGCGAGGGAGGAGGCAGGGGCGGCCTTGCGGGGCATGTCGGGAAATCTACGACCGAATGGCCGGAATGGACCAAATCACCTGTTCGTCCGGAAAATGAGACAATAGCAAATAGAGGTGCCCCATGGGTCAAGCCAAGGTTGCGTCGCTTGTTGCCGCTCTCGTTTCCGTCGTTGCGTTTGCCGCGGGTTACACGAATGGTCGACCGGTCCCCACTGATCCAGTCGAGCACAGTGGGTGCTGTTCGAGCCACCGAGGGGTGTGTGGATGCTCAGGCACTCACGCGCTCTGCTGCGACGGATCCAAGTCGCCCACTTGCGGTTGCGACTGAGGGCAGCGAACGGCACCAAGCCGAACGCGACGGCGCTCGGCCTGCAGTTCGTCGAAGGTCATTCTGGGCCGGGCGTCAGAAGCAGAAAAGGTCGCAGAATTGACCAGACGTTGTGTCGGCGAAGAAGGTGAGCGCACAGGCGGCCGGAAGGTCCTTGAAGACCACCGAATCGCCGCTGAAGATCGAGGAGCAAAAGCCGGTCTCGGCGCGAAAGACACTCGATCCGAATGAGGTCTGGATGGTGTGGTGCCCATCCGTGGTCGTGGCGGTGATGACGCCGGGATAGCCGGCGCCCTCGCAACTCACGTCACACGTTTGGCTCCCGTAGGAGATCGTGTTGGACAGGCAGGCAGCCGCCGTCTTGGTAAACGTTACGGTGGTGCCCCTGCTAGGCGTCAGCAGGCATTCGCCGATGTCCAGCGTAACCTCGGTCATTCGACGCCCGTCTTGACCAGCGAGACCTACGGGCACATCGCCGAGGATCACCGCGTCCGAGAGGCGGACGCGCGCCTGGCCCTCCATCTCGGCACGCCGGGCCCGAAGGTCGTCGATGACAACGTCGAATCCGGCGCTTCCTGACCACTGATGAGACGCCGTCTCCCCCGCCCAACCCGCCAACGTCCCCCGTATTCGGACGACGACGCGCGCGGCGGACGTTGTCGGAACTACCATCGGGCGAGCGCGTGACATCCGAGGGGCTGACGGTCCTCGCGTCCCCTTCCGAGCCCGACCTCTTCTGCGCGTCGGTTTCGCGCGGACGCGTGAAGCTGATCCGCGCCGCGTCCGAACTCGCCCGCCTCAACATCGGCGCAGCCCCCCAGGCAGGTCGCCGAATCGCCCCGTCAACCGACGTCTGGAGCCACATGCGTGCGCGCCTCTCCGGCCTTCCCGCCGAGGAGTTCTGGGCGATCGCCCTAGACACGCGCTACCGGGTGCTCTTGGACGCCATGTTCGCTCGGCACAACCTGACCGAGGTTGACGTCCATGATCGCTACTTCGCCGGCTGATTGGCGCAAGACACAGCGAACGAGCCGACGTAGGCTTCCAGGCTCTCGAATGAGCCGCGCAGGCATCAAGAATCCAGCTCTCGAATCAGGCGGCCCGGGCTGGCAGGTCGGACAACGCCCGTGACGTCACCACCGGCCGACCCCGGCATCTACCATATCACTCACGCCGACAACCTCGAAGGTATCCTGAGAGTCGGAAGGCTTTGGTGCGATGCCCAGGTCCGAGCCCTGAGCGCCGCCAGGACTGCAATCGGCTATCAGCACATCAAGGACAGGCGCCTCCGCCGCAAGGTCACGACAGCCTCGGGGGGGTGCTTGGGAGACTACGTTCCATTCAACTTCTGCCCCCGCTCCGTGATGCTCTACGCCGTAGCGGGGAGAACCACAGGGTACGACGGTGGCCAAGATCCAGTCGTCCACTTAGTGTCGACGATTCAGACGGCCATCGATAGCGGTCGGCCGTGGGCCTTTACCGACCGCCACGCCGAACTGGGTCACGCCCTCTACTACGACGACCTTTGTCAGATCGAAGAAGTAGATTGGTCGGTGATGGACATCAGGAAGTGGTGGGGCGGTGACAGTGCCGTCAGGGAACGGCGGCAGGCCGAATTCTTGGTTCATGAGTGGTTTCCGTGGTCTTCTATTCAGCGGGTGGTGACGCGAACGGAGGAGACGGCGGAGCGAGTTCGATCTATCCTCGCGCAGCATGGGGCGATGCAGTCCGTGACGGTCGAACCAAGTTGGTACTACGAGACGAAGCCATGATTGAATGGATCAATGGCAATCTGCTTGAGGCGAATGTCGACGCCCTCGTCAACACCGTCAACACCGTCGGTGTGATGGGCAAGGGAATCGCGCTTCAGTTCAAAAAGGCGTTCCCCGAAAACGACGATGCTTACCGCCGGGCCTGCCAGTCCGGGAAGCTCACGCCCGGCGATGTGTTCGTGCATCAAGTCGGCGGAATCGTGCAGCCCCGCTACATCCTGAACGTGGCGACCAAGGGCCACTGGCGCAGTCGTTCCAGGATCGAATGGATCGAGAAGGGCCTGACCCGGCTCGTCGAAGAAGTGCGGAGCTTGAAGATCAAGTCAATCGCCGTTCCGCCCCTTGGGTGTGGTTATGGGGGCCTCGCCTGGAGCGCGGTGCGACCCAGAATCGAACGAGCCTTCGAAGCATTACCCGAGGTTCGCGTACTGGCCTACGAACCCAAAGGCGCGCCTGCCCCGGAGCGAATGCCGGATCGCACGAAGAAGCCCCAGATGTCCGACGGTAGGGCTGCGGTCTTGGCGTTGATGCAGCGGTACCTCGTGCCCGGCTACGACTACCTGCTCTCTCTTCTGGAGGTCCAGAAGCTGTCCTACTTCGTCCAGGAAGCGGGCCAACCTCTGAGATTGAAGTACGTGAAGGGAACCTACGGTCCGTACGCTGACAACCTCCGCCACGTCCTCAACCACATGGAGTCCCACTACATCAGCGGCTATGGGGATGGTCGGAACAGGCCGGATACTCCGATTACCCTCCTTCCCGGTGCCGCCGAGGCTGCTGAAGAGTTCCTGGCGGGCGATCAAGCAGTCCACGACCGTTTCGATCGGGTAGGCCGACTCATCGAAGGGTTCGAGACGCCATTCGGAATGGAACTCCTCGCCAGCGTCCACTGGGTGGCCATGCACGAAGACAGTGAAGCCCGGCGCAGTCCGGAGATGGCGGTGCGCGCCGTGCAGGCGTGGACGGACCGCAAAGCGCAGCTCATGAAGCCGGCTCAGATCACGGCAGCGTGGAACCGCCTACGCGAACACGATTGGATTTAATCCGTTCACGAGCGCCGGTGAGGCCCACTTGAGGCCCACGCACCGCACGAAGCGACGACCACTCACAACCTGACGACCGCCATTTTTCCGAACGATTCCGCCTGTGCCGGAGACGAGACTTGAACTCGTAAGCCCTTGCGAGCGGCGGATTTTGAGTCCGCTGCGTATACCGTTTCGCCACTCCGGCGGGGACCAGAAACCCAGTTCTTATCCTCGGTTCCGGCCTCCGTGTCCAGGGCATCGTAGCCGATTTTTCTCGCTGGCCGCGGGCGATTGACCCGTTTGGGAGCCTCGCGCAACGTTGAACATCGGTGCCACGGTCGGATTCGGAGTTGCTCGACCTCGCTCGCCGCTCCGCGACGGGAGATGGCCGGGCGAGCCACGCGCTCTTGCTCGAGGTCGGCCCCGCGATGCTGGGGGCGGCCCGCCGCGTGCTCGCCCGCTCGACGCCGGACATCGAGGACGTCGTCCAGGAGGCGATGGAGGCGCTCATCGCGGCGCTGCCCTCCTTCCGCGGTGAGTGCACGGTCCTTCACTTCGCGCGGCGGGTGGCGGTGCTGACCGCGCTCGCCAACCGCCGCCGTCTCGACCTGCGCGCGCAGTGGACCGCCGACGTGGCGGATGGCAGCCCTCCCGAAGCGGTGGCGCCGGGTCCCTCGCCCGCCGACACGATGCTGCTGCGCGGGCGGCGCGAGGCGCTGGGACGCCTGCTCGATGATCTGCCGACCAGCCAGGCCGAGGCGCTCGTCCTTCACGTCGCGCTCGGTTTCACCGTCGAAGAGGTCGCGGCGGCGGTGGGCCGCTCGGTGGAGACGGTCCGCAGCCGGCTGCGCCTCGCCAAGCAGGCGGTCCGCGATCGAATCGAGGCCAGCCCGGCGCTCGGCGAGATCCTGAGGGTGACCTCATGAGGCGCGACGGCGAGCGCTGTCCGGACAACCTCCTCGCGCGCAGTCGACGAGGTCTGCTCTCGCCCGTCGAGCGCCAAGCCCTCGACGCCCACCTGGACGGCTGCGGTCTCTGCCGCTCGGCCGTCGCGCTGGCCGCCGTCTACGACGATGCGCCCGGCGAGCCGGAGCCGGGGGACGAAGCCGTCATCGCCCGGCTGGCCGGGCGAGTGGCCCGTCGTGCGAGCGGCCGCCGTCTCCGCCCGAGGGTGGTGGGGTCGATCGCGGCCGCCGCCATCCTGATCGTCGCGTGCGGAGCGGCCGCCTGGGTCGCTTCGCGGCCCCGCGTGAGCGCGCCGCCTGCGGCGGCCCCCATGCCCGAACGTACGACGACGCTCTCACGAGCCGTCGTCCCCGTCGCCAAGCCCGCGCCGCAAACGACGGTCGTCGTCGCCTTGGAGCCGCCGCGCGCAGCGAGCGTCCGCTCGCATGGACACGCGCTCCGCCGCGGGCCGGCGGCCGAAGCCGCTGCCCTGCCCCTCCCGGATCCAGGGCCCGCCGAGCTGTTCACGGCTGCCAACGCCGCACGACGGGCCGGAGAGCTGCGCGGCGCGATCTCTCAATATCTCGCGCTCGAGCGCCGCTATCCGGCCTCGTCGCAGGCGGGGATTTCGCGCGTCTCGGCGGGCGACCTGCTGCTGCGCCTCGACGAGCCGGCGGCCGCGCTCGAGCAGTTCGATCTCTACCTCGGCGCTCATGGTTCGGAGCCGCTCGCCCCCGAGGCGCTCTTCGGACGCGCGCGCTGTCTTCGCGCCCTGGGGCGCAGCGACGACGAGCGCGCCGCCTGGAACGAGATGGCCCGACGCTTCCCGGGATCGGTCTACGAGCCATCCGGACGCCGCCGCCTGGAAGAGCTGGGCCGGTGAGCCGGCTCGGACGAAGGGGGATCATCGGCTTCGGGCTCACCCTGGTGGCGGCAGGCTGGACGGCGCAGGCGCGCGCCGCGACCGTCGAGATCACCGTCGCGGCCGGCCCTGACTGCGCGCCCCCGCTGCGCGCCGTGATGGCCGAGCAGCTCGCCGACCTGGCCACGAGCGTGACCTTCTCGTGCGTCGGCCGCGCCGACGAGGAAGAGCCGTTCCGCGCCACGCCGGCGACGGCGGGCGGCGTCCGGCTGTGGCTCGACGCCTCCCTTCCCGCGGAAGCGCGGCTCACGGTCCGGGGCTCCGGGGACCGGTTCTTCGTCCGTCGAGTTCCGCTCGCGGCTGGCCTCGACGAGGTCGGTCGCGAGGAGATCGGGCAGATCGTCCGGTCGGCCGTGCAGGCGGTGCTGGCCGGCCAGCGCGAGACCTTGAGCCGCGCCGAGGCCCGGGTTGCGGTGGCGAGCTGGCCGGCCCGAGCCACGCCGGTGCAGCCGCCACGTCCCCCGCCGTCGGAGACCGCAAGTTTCGATCGGCCGTCAGCCTCGCCGTCCTCGCGTCGCGGGGCGGATCGCGACAAGCCGACGGGCCGGCACGTCCTCGACCTGGGGGCGGCCGCGACGCTGCGGGCGTTCTCGAGCGCGATACCGATCGTCGGTGAGGTCGCGGTCGTCGCGGCGGTCAGCGGACCGTCGGGGGGTTCGCTCTGGCTCGAAGGCGCGTATCGGTTCCCGGCGCGCGACCTGACGCCGCCCATCGGGCTCGCGATCCGCGCCTTGGCCTTCCGGGGCGGGCTCGCCGTCTCCTCGCGGGCCCACGGCGGCCGGATCGCCTTCCGCGCCGGCGTGGGCGCCGGCGTCGAACGCACCTCGTTCTCTCCGCAGCCGGCCGGCGGAGCCGTCGAGCTCGCGCCCGGGGAATCGTTTCTCGTGGTGACGGGACGCGCGCTGGCGGGCACGGAGCTGCGCGCGGCGGCACACCTCCGGGTCGGGCTGATCGCCTTCTGCGACGTCCAGACGAAGGACGTCCACTATGACTTTCGCACGACCGACGGCACGGCTCACCGGGTGCTCACGCCCTTCCGGCTGCAGCCGGGAATCACGCTGAGCGTCTCGGGCGAGCTGGAACTTTGACCCGTTTCGCCCGCCCAGGTCACTTGGCTGACATGAGCCGTAGATCTTCGCGTGCTTCGCTTCGTTCGCTTCGTTCGCTTCCTTCGCTTCGTTCCTTCGTCGGTCTCCTCATCGTGTCGGGCGCCCTGGGCCTGGCCTGCGGCGAATCGGCGCACGACCTCGGCACGGCGCACGACGGCGGCGCGGGCTCGAGCAGCGGCGGACGGTCCGGTGCCGGTGGCGGGTCGGCGAGCGGGGGCGCGGCGGGCGGTCGCACGGGAACCGGCGGCGCCGGCGGGCGCGGGGGCGAGGCGACCGGCGGCGCGAACAACGGCACGGGCGGCGCGACCGGGGGAGCGGGCGTCGGCTCGGGCGGATCGGGAGGGCTCGCCGGCGGAACCGGTAGCGGCGGTGGCGGCCGAGGCGGCTTCGCGGGACGGGGAGGCGCGGGCGGACGCGGGGGCACGGGCGACGGGGCCGGTGGCACGGGAGGACTGGGAGCGGCCGGCGGGCGTGGCGGCGCCGGCGGCTTCGCGGGCGCGGGCGGGACCGCGGGCGCTGGCGGCGCGCCGATCTGCAGCTCGGCTCCCGTCATTGACTGTCCCTCGGGCCTCGTCTGCGACTACGACACGCCCAAGCGCTGCGGGGCTGGCTCCGAGATCGGTCACTGCATCGTGCTGCCCGGCGGTTGCACCGCCGACTACAATCCCGTCTGCGGCTGCGACGGAAAGACCTACAGCAACGACTGTGGGCGCCGCATGGCGCGCATCCAGTTGGATCACACGGGCGCGTGCGGCGGCCAAGGCGGCGCGGGCGGCCAAGGCGGCGCGGGCGGCACCGCCGGCGCCTGCCAGAGCTGCAGCGCCGGTCAATATTGTCAGCTCACGATCGGCGGCGCGGTGGGCAGCCCAACCAGGCAGATGTGCTTGCCGCTGCCGGCGGCTTGCGACCCGACACCGAGCTGTGCTTGCCTCGCCACCGTGACGTGCGGAAGCATGTGCGCCCTGTCGTCCGTTTACGGCTGGACCGTCACCTGCTTGGTCCCCTGACGCCGCGCCCCGGACCGCTCGCCCGGCGTCACTCCACCGTGCAGTTCTTCGGCTCGGCCACCCAGGCGTTGTCGGCGTCGTTGAAGTCGCCGCCCCGCAGCCAGCGGGTCTTGAGCTTTTCGACCTTCTCGACGAGGCGCAGCTCGCAGCGGGCGACGAAGCGCTTCTGCTGGTCGCGCGGGCTGGACGAGTCGGAAGCGTAGCGCTTCTGCAGGGCGCTCTGCTCGAACAGGCCCGGGATCAGGTAGAGCTGCCTCTCGGTCGTGAAGTAGGGGGACAGCCGCTCGCCGGGCGCGGGGGGATTGGGCCAGGGCTTGGCGTTGGCGTCGAACTCGCACCGATACTTGCCGGCGATGGTGCCGCCGAAGGCACACGCCAGGTCGTCTCGATCGGCCGACACGAGGGTGATGGGCGCGGTCGTGGTCTTGCCGGGCCCCGTGACCGAGCCCCGCCAGTCCCACAGCTTCCACGCGATGAGGGCGGCCACGCCGACCAGGATCCACTCGAAGCCGCGCGGCCGTCGCAAGCCCCCCTTGCGCGCCGGTGCCTGCGCCTGGGCGCCACCGCCCGCACCGCCGCCGGCCATCGCGCCGCCGTCGCCGCCGGTCGCCGCCGCCGGGGCCCCGGGACGAGGCTCCGAGCCGGAGCCGGGGGGCATCTCACCTCCAGAATGGGAAGAGTCGGACATGAAGTGCAGCCTCCGAGATGGGGAACTCGCCCCACACGGGGGCGTAGAACATCGAGACCTCGACGACCACCAGGATCGCCACCAGCGTCACAAGACGGCGGCGATCATAGAAGCGATCCGTGAAACCGGCCAGCAGGATGAGCGCGAACGTGTACGACGGAAAATAATGATAGATGTAGGCGTCGCGCAAGCTCGGCACCCAGAACGCCAGCGGTCCAGCCCACCCCAGCAGAATCCCGAATAGCCAGGCCGCCCGGTCCTGCACGGCCAGGACGCCGTCCTGGCCCGGACGGGCCGCGGCGTCTCCGGCCCCTTGCGCGGCGGGCCCGCCGGGCGCAGCGCTCCCGTGGGCCTGCACCATCTGCCACAGGCGCCGCGGTCCCACCCGGGCGAGGACCACCAGCCCCCCGATGACGGCCACCGTGCTCGCCCACCACAGGAGGGGGTTGCCCAGGGTCAAGAGGGCCCGCGCCGTGTGGTCCGCGTCGACGTCCCTTCGCAGCAAGATCGGCCGGATCGGGATGAACCAGGTGTACCAGTGCGAGCTGTTGGGGTGCACGACCGTGTACGACAGGTGATGGTTGATGAGCTTCCGGTTCTCGGCGATGACGGCCAGCACCGAGCCCGATTTGCCGGT
>Ga0105238_10006334_pt1 | contig 11765 bp, 11 predicted proteins | sample KBSC34metaG_FD_81526 | JGI IMG/M metagenome (GOLD analysis project Ga0105238, IMG submission 81526) | Corn rhizosphere microbial communities from Kellogg Biological Station, Michigan, USA - KBS C3-4 metaG | ecosystem: Host-associated > Plants > Roots > Rhizosphere > Soil | place: Michigan, USA... | reverse complement strand
TGATGGGGGCTAGACTATAAGGAAGGAGCCATACGGTCCCCTCTATGGAATACTATATGGCCGCCCGGAGCCCCCCTCTATAGTGAGTGCTAATTGTTGGCTAAGTGCTTGATTTCCTTACAGTCGCCAGAAAGTTGCAGAAAGGCCAGACAGATGCAACCATTACGGTAACACCTGTCTGTTTGGAGCCTAGCGATGGGCGATCTGCGCCGCCTTTACGCGAGTGTCCGGGCGGCCAAAGCCAACACGGCCCACCACCTCGTCGTCTTCCCGCAGCAGCCGCTCCAGCTCGTCGTGGTAGCTCTCCTCACGGTGCCGCACGGCCACGCCCAGCGGGTCCACGCCAAGCTTCGGCGCGAAGTAGGCGCACGCCCCAGCAAGGCTCTCTATGCGGTCGTCATGGCCCAAGCTGTCGCGTTCCCTCGTGAGGTGCGTGTATTGGAACATGAGGGCATACCGATGCTTGCCCGTCTCGTCGCCTTCCGGGGCCGCCACAGAGGCGCGATCATCTTCGATGACCTTCCGGCTCACCACGAGGCGATGCTGCTGTGTGACTGGCTCTAGGACGCTCAGGACGCGCTTTTCCTTCTGGGCCTTGTTGCTGCTCTGGATTTCCTCAATGCGTGTGCCGCCGTGCTGGTCATCCGGGAGCCGCTCATTATGCGCCCGCCATTCGGCCAGGAGCACGGGCTGGAGCAGCGCGGTGAACATGCCGTCACCGAAGTTGGCCTCGATACGGAGGACCTGGACGTTGAACCGCACGCACGCCCTTGCGATCTCCTTGAGCGTCTCCGGGCCGTAGCCGTCCTGCGTGGAGAACTGGTAGAGGAGGAACAGCCAGCCGTTGATGTAGGCCACGATGGTCAGGGAGGTTTCATCCGTGCCCCGGCCCGAGCCGTCGATCATCCCGGCCACCTCTTGGTAGCGCACCATGGTCCGCTTCTCGACATCCACCGGGCCGTAGTAGAAGTCGCCATCGTGCCCCATCGGGACAAGATCGCGGAGCGGCGCTGTGGTGCCCCAGATGATTTGGTCCGGGCCCATCTTCGGGTCGAGGTCCATAACGATGAGGTCCTTGGCCCGCAGCGGGAACTTGGAGAGCATGGTGCCCGTGAGGTCCAGCATGAACTGCAAGCGGAACTCAGAGTTGCCCATGGCCGCACGGCGGTTCTCAAGGTCCTCGTCCGTGAAGCGGTTGGGCATTGTGCTGTGCCCGATGATCCCCGGGCCCTGCTTCCGCAGTTGCGCCCCCATGTACGGAGCCAGCCAGCCCCGATAGGACTTCTCCTCCTCGTTGTTCGGGAAGAAGCACGGCCAGATGCGGGCCTGATAGACAGGCACTCCGTTGGCGTCACGGAGCCCCAGAAGATACAGGTAGAGGCTGTCGCTGTCGTGTGGGGTCCCGAGGTACTTGATGACGCCCCCGGGGGTGAGCACGGATTCGAACTCCTTGACGCTCTCCCGGTTCTTGCTCCTCCCACCTTCGGTCAGCGAGTTGGTCTGCGTCTCTACGTCATCCGGGATGATACAGGTGCCACGGAAGCCGACGAGCTGGCCCCCGATGCCCAGCGCCATGAAGCTCGCGGACTGGGCCGGAATGCAGTTGCCCACGTCGAACATCTGGCTGGACTGGCGGTAGTTGCTCTTGGGCTTCATGTGCGCCAGCATGGGCAGCGTCATGATGAGCTGGAGGCACCAGTTGGTGGTTGCCTGGGCGCGGAGCAGCGAGCCCGACACCACGAGTATCTTCTCGTCCGGGTTGACGTAGAGCCGCCACAGGGCATAGGCCCCGGTGATCCAGCTCTTGGAGAACCCACGGAAGGCCATGGTGATGGCGCGGGCGGGGCCGTGCTGGAGCCAGTACGCCATGTCCAACTGGATGGGCGAAGGGTCCACGCTCAGCAGGTGCCGCCAAATAATCGTCAGAAAGACCCGGAAGTCCTTCTTGGCGCGTTCCTCCAAGCTGGCCGGAATGACATCCACCACGCCAGCGAGGGGCTTGATGATGAAGTCCCCGGAGGCGGGCATGCCGGTGGCCGCCCTATGGGCTTTGAGGGCTTGCTCGGCGTCGATGAATGTGCGGTCAGCCAAGGGAACCTACCTCCACTAGCTTGAAGACCACCACCTCGTAGTGCTCCGGGTAGGGCTTCCAGCCCACCCACTTCTGGGCCGGGTGTTCCTCGTAATGGGCATTGAGGCTCTTATGGCTGCTAACGGCGTCCTTGATGGACTTCCGGGCGGCCTTCTCAGACCAATAGCGGCAGGATGCTTTCGCGAAGTCTTCCACCTCGTAGCGGGCATCCGAGAGCCACTTCTTGGTCTCCACATTTCGGACTAGGTAAACGCAGCTCATGCCGCCACCTTCAACTTGTGCGGAAGGACCGTGCGGACCTCCCCTGTGTCTTCCCGCTTGACCCGCACCCAGCCATCCCCAAAGGACTGCACGGTGCCAAACCACTTGCGCTTGTGCTGCACGGTCTGGCCGCGCTGGAGGACCACTATGTTCATGACGGGAGCACCTCCAAGGTCTGGCGTATGGTCACCACATCGTAGGCCTCAGGGAGGTCCGTAGAGTGGGTTGCGTTGGTCTGGGCATTCTGCATGCCGACGATGCGTGCTGCTGCCGTAGCGGCTCTCTTGGCCGTGTAGAGCTTGATGTCCGGGTCTTCCAGCGACACAGAGATGCCACGCTCGGACCAGAAGCGGCCACTACGGCGCTCCATGATGGCGTACTTGAGGCAGCTCATCGGATAGCTCGCAGCGCTGCGATGAGGGCCTCGTAGGCGTTCAAGGCCTCGCCCTTGCGGAGCATGCTGTCGCTTGAGTAAGCGGCTGCCGCTCTGGCGTCTAGGTGTCTCTCTATGGCCGATACCACTGCCTTGGCCTGCTCTCTAGTCATGGCAAGAAGCTCCCCGGCCACAGCTCACGGTCAGGCGGTATGCCAGTCCTCTTGACCAGCACCACATCGGCGGGGACCTTGAGGCACCCCTCGCCGCTGGCGTCGCTAGTCCTGACCATGATGTACATGTCCTTTGGCCATGCCCAGTGCTCTGGGTAGGATGGTAGTGTCACCCGCCCCACCTGCACCACATGCTCGCCCTTCTGGGTGAACGCCACGGTGTCGCCTTCGTATAGCTCTTGGCCTAACTTGTCGCGCATCACCGTGGCGTCCTTTCAGCTCAGCTCTCCGGGGGCCCGTAGTCCGGGACCTCCATGTCATCCGGCAGGGGTAGCTTCTCGCCACCTTTCCCGGGGTTCTCGGGCGGTATGCCCAGCGTGAGGCCATTGTCCTTGAGGATGTTCCGCAGGATGGCCAGCTCTTGGTGTGACGCGGTGCCAGCGCGGCAGGACGACACGAGGCGGGCAAAGAGGGCCTTCTGGCCTTCCCGCAGGATGTCCTCCACGGATTTGTCCATGAGGGACAGGTACTCCGTGTTGGCCTGCTCGTTGTTGTCCGCCTCGTTCACTTCCGGGTCCGCCTCGGGCGGTGCCGCGATGTCACCGAACGGAAGGACCTTGGCCATTACGGCAGCGCCGGGGCCAGCGAGATGGAGCGGACCACCACGGTGCCGATGACAGCGCCCGCCGTAGCGAACGATGCCGGGACGATGGCCAGACGGTCACCCGCGTTGAGCTTGAGCGTGCTGAGGCCCGTAAGGTCGGTGGTGAGCTGCTGGGTGCCCTTGGTGGCGGAGTTGGCGATGGTCTGGGTGAGAGCCGCCGACACGACCGTATCGAGAGCCGTGGTGACGGTCTTCTTGAGGGTCAGGGTGCCACCCGTGGTGACTGCCGTCTGGATGGTGGTGCGAACGGCTTCGACCACACAGTCCTCAGGGACGATGATCTCGATGGCAGTGCCTGCGAGGAGGTCGGTCTGGCCGATGATGAAGTCAAGGAAGCGCTTGCTCCCGGCTTTGAGAGACATGGGTAGTTCTCCTATTGTGGTTAAAGGTCGGGGCTGGCCGGGCCAGCTATGGGTGGGATGCCCGGTACTGGAGGTACAGGGCGATGGCCGCTATGGAAAAGGAAACGGCTGGCCACACCGCCCCGTACAGGAAGCGGGCCGTTGTGTTGCCCCCTTGCCTTTTGCTGTCGGACGCCTCAAGGGACCGTATGCGGGTCTCGTGGTCGTCATACCTGCGGAGAGCCGCGCGGTTCTCCTCAGAGGTGTAATCAAGCTTGGCCTCCATACGGTAGACCGTGCGGACAAGCTCATCGATGTAGCCCGGCATGCGCGAGGACGGCTTCTTTGTCGCCGGGGCCTTGGGCTCCGGTGTTCGTGATTTTCCTTGAATTGGCTGAGGGCGTTGCGCTAAGAGGGCGGCATGGAAAACAACACACCGCCCTGCCCGACTTGCCACGGCTTACGGACCATCTTCACGTGCTCTGAGTGGCACACCACAATGGGCGAATGCTGCCCAGATGGAGCTGCCCGGAGTGATTGCCCGGGACGCAGCCGCCCCTGTCCCCACTGTCAGGGGGCCCGCAAGCTTTCCTTAGTTGATGAGGCCGTGAGCGCGTAGCGCATCCTCAATGGCTTTGACACGCTGCGAGGCATTACGCGCCGCATCGTCCAGAGCTTGCACGGTAGCCTGTACGTAGGAGCCGGTATGGGTCTGACCCGCATAGGCCGCGAAGGACCCTTTGTTGGCAGTACCCGTGCCCGCAGTCCACCCGGTCTGCCGCGCCCCAACCACCTGATTGCCACCCACATTGTACTGGGAGGCCACCAATATGCCGCTGAGCGTCAGGGTGCCAGCGGAGTGGGTGATGGTGTAGTTGCCGTTGGCGAAGTTGATGACACCGCCAGATGCCAAGAACAGGTCAGCCCATGAGACCGTGGCGGAACCAAGGGCAGCGGCATCATTGCTCAAGGGCGTGATGGCTTGCGCAAAGGTAGTCGGCGCTGCCACCGCGAAGGTCGCCCCGATAGAGAAGGCCGTAACGTCAGCGCCGGACACCTTGCGGACGAAGTTGATGGCCGCCGAGAATGTGGCGTCAGTCGGGTCTACCTGGGTTCCGCTGAAATAGGCACCGAGTGTCTTAACCCCCAAGGCGCTGTTCCAGTAGAAGCCATAGACCGGCCCACCATCACTAGCCGCTGGGCTGGCACTGTTGCGGTACCCCTCAATGAATGGCCCGTTGCCCGCCCCAGCATCCGTGCTCTCGAATTGCACCACGGTGCCGAAAGCCGTAGCCGTGGTGAACTTCACCAAGTCCTTCCAGACGCCTGGCGTGTTGCTCTTGGCTCCAAAGGTTCCCGTGCCAGCGTCCGTGATGACCGGCGTAACGTCGAACTTGTTGTCCTCCCTGATGTAGGTGTTGGTGACACCCGCACCTATCTGGATGTGGCCCGTTCCGCCGATGGCGATCAGGTCTTGCCTCTCGATCACGTTCTTGTCGCCGGAGGTGTTGAACCTGATGGAGTACGCTGCGGGCACGAAGCCGCCGCCAGCGGATGCGAGGGGCTGGATAGTGTTGCGCTGCACAAAGGTCTGCGAGCATGCCTGTGCGTAGAGCAGAGCCCCCGTGGTCCCCGTGTAGCTTCCAAGGTAGGAGGGCGTCTCCATCCAGTTGTGATCCACCTCGGCCCCGGTGACATTGAGCAGGTAGACACACTCGGAGCGTGCCGCGATGTTGTTGTCCCGGATGACGAGCTGGCGGGCACCAGCCTTGAGGCCATTCACGAAGATGCCAATGCCAGCGCCGTTCACCTCGTTGTCGATGAGATGAATGCTGTCGCCGCCGTCCTTGATGACAAGCCCATTGTCAAACCAATTCATGGTCAGCAGGCACTTGAAGATGCCTACGGTGCTGCCTGAGCTGTCGAACGATGCGCCACCCAGAGGACCAGAGAGCTTGCACCCCCGCATCTCCCAGTTGGACATGTACTCGCTGCCGCTGGAGGCGTACTCAAGTCCGAAGTGTGCCACATCGGTGGTCTTGATGAGGAGGTCCTTCCAGCCCCACCACGTATTGTCGTTGGACGTGCTGGTGGTTGGCGTGATCGTGATGCCCGGCCCGCTGTTGGACGAGATGCCCGACTTGTCAGGCTGATAACCCCAGAGCTTCATGGCCGATGTTTGGGTCACCGCCTCGTCCGTCAGGTAGGTGTCGCGGACGAGGAGGCTACCCGCGTATGCCTGGGCCACATTGACCGCACACTGTATAGCCGCCCTGTTGGCGCTACGAGAAGCGCTCGCAGAGGCACCGAAGTGCTCCACGTTGAGGATGGAGAAGTCGCGGACCCAAGCGCCCACCGTGGCGTCCACGCTGTCGGCCTTAAGGTAAACGCCCTCCGCCGTGTCCAGAGCGATTTGCGCGGAGTAGTCCCCGAGCCTCCACACGAAGTTGCCAACGCGCCCCGGCTCCGTAAGGAGAACCGACATGCCATCCTGTGGGGTGAGTGCCTTGATGAGCGCCCTGGTGGACAGCGAGCCGTTGAGCTTGAGGACGAGCCATGCCTCTGCGAACGTGAGGAGGCCCAGAATGGACTGCCACAGGGCTGACACTTGCACCATACCCATGTCCAGCAAGGCTTTGTTCTCCAGCGCGGTTCCAGCCGCATTCCATCCGAGGACCTTGTTGGCTTCTGGCAGGGGGACCAAGCCGCCGTCCGCGAAGTTCACGCTGTAGAACCCGCGCTCCTCAAGGTCGTCCGCGTGGTCCGCTGCTTCCTGAGCCAGGTAAAGGGGCTGGAGGATGCCAACATTGAGGTCCCCGGTGTCCAGATTGCCGGGCGTGAAGCTGGTGAGCGGGTCCGTAGGGGTGACCCTCTTGCGCTCCACAACGGTTCCCGCATCGGGGTTGCCCGCCGTAATCTGGATGGTGCTGGCGGTAGGGAACGTGTAGTCAACCCCCAGCGTCTTGAGCACGCCATTCAGCCGCACTTGCACGTGGGTCTTGTCGAGGTAAGGGAACGGGACGGAGAACACGGCTGTGCTCCCCGAAGCCGTGCTCCGGGCGATGCTAGAGACCACAGGGGGCTCCTTTCAGTTTTGGGAGGAGAGGGGCTATTGCCCGGTGTTGACATCCGCCCCGAAGGCCTCCCCGAGAGCATCAAGGCTCCCCGAGCGGCTTGCGTTGCGGGCTGCTACGTTGGAACGGAACTGCGACATGGCCTTGAGCTGGGCAGCACGGAAGGCATCCCGCACATTCTTGTCACGGCGGAGCATCTTGGCGGCCCGCTCGCGGTAGTTTGAAGCGATGCCAGTCAGCGTCCAGAGCTTTGTACCTTTCGTGTTGGCGTCTCCATCCGGCAAGAGCTGATAGGCTTCCGTCTGGATGCGCTTGGCCAGCACAGTGGCCAGAGACATGCCCTGCCCCGGATTGCCCGCCCACTTCTGGTATTGCTCGTAGGCGTTCTCACCGTTCTCCATGGTGATGCCCCTTAGGTCCACGCCCTTGAGGACGTTACCGGGGGCTTCCAGCGTATGGCCCGTCTCAATGGCGAGCCGCTGCATTTCCATGGAGAGAGCCTGCCCATCATCGCTTGACCACAAGCCCGGCCTCATGATCGGCTGGCCGAATGGGTCATACCGCATTGGGACCGAACTGCTCAGCCCGGGCACCGTGGCCCGCATCTTGTCCACTAAGGTCTGGGCATCGTGCAGGTACGGGTCGGGATTGAGCTGGCGCTGTGCCGCAGAGTACGGGATGAAGTTCGCCGCCATCTGACCACCCACCCGCTTGAGGGACCTGTCGGGGTCCGTCATGGCTTGCATCATCTGGTTGACGCCCTGGAGGTATGTCTTGTCGGTGAACTGCTTGGACATGGCTATGAGCATTCCCGCCACCGCCTGCTCAAGGGCTGGGCTATCCTGCTCCTCATAGTTATGGTAGGCATCCATCATGTCCGCCATCATGCCCATGGGGATAGCGATAGGGTCCAGACGCCCGAAGGGGACGTAGGTCTTGCTGCCGTCCGCATTCTCGTAGACGACGCTGTACGGTTGCCACCCGGTTGCCATGAGGGCCGCCTTGGCCTTGGGGTCAGATGGGCCGCCTCCCGTGATGTTGCCTTGCGAAACGGCATACGCAGCGGTGCCCATGAACAGCATGCCCATGGTCATCTGCCCTACGGCACTGGCCTTGGCCTCCGCACCATGCACGCCACTGAGGGCCTCACGGAACTCCGTCTGGAGCATGTTGAGCCCCGGTGTCATCTTCCACCCGTACCGCATAACGTTGGTTGGGGTCTTGATGAACGGTATCATGAGACGGAGCCCCGGATGCTTGGAGGCGAAGGTCTGCAAGTCCTTGCCCAGAGAGTTGGGCAGAAGGTCCTGCTGGAAGGTGGCTATCTGCGCCTCCCGCAAAGCGTTCTTGTCGAGAGCCGCGCCGTTCATGTCGAAGGCACTGCCCACGCGGTCATCCACGAAGGCTTTCACGTAGTCCTTCGCAGCGTCACCCTTGAGGCCGTTCGTAAGGGCCTGCTCCACGCCATCCACGTAGGCGCTTGCGGAAACCTTAGAACGGTAGGTGAATTGCTTCATCAGCTCATCCACAAACCCCAAGGACCTCGTGGGCAACCCTATGGCAAGCGTTGCGACCTTCCCCGCGTTGGCCGCTAGGGCCTGCGGCGAGGTCATCGGCTTGAGACCCATGAGGCCTTGCGCGAGGTCAACAGGTGCCAGCCCCGCCCCGGTGTGGACCTCAGAGCGGTGAGGCGCGAGCACACTGTCATTCTTGACGAAGGCGTCCACGGCGGCCTTCCAGCTCTCCGTGAAGTTGGACCCCATATAGACGTACTGCTTGATGGCCTCCTTGTAGACCCGGGACGCACCGGCCTGTCCTCGTGCCGCCATCCAGCCTGCCCCAAGGATACGCTCCAAGGGGCGAACACCCAGCATGTAGGCGTTGGTGGTCAGGTTGATGAGCTGGGTCTTTGGGCCAGACACGAGGTTGTTCACGAGGAGGAACTGCCCGTAGTCCGTGATGCGCTTGAGGAGCGTGGGGCTGAGCGCCTTGGCCAAATCCTTGGGATCACCCTTGGCTTCGTTCACCAGCTTGAGAAGGCTCTCCGCGTCCACCCCCTTTGTAATAGCATCCACGATAGCCGGGTTTATGCCGAACTGCTGGTGGCGAACAGTTCTCGCCGCGTTGGTTACCATAGACTTTGTGGAGGCGAAGACGGACCCCGCGATGGAGGCCCGCTTTTGCAGCTCGACCATGGCGGCCTCGCGGCTCCCGAACTCAAGATAATCCCCGAGGGAGATACGAGCCCCGAGAGCGGAGGTGTCCTGCGCTAGCCGGTTGAATACGAGCCAGCCAGTCTCCACCAGCGCCGTCATCTTGGGAGCCTCTTTGCCGGCCTGCTGCACCATGCCGATCACACTGGCCGGGTCCACGTTGAACAGGTTGGCCATACGACCCGCTACCTGGGCCACCTTCTTGTCGGTGAGCACTACGCCACCCTTGATGCTGTCGATACGGCTCTCAACGGTGTCCGTGACGCGGGCCATGAAGTTCTGCAACTCCACGTCATTGCCGGGGTCCAGCTTCTGCCACGGGACCTGCTCACCCTTGCCGAACACATGGCCGCCCTCAAGGGCCTGATACCAGCCGCCGAACTGCTCCATGGCGAAGGCGTCGTCCGACATCCTTTGCACGAGGTCCGCCGTGTTCTCTTGGCTGAGCCTTATGCGGGGCTGGGGGTTGGGGAGTTGCGTTCCAGCATCCACCGCCGCCTGTTTTGCTCCCGTAGTGCGGCTAACTGTACCCACGCCGACTGGGCCCCCATCGCCTCCTGCGCTGAGCCCTCCACTTCCAGTACCGGCATCGGCCTGCCCCAAGGTCCTGTCAGGCATTCCGTCAAGCGCTGCTGGATGGCTTCCCGGCTGATCATTGCCGTTCCGTACATTGGGGGTTACCTCCTGCGGTCCTGCGGGGGGAGATGCGTCCTTCGGTAGGCCGGGCTGGCCTTCCGCCACCGGCTGTGCTCCGCCAGGATTGACCCCAGCATCCCCAGCGCCGACAACTCCTGTAGGGTTCGCGTTCTGGTCGCTTCCCACTGGAGGTACTTCCGCTCCTGCTCCCGGGTTACCTTGCGGGGTGCTGGAAGCTTCGGGCGCTGGCTGCTGGGCATTGTGGGCGATCTCCTGTTCAAGACTGTCGGCAGCAGCCTTAGCGCCAGCCGCATCGCCAGCCCTGAGGTACTTCCAGATGGATGTTGCACCGATGAGCACACCGCCAGCGGCAGCGTCCATCCCGATGCTCTCAAGGGCGTTCTTGATGCGCCCCGTTGCTTCACTGTCGCCCGGCTTTGCGGCGAGCCACGCGTTGAGCGGATTGGCCAGCGCCGTGTCCTGCACCATGTTGGACAAGCGGGTGCCATGGGGATCGAACGCCGTAGCGCCGGCCCACGCCGCCTTGATGGCCTCCACGGTTTTGGGGAGGTTGGCCGCCACCTCTTTCACCCCAGCGCCGAACCACGGCAGGGCTTCCGCTGCGGCCTTCACTTTGCCGGCCCCGAGCATGCCAATGGTGAACTGCCCAAGGCCTCCCATGAGGCCGCCCAGCGGGGACTTGGTGTCTTCCGCCGCCTGCTTGTCGATGGACTGCCGGAACTCAGAGCGCTGGTCCGGGGGCGTGGTGCCGAACAGAAAGTCCTTGGTGTTGAAGATGCCTTCCGCCATGCCCGAAGTCAGCGCGGGGAGAGCACTGGCCGAAGGATCATTCGCCGGCTGTATGCCCTGCGTCATGGCCTCAGCGGCCTGCTGGGTGCCTTGCGGAGGGTTGGCCGTAAAGGAGCCCCCGCCCCCCGGTGTCGGCGTAGCAGCAGCCTCAGGGGCCGCCGCAGGGTCCGTTCCGGTCGGGGCGGGAGCGGCAGGGGCCGGTGAACCGGGCTGAGCCGTTGCGTTGGCTTGGGGGGCCTGCCCGAGAGCATCCGCCTCCTTGGCCATGAGGGCTTCGAACTCAGCCTTATCCATCTACGTCTCCTGCTATGCAGTTGTGGGTTTCTTCCTGAGGGCGAAGTGCGGAACGTCCTTGAAGCGCTTCCAATCCGCGCCAACGTCCAACTCCACGCCCATCTCCTTGGCGGCCCGCTTCATGGCCCGCACAATGGTCTTCTGAGCACCGGGGTCGAACTTGACGCGGCCCCCAATGACAGGCCACAGGTCCGCCGCAGAGCCGTCCAGATGGTCGCTCTCCTCCGTCTTGGACCAGCCCCACTCCACCGCCTTCTTCTGTAGCGCGGGGTCACGCTTCCCGGAGCCGATGACGATCTTGACATCCGGGGCGTACTCTTGAGCCTTACGGACAACATCGGCCAGCGTTGGGTTGAGCGACCGCATGTTGGCCTCGTTGTTGGCCACGGGGTCACTATTCCACTGCATGAACTTCTCGCGCTGCCCGGCATTGCCGGATGCGTCTATCTCAGGGATATCCCCGTAGACATCCGAGTTGGCCACCGCTGTGGACTGGCTTGGGTTGTAAGATACGAGGGTGGGCGTGAGGTTCATCGCCTCGTAGACCTTGGATGGTGAGGTGCCGGCAGCGTTGAGGCCGTCCCCCGCGTAGTAACTGCGGCCTGTCCGGGGGTCTGGCAAGGAGGCCCACTCTTGCGAGAGGTTGAGGGCGAAGGCTCGCTTGCTCAAAGTCCCTGCCTTGTAGTCATCCCATCCGCGCTGACGAAGGAGCGTCATGGCCATCTCGGTCTGGAGCTTGGCATTGAATGGCTCCTCACCAGTCAGCCCCATGGTATCCTTGAGGCCCCGGAGGGTCTTTAGGAGAAACTGGGGGCCGCCTATGGCCGTGGACTT
>Ga0105238_10006333_pt1 | contig 11768 bp, 8 predicted proteins | sample KBSC34metaG_FD_81526 | JGI IMG/M metagenome (GOLD analysis project Ga0105238, IMG submission 81526) | Corn rhizosphere microbial communities from Kellogg Biological Station, Michigan, USA - KBS C3-4 metaG | ecosystem: Host-associated > Plants > Roots > Rhizosphere > Soil | place: Michigan, USA... | reverse complement strand
TAGACTAGTCTAGTCTCGGCAGGCTCCCCTCCTCACCTCTCCCGTTGGGAGAGGTCGGCGCGCAGCGCCGGGTGAGGGGTTTCGACCTATCGATAGACCGTACGCCCTCACCCCAACCCTCTCCCCACGGGAGAGGAAGCGCGCTTCCCTCGTGGCACCCGCGAGAAAAATCTAGATCACCGTCTCCCGCATCACGCGGCGGCAATCCATCTCGTATTCGAGATCGATCACCGGCGGGCGCGCAAAGTGCCAGGTCAGGCCGGATCGCGTGGCCCCGCGGCGGACCAGTTCATCGGTCATGGCCGGATGGAAATCGTGCACGGTGTAGGCCTGCACCGCCGTGGTGTCCTTCCAGCCAAATCCGAACGCGCCAAGACGGCTTTCCATCGATCCAACGGTGAACCGGACTTTTTCTCTCAAGCCATCCGGGCTGAGATCGCGGTAACGCACGGTACGCTCGGGATAGCTTCCGCTCCCCTCGCGCGATTCGGCGCCGCCGGCAATGACGAATGTCGGCGTCGTGCCCTGACTCGGCCGCGTGAAGGAGAACGCGTAAAATGACGGCTCGGCCGGCGGACCGATCTCGGGGCAGACGTTGCTGCGCGCCACCGGATTGGTAGTCCCGTCGAACAGGCCCCACTCTGCAAGCGTCTTGACGTAGTGCTGATTGAATTTCAGGAAACCGTCCTCGGTAAATGCTCCCGGTGAGCGCAGCTCGCAGGCGCAAAACGATGTCAGCGGCCGCCCGGCGGCCTGAATATATTTTGCGATCTGCGCAAAACCTTCGGCCAGTGACGGCAGCCTGTCGAAGCGCACGCGCTCGACCTCAAAGCCGGAATCGGCCGCGGCACCGCTCGAATACTGAAACACCGCCGGAATGAACCGGTAATTGCCGGCCGGAAAATCGCGCGTCATCTCTGGCGTCCCCTGGATGCTCATTCCAGCTGCATGCGCACGCCCTTGGCGCCGTTGAGCAGCCGTCTCAAGTGGAAGCCGGCCAGCGCATCGTCGGCATGCAACCCGACCAGCGCGGCAAAGGCCGGCATCGCCGCGGCGTCGCCGGCTTCGAGTTTCGCAAAAGCTTCGGAATATTGCTTGGTCGCCGGTTTCTGGAACGTGGCCGCCGGCAGCGGCTCGTAGGCGCGGAGCGGCTCGCTGCGCCCGCGCAGCATCAGGTCGCCGACCGGCCGCCCCTGAAAATTCTTGGTGGCATCGGCGACCGCGGCGCTGACGCAGATGCGGGTGCCGAGAAACTTGTTGGCGGCCTCAAGCCGCGCCGCGGTGTTGATGGTATCGCCATAGGCGGTGTAATCGAAGAAACGGCTGCCGCCGAAATTGCCGACCAGCGCCGGGCCGGCGTGAACGCCGATGCGGGTGGCGCCGAAACTGACACCTCTGGACTTCCAGCGCTCGCGAAACGCCTCGGCCCACACGTCCAGATCGTGCGCGCAGGCAATCGCGCGCGTCGCATAATCCGGCTGGTCACCGGGCGCGTTGAAGAGAATCTGGATCGCGTCGCCGATGATCTTGGCGACCGTCCCTTCATGCGCGAAGACAACGTCAGTCATGCCGCCGACATATTCGTTGAGCAGCTCACCCAGCACTTCGGGTGCCGCGGTTTCCACCAGCGACGTGAAGCTGGTGATGTCGGTGAAGATGGTCGCGATCTCGCGCCAATGCACCGCCATGCCTTCGGCTTCGCCATCGCAGGCGAGCCTGGTGGCGATCTGCGGCGAAAAATACCGCGAAAGCGAGGCGTGCGCGCGCTCAGCTTCGGCCTGGCGGCGGCGCGCCTCGCGCATCATCTCGACATGGCGGATGGTCTTGTCGATGGTCATTTCGAGATCGCCGAAATCGATCGGCTTGGTCAGGAAATCGAACGCACCGCGGTTCATCGCGGTGCGGATATTGCTCATGTCGCCGTAGGCGGAGACGATGATGGTCGATTTCTTGTCCTCGGCCTCCTGAAGTTTCTGCAGCAATGAAAGGCCGTCCATCCGCGGCATATTGATGTCGGACACCACCATGTCGACATGCGGATGGTCCTCGATCGACTGCAGCGCCTCGATGCCGTCGTGCGCGAATACAAACGCCACCGCGCCGTCGCGAATTTGCCTACGGAATTTTTGCAGGACCAGAGCCTCGAGATCGGGCTCGTCATCGACGACGAGGATGGTCGCGGTCATGCGGCTTGCCCGAGCCTTGTATCGATCTCGAGGCGCAACAGCGCGAAATCGATCGGCTTGGTCAAAAGCCCCACCGCGCCGCGCTCGATCGCCTTGCGCCGCGTTTCGGCGTCGCCGTAGGCGGTGATCATGATCACGGGAACGTCGGGCCGCTCCGCGCGGACCTTCGGCAGCATTTCGAGCCCGCTCATGCCGGGCATGTTGATGTCGGATAAAATCAAAATCAGCGACGGATCAGCGACCTTGGCGGCACGGACCAATGCCGCGGGCGCCGATGGAGCAAACTCCATCAGGAAGCGGCCGGACTTTATGTCTCGCCGGAACTGTTGACGGAAAAGGGCTTCGACGTCGGGCTCGTCATCGACGACGAGTATGTAAACGCTCAATTGGTGCCTCCAGCCTGTGCTTGTGCCGCCGCCGCGCGCGGCAGCGTAATAATGAATTCGGTAAATGATCCCGGCTCGGTAGCGACGTCGATCTTGCCGCCATGTTGTTTCACCACGATGTCGTGGCTCATCGACAGGCCAAGTCCGGTGCCCTCGCCGGCGGGTTTGGTGGTGAAAAACGGATTGAACATTTTCTCCTTTACTTCCAACGGGATTCCGGTGCCGTTATCGCGGATCCGGATTTCGACCTTGTTGCCGAGGCTTTTCGTGGTCGCGCTCAGCGTCGGCTCAAAGCCTCCCTCGCCCGCTTCCTTGCGCTTGGTGGCGGCATAAAAACCGTTTGAAATCAGATTGAGAAATACTCGGGTGATTTCCTGCGGGTAGAGGTCAATCATCCCGGCTTGCGGATCGAGGTCGCGCTGTAAGGTGATATTAAAGCCGGATTTCTCCGCGCGCGCGCCGTGATAGGCCAAATTAAGACTTTCCTCGACGATGGCATTGATATCCACCGGCCGGTGTTCGCCCGACCCTTCGCGCGAATGCAGCAGCATGTTTTTCACGATCGAATCGGCGCGCTTGCCGTGCTGCACTACCTTTTCGAGATTGCCTTTCAGCATAAGCGTGAGTTCGTCGATCTCCTCGCGAACCTTGTCGTCAAGCGCGGCGGTTTCGAGCGTCTCGTTAAGTTCGTCGATCAATTCTGCCGACAGAGCTGAGAAATTGTTGACGAAATTGAGCGGATTCTTGATTTCGTGCGCGATGCCGGCGGTGAGCTGGCCCAGCGAAGCGAGCTTCTCGGTCTGCACGAGGCGGTCCTGCGCGGTGCGCAACTCGTCGAGCGAGAGTGACAATTCCCGGGTTCGTTCCTGAACCTGCCCAAACAGTCGCGCGTTCTCGATGGCGATCACGGCCTGGTCGGCGAAGGTCTGGACAAGCTCGACCTGGCGGGAAGTGAACGCGCCCGGCTCCGTCCTTGCCAGCAATAGCACGCCTTCAACCGCACCATCGCGCGTCAGCGGCACCGCAAGGACCGCCCTGTATTCACCGATCACCGCCGCAGGACCAAAATTATACTCGGGGTCGAGTCTCACATCCGGAACGTGGGCGGGCTTTCCGTCCATAAAGACCCGGCCCGTGATCGTATTGCGGTTCGGCTTGATCGGATTGGCGTTCATAAATTCGATGAAGGCCGGTGTGGCGCCGGATTCGGCCTGCAGCCGCATGACATCGCCATCACGCAGGCAGATGATGCCCTGCGATGCACCACAGAGCGCCTTTGCCGATTCGGTCAGCGTGGTAAGCACGGACTTCAGGTCGAACGCCGAGCGGCTGATCACCTTTAGCACGTCGGAGGTCGCCGTCTGCTGTTCGAGCGATTCGCTCAGCTCGGCAGTCCGCTGTTCGACCTTGTTCTCCAAATCGGCATAGGATTCCTGCAGCCGCGCGCCCATGTCGTTGAACTGGTTGGCGAGGCCTTCGAGTTCGTCGCCGGTCCGAATCGAGATGCGCTGGGCGAAATCGCCGCTGCCGATGCGCTCCGCGCCCGCACGCAAGGCCTGGATCGGGCCGACCATGCGCCGGGCCAGAAATATTCCCGCGAGCACCGCGAAGATCGAGGCACCCAGCAGCACGATGGCGAGGCGCTGTAAGGCTAGATACAGCGACGCATAAGCCTCCTTGACGGGAAGCTCGACGAACATGATCCAGCCCAGCGGCGCAATCGGCGCCGACGCGGTCAGCACCTCCTGCCCCTGGATATTCATCGTGCCTTGCAAGGAATCGGAGCCGGAATTCGTGATACCTGCCTGCGGTCCTGGTGGTGCCGGCGGCGCCGATGCCGGTGGTAGCGTTGGCCGCGCCCCAGGCGCCGCCTGCGCCGCTTGCGCTGCCTGCGCGGCCTGTTCTGCCAACGCAGCCTGTACTGCCAACGCGGCCTGCACCTGCAGCAGCTTCGACATGTCGGTGTTGCGCAGCACCAGGCTGATGTCGGGATGCGCGATCAGTCGCCCCTGTGCGCCGACGACATAGGCGTGACCGCGCTCGCCGACCTTGATCTGCGACACCACGTCCCAGATCAGCTTGAGGTTGACCTCGGCGATGCTGACGCCGGCGTCCTTGCGGGTGCCGGCCAGCGATAGCGTCATGTAGGGTTCCGATTCGCGGCGGAAATACACCGGCCCGTAATAGACCTTGCGGGCGACCGCTTCGGTGAATTTCGGATCCTTGGAGAGGTCGAGCCCGCTATCCACAACGTCCATGGCGAGACGCGATACCCGCAGCCGCTCCTTGCCGGTCGAATCGACCTGCGCCAGTTCGGTGATGGCCGGAACCTGGCGCAACAGCCGCAAGGCATCGAATCGGCGCTGCTCGATGGAACCCGCCGACCACGGCAACTGGGTGGTCCAGCCCAGCTGACTTTCGATTTCCTTGACGAATTGGCCGATTTTGGCGGCCGCCGCCTCGGCCTGCTCGTGCTGAATCCGGATCAGGGCCGCCTTGTGCTCGCGATAATAGAAGAAAACCTCGAAAATCCCGTTGGATAGCAGCGCAACAGCCACCACCGCGACGAACAGGGCGACGTATTTGGTGAACAGCCGGCTGCGGACCTTGGTCCCGGATGCCACCGTCGCCGGCGCTGCGTCCGGCACAGGCGATGCCGCCAGCGTCCGGCCTTCAGGCGTGTCGGGATGGAGAGAAATGCTCATCCCGCCCAATTTAGCAAGAAGGAACGGGCTTGTCTCTTGCCGCAGTGCGGGAGGATCATTCGATGATCTCGTCGGCGGTTGCGAGCAGCGTCGGCGACACCCTGATATCAAGCGCTTTCGCGGCCCTCATACTAATCACGAGTTCGAACTTGATCGGCTGCTCGATCGGCAAATCGGCGGGCTTGGCGCCCTTGAAAATCTTGTCCACAAACGTCGCAGCGCGCGCGTGCATCTCGCCGTAATTGGGCCCGTAGGACATCAGACCACCCGCCTCGACCAGTTCCCGATAGGCGTACACGCCGGGCAAGCGCTGTTGCTGGGCGAAGTTCATAATGCGATCGCGGCCGTGAAGAAATACACGGTCCGCCAGCACGACCAAGGCTCCCGGCCGCTCGGCCACAATCGTAGCAAACGCGGGATCGAGGTCTTCCAGTGAGCGCACGCGAAGCGACAGCACCCTCATTCGCAGAATATCGGCGGCGTCTTGCACGCCCTTTACAGCCGCAACATGAAACGCATTGGCGGGATTCCACAGCACGGCGAAATGCGAAAGTCCCGGAATCATTTCGCGAAGCAGGGCCAGCCTTTTGCCCTCCAAATCCGGGGCGATCGAGGTCAGCCCGGTCAGATTACCGCCAGGGCGCGCCAAGCTTGCGACAAGGCCCGTGCCCACCGGATCGCCCACGGCAACCATGACGCAGGGAATGGTGCTGGTTGCATTTTTCACGGCGAAGGCGGCAGGCGTACCGGCGGTAACGATGACATCGACGCCCGCGGCGATCAACTCGGCGACAAGCGCCGCAAAACGATCGTAGTTTCCTTCGGCCCAACGGTATTCGATGACGACATCCCGGCCCTCGACATAGCCGAGACTGGCTAGCGCCTTTCGGAACGGCCCGACCAGATTGGCCTCCAGCACCGCGGTGGAATTTCCCAAAAAACCTATCCGATGGACCTTTCCCGCGGACTGCGCGCGCGCCGGGCTTGAGGCAATAATCGCCGCGCCACCGAGAAGCGTGATAAATTCACGCCGCTTCACTCGAATACCTCGTCGGCGAGGACGAGCACTCCGAGGGACAAGAACCTGCGTCGCTTCATCGCGGCATCCTGCTTTTGGACGCCCTGCAAAATGAGCGCCTGTCAGGGCAGGATATCACGACAGACCATGCGAAAGCGACAACGGCGATCAACGCCGCCGCTATCGCATGAGGAGCATACGCCTTGCTCAGGTCGGCTTGAGCGCCTTCGGACCGAGATCGAAATCCGCGATCTCCTTGCTGCGCTCGGAATCAGCGGCCGCCCGGTGATCGGTCGCGATCGCCACATAGACCGCAGGTAGCACGAACAGCGTGAACAGGGTACCGATCGACATGCCCGCAACGACGACAAGTCCGATCGAGAACCGGCTTGCCGCGCCTGCCCCGCTCGCCGTCAGAAGCGGCAGCAACCCGGTGACCATCGCCGCAGTCGTCATCAGGATCGGTCGAAGCCGGACCCGCGCCGCCATCTCGATCGCCGAGCGCCTGTCGAGACCTTCCTTGAGCTGCAACTCGTTGGCGAACTCCACCATCAGGATGCCGTGCTTGCTGATCAGGCCGACCAGCGTCAGCAACCCGACCTGGGTGTAGATGTTCATCGTGGCGGCGCCGAAGAACAGTGGAATCAGCGCGCCGACGATCGCCATCGGAACGCTGATCATGATCACCAGCGGATCGCGCAGGCTCTCGAATTGTGCCGCCAGCACCAGGAAGATGATGATGAGCGCAAAGGCGAAGGTAATCGCGAGCTGGTTTCCTTCCTGCACGTATTGCCGGGAATCCGCCAGGTAGTCGTGGGTAAATCCGGCCGGCAGGTTCTTGGCCGCGCCCTCGAGGAAGTCGACTGCCTGCCCCACCGTCACGCCGGGCATCGGCACCGCCTGGAAGGTGGCGGAGTTCAATTGATTATAATGCGTGAGCGCATTGGGATCGGTCCCGGTTTCGATCGATACCAGTGTCGACAGCGGCACCTGCTGGCCGGTCGCCGTCGGAACGTAATATCCGCCGAGCGCCTCGGGCGACAGCCGCCTGTCGCGCGGCACCTGCGGAATGACCTGATACGATCGTCCCTCGAGGTTGAACCGGTTGACGTAGTTGCCGCCGAGCAGTGTCGCCAGCGTATTGCCGATGCTCTGCATGGTGATGCCGAGATCGCTTGCCTTCGAGCGGTCGATCTTCACCCGCACCACCGGCTGGTTGAAATCGAGATCGCTGTCGGAAACGATGAACAGCCCGCTCTTTCGCGCAGCGTCCTTCACCTTCAGCATTTCCTCATAGACCGACTGATATCCGTTGGTTGAACTGATCACCATCTGCACCGGCAATCCGCCGGGACCACCGGGCAGGGGCGGCAGGTTGAATGCAAATGCATTGACGCCTTCGATCTTGCTGAGCTGCGCCTGCACCAGCGGTTTCAGCTTGATCGAGGAGCGCTTCCGCTCGTCCCATGGTTTGAGCAGCATGCCGGCGATTCCGTTTTGCGGACCGTTGATGCCGTTGAGGGCGAAGCGTAGGTCGGTCTCGGGAAAGCTGGCAAAAATCTTGTCGAGCTTCTCGCCGTAAAAGTCCAAATAATCGAGGTTGGCGTATTTTGGCCCCTTGATCACGGAGAATACGATGCCCTGATCTTCCTCGGGCGCGAGTTCCTTCGAAGTGTGCAGGTAGAGGAAGCCAACGAGACCGAGGATGGTCAGCGCGAACAACCCCGTGATCGGACGGTAGTCGAGCGAACGATCGAGCTGGCGGCCATACCAGCGCGTGACCGATCCAAAAACCCTGCTGACGAACTTTGCAAATCGTCCCTCATCGGCGCTTTTGAGGAAAACCGAGCACATCATCGGCGAGAGCGTCAGCGCGATCACGCCGGAAACGATGACCGAGCCGGCCAGCGTGAACGCGAATTCACGAAACAGCGAACCGGTTAGGCCGCCGAGGAAGCCGATCGGCGCGTACACCGCGGCCAGCGTGATGGTCATGGAGATGACGGGGCCTACGATCTCGCGCGCGCCCTGCATCGCAGCCTGCACCGGCGGTTTGCCTTCCTCCAGATGCCGATGGATGTTTTCCACCACCACGATGGCGTCGTCGACGACGAGACCGATTGCGAGCACCATCGCCAGCAACGTCAAGAGGTTGATGCTGAATCCCATCATCAGCATCAGGCTGCAGACGCCGATCAGCGACAGCGGAATGGTCACCACGGGGATGATCACCGACCGGAGCGATGCCAGGAACAGGAAGATCACCACGACCACGATGATGATCGACTCGCCCAGGGTTTTCTCGACCTCGTCGATCGACGATTGAATGAATTTGGTCGAATCGTAGGCCACTTTCATCTTCATCGACGGCGGCAGATTGCGTTCAAGCTCCGGAAACAGAGCGCGGACGCCCTTGACCAGCGTCAGCGGGTTGCCCTGCGGCGTCGCCTGCACGCCGATGAAGATCGCATGCTCGCCGTTGAAGGCGACGCTGGCGTCGGTGCTTTGCGCCGCCAATTCGACGGTCGCGATGTCCTCCATCCGCACAAAACCGCCGTCCTTGGATTTGACGATCATGCGCTTGAACTGATCGAGGTTTTTAAGATCGGTATTGGTCGACACGTTGGAGACGATGAAATAACTCTTGGCCTGCCCCGCCGCGGCCTGAAAGTTGTTCGCCCTGATCGCCGCGGCGACGTCGTCGGGCGAAACGTTGCGGCCTGCCATGCGGGCGGGATCGAGCCACAGCCGCATCGCGAAGGTCTGACCGCCCAGAATATCGGCCGAAGCGACGCCATCGACGGTCGAAAGCACCGGCTGAACCACCCGCGTCAGATAGTCCGAGATCGCTGATCCCGACAGCACTTCGCTGGAGAAGCCGAGATACATCACCGCCGTGGTCTGGCCGGTCGTCTTGGTCACGACCGGATCGTTCGATTCCTTTGGAATCAGATATTTGACTGAGTTCACCTTGGCGAGGACTTCGGTCAGCGCCTGGTTGGGGTCGAAATTCAGCTTGATGTAGACCTGGATGGTGCTGGTTCCCTGCACCGAAGACGAGGTCATGTAGTCGACGCCCTCGGCGGACGCGACGGCCTGCTCGATCGGCGTCGTGATGAATCCCTGAATCAGGTCCGCCGACGCACCGGGATAGACGGTGGTGACGTTGACGACCGTATTCGAAAGTTTCGGGTACTGCCGAATCGGCAGGCTGGTCGCCGCGCGGAAGCCAATCAGAAGAATCAGCAGACTGACGACTACCGACAACACGGGTCGCTTGATGAAGATATCGGTCCAGACCATCGCGTTGCGCTCCGATTGTCAGTAACGCGGCGGGCTAGCCGGAACCGGCGGAGGCCCGTCGGACGAGATGGCCACTGCCGCTCCCGATTGCAGCTTGAGTTGGCCGACGGCGACCACGCGATCGCCGGCCTTCAGCCCGCTGACGATTTCGGCGCGACCCTCGATCCGGTTGCCGGTCCGTACGAAGGTGCGAACGGCGGTCAGGCTGGTCTTGCCGTCATCCTCTTTCTTCTCGGTAATGAGGAAAACGGAGTCGCCGTAAAGCGTATAATCGACAGCTGTTTCCGGGACGGTGACGACCGCCGGCTTGTCCGGAAGCACCACCGTCGTGGTTGCGAACATGCCCGGCTTGAGGATGTGGTCGGGGTTGGCGATCGTCGCCTGAACGCGGATGTTGCGGGTGTCGGTGGCAATCTGGGGTTCGATCGCGGTGATCTTTCCCTCAAAGGCACGGCCGGGATAGGCATCGACCGCGATGCGCACGGTCTGTCCGACCTTGAGCTGGGCGCTGTCCTTTTCCGTCACCGTGAAGTTGGCGTACAGCTCCGATAAATCGGTCAACGATACGATCTGCGTGCCCGCGGTGAGGAACTGGCCGACCTCGACGTGACGGACGCCGAGTTCGCCGTCGAACGGGGCGCGCACAAGCTTCTGCGAAATAATCGCCTGGGTCTTGGCGATGCCGGCGTTGGCCTGGTCATACGCGGCCTGCGCAGAATCGACCGTGGACTGCGGACCGAACTGACGCGCGGCGAGCTGCTTGGCGCGGTCCAGCGACAGCTGCGCCACCGTGGCCTGCGCCTTGAAGCTCGCCAGATCGCCTTGATCGGGGCCGTCGAACAACTGCACCAGCGGGCTTCCGGCCTGCACGGTGGACCCGGCGGTGAACATGATGTCGGTGATCCGACCGCTCACATCCGAGGTGACATTGACCTGATGCACGGCGGCGAGGTCGCCGACCGCCGTCAGCAAGTTGGGTATCACTTCGGTCTTCGCCTCGGCGACGCTCACAGAGGCCGGCGGCGGCTTGTTGTTGGCGAAGAACTGCGTGATCATCTTGGTGCGGAACGCATTAAAGCCAACCAGTCCGCCCACCAACACGGCAAGCAGCAGCCCGACGATAATGAACCAGCGCGTCATCCGAACCGGACGCAGGGGCGGCTTCTCGGTGATCGCCCGGCCGGAGATATGGGCTTCGGTCACAATGTTCATCTCATGTACCTTCTGCAGTTACCGGCTGCCCCGGCGACAATGCGCCATCCAGATGAGAGGCAACTGCGGTTTCGTTTAATCCAATGCCGCGGAGAATGAATTCGCAAAGCTGCCGTTCGAGATCGGCGGCATTGCCGTAAGAGAGACAGCGCACGGCCGGAAGTCTCGCCAGAGCCGCCATCAGGACTGTGTGGTGCGCAAACCAGAACAGATTGAGCGGCTCGCTTCCGATACGTGAAGCATCGCCGGCTGCCACGGCGCGATCGAGCGACCCGGTAAAAACCGGCCCGATCAAATCGCCGACCTTGGCATAGAGCAGGCGTGCGAATTCGCCGTCATCGAGATGACTCGTGGCCATGAGCCGGAGACGTTGCGCTTCCTGCTCATCCTCCCTGATTTGCAAGAAGTGCCGGACCATTCCCCGGACCAGTTCGACAAGGGTCGCGGTCGACGGTTCCTGCCCGAGCAGATGCGCTAAATCCGGATCAGCCTCGCACTCCTCGGCGAGGATCTCGGCGTACAGGGCCGCCTTTGACGGAAAGTGCTTGAACAGCAGGCCTTCCGAAATAGAGGCGGCCGCCGCGACGCTTTTGGTCGTGGTTCCCGCAAAGCCGTGGCGGGCAAAGCAGCGCTTGGCGGCGCCCAAGATCAATTGCCGCCGCAAGTCCCCGGTCATGCGCAGAGTGCTCATGTTTGTGAGTAAGCACTCACCTTACCAAATGTCAAGGATTTGCTGCAGTGCACTCGACCCAATTCAAGTCTAGATCGGCCCAAACCCCAACGCACCGCGGATGCGCGTCACGGTAAACTGGCCGTCGCGGCTGGAGAGCACCCTCTCCAGATTAGCGCTATCGATCTTGATGCTGGCAAAGCGCGGCCCGCTCGAGACGTCCTGCATATCATGTGCATAAGCCTCGATATCGGCCATGGTCGCGATGGCGCGGGCGTCCGTGATCCC
>Ga0105238_10006332_pt1 | contig 11768 bp, 10 predicted proteins | sample KBSC34metaG_FD_81526 | JGI IMG/M metagenome (GOLD analysis project Ga0105238, IMG submission 81526) | Corn rhizosphere microbial communities from Kellogg Biological Station, Michigan, USA - KBS C3-4 metaG | ecosystem: Host-associated > Plants > Roots > Rhizosphere > Soil | place: Michigan, USA... | reverse complement strand
CGCCCAGTCCAGTACCATACAGAAGGTACCGATTGCTGCATGAGCCTGAAATCCAAGCTGGAAGCCGTCATTTACGCCGCTGAGGAGCCCGTCACGCTCGCTCAGCTAGCCACCCTTTTCGGCGCTGAGGCGCTCGACTTGAAATCCGCTCAGGAAGGTGCCGCTGTACAGAACCCAACAGCGGATTCTGCGGCCATTGTTGATCCCTCTCAGCCCATCGTCTCGGAAGGCCATTACATCGACCTCCGTACCGAAGACGGCACTCTCCTGGAACAACCCGGATTCGCAGTCCTCCCCGCACATGAGAATTCGCCAGAAGCCACTTCCGGCGAGGCGGCCGAGGCCCGTCCCGACAACCAGATCATTGAGAATGCCGAAGAAATCCCTTCGCAGATTCCCGAACCGGAGCCTGCTACGGCTCCCAACGAATTCGTCGAGCCCGAATCTCCTGACACCGCACGTCTTGACCCAGAAGCCGAAGCCAAGCGCGTCGCCCGCCAGCGCGATCGCGACCTTAAGGGCATCCTCCGCCAACTCATCGACGAACTCATTGCTGATTACGCCAAAGACGAACGAGGCATCGAGATACGCGAGATCGCCGGCGGCTACCGCATGGCCACGAAACCCGAGTGCCACGACGCCGTCCGCATGTTCATCAAGAGCCTCAAGCCGCCCCTGAAGCTCTCGCTGCCCGCGCTCGAAACCCTCGCCGTCATCGCCTACAAGCAGCCCGTCACCGCCCCCGAAGTGAATGAGATTCGCGGGGTGGATTCTTCTGGCGTCTTCGGCTCACTCCTCGCCCGCAAGCTCATTACCACCGCGGGACGCAAGCAGGTGATCGGCCGGCCCATCCTCTATAAAACAACAAAAGAATTCCTGATGCGCTTCGGCCTCAAAGACGTCAATGAACTGCCCTCCATGGATGAGTTCGAGAAGATGGCCAGCGAACTCGAAGAGACGGAACCCGCCGCCATCACCGAGCCGGAAGCAGCTGAGGCCTACGATACCGAGGGCGACAACGGCCCCGAACTCGATGAGAACGCATCCGAGGATCTAGACAGCGATTCGCCTCCACAAGGAAGAGTCTCCGCGCCGACCTCGGAGCCAACAGCCGAATCCAACCCAAAGACCGAGCCGGCCGAATAGGCCGGCTTTCTGCAAATGGCCGCGCCTGACCGGAATCGAAGCAGGCAGAGAGATCTCCGCATGATTGACAACGACAAGCAACAACCGGATCAGCCCGAATCCGATCGACCCGAACTCGACGATCCTCTCGATACCGGGCCGGAATCGGATGCCGTGATAGCGGCCGAAGCCGAATCCGCAGCCGCCGCAAGTGACACCTTCGAGCAGGCTGCCGATGATCTCCCCGGGGCCGGACTCAATGTCTCCGCACTCGCCGAAGATGAAGAAGAGTCGGCGCACGAAGCTCCTGTCCACCTTGAACGCCTCCAAAAGATCCTCGCAAAGTCTGGAATCGCCAGCCGTCGCCACGCCGAAGAGCTCATCACTTCGGGACGCGTGCAGGTCAACGGCAAGGTAGTCACCGAACTCGGCAGCAAAGCCAACCCCGCACGCGATCACATCCGTGTCGACGGCAAGCTCCTCCAAGGCTCCGAGCGCCATCGCTACTTCATGCTCAACAAGCCCAAGGGATACGTCACCACTGTCAGCGATCCCGAGGGCCGTCCCACAATCATGGAGTTCTTCTCCAAAACCCGCGAGCGTCTCTATCCGGTTGGCCGCCTCGATTACTTGAGCGAAGGCCTCCTCCTCGTCACCAACGACGGGGAACTTGCCAACAAGCTAACTCGCGCCGCCTCTGGAGTGGAAAAGACCTACCTCGTTAAAATCAGCGGTCAGCCCAGCGAAGAAGCTCTCAGCCGCCTCCGTGAAGGAGTGCCGATCCAGAAGGGCAAACTCGGCTTCGGCCGCGTGCAGACCGCTCCAGCCGAGATTCGCCCCTTCCATCCCGGCAAACCGAGCGGCAAACGAGGCCCGTCGCGGCCCGTCGATAACCCTTGGTACGAAGTTGTTCTCATCGAGGGCCGCAACCGCGAGTTGCGAAAGATGTTCGAAGAGATCGGCCACCACGTCGAGAAGATCCGCCGTGTCGGATACGGCCCACTCGTCCTCGATCTCGAGCCCGGCAAAATCCGCGAACTAGAGCCCGAAGAGGTAGAAGACCTCCGTAAGGCCGCTGAAGGCAAATACCGCAAGCCGAAAACTCGTGAATCGCGCAATCGCGAATTCACTCCGCGCTCTGATCGCCCCACCTCAAAGCACCGTTGGAACGAACACCAAACAGAGAATAGGGACACAGTCGGCAGAGAAGAGCGGCGCCCGTTCCGCGGAAACCAGCGCGGATTCGAACAGCGGCCCGAGTCCGGCGGTCATTGGCGCCCCCAGCGTAACCAGTTTCGTACCGAACCTCGCCGCGAATTCCATCCCGAAGCCGGACGCCCGGGTCATCGCTTCTCAGAAGATCGCCCTTCGCGTCCTGCTCAGCGCGATGATAGCGAACGCCGCCGCTCATTCAGCGGCACTCGCGATAATCGCAGCGCTTCCTCCGGCGAACGGCCTCGCAGCGCAAAGCCCGCATGGACCAACAAGCCCGAACGGGGATCACGGCCGCCCAGGTTCGAACGCAAATCGGGACAAGGTCGTCCCTCACAGCGCCCCGTTCCCTATTCGGATCGATATCAGCGTCCCGATCGTGGCTCATCAAATCGCCCTGTGGGTGGGAAAACTACAGACTCGCGTAGCCCGCAGCGTTTTGGCGGAAAACGCTCCGACGCGCCCGATCGCTTTCCCGCCAAAAAGCGCCTCGAGATTCGCCCCGCGGAGGAGAACTTCGATAGTCAGTCATCCCGCGCAGCTGAACGTCCGCACCAACGTCCCTTTCAGTCCCGCTCAGGATCACGTCCCTTCCGTCCTCAGCAACAAGACCGCCCACGGGGCGAGAGACCTGATGCTTCACGCTTTGATCGATCAAACAATGAAGGCGCTGCGGGCCGAACACCTGAAAACCGTCCACCTCAGCGAGATCGTCAAAACCGGGCCGGCTTTGATCGCCCACGAAGGGAATCGAGCGACCGCAAACGCCCTGAGCGCCCCGAACGCGGTTTTAAGCAGCGCTCCTCCGATCCTCGCCCCGCAGGTAATTTCAAGCCCGGCAAGCGCGGAGCTCCCGGTGGGAAGCAGGGCAGTACTCGTTCAGGCGACGGTCGCCGTCCCGGCTCCCGTGCCGGCGGCAATCGTCCCGGAAAGCGCCGCCCATGAACACAATCCCGCTTCGCGGCATCCCTGTACGTCCGCGAAGCATCGCCCTGGTCTGCTTGTTCCCCGAATTATGCAACCCCCCAGTTGCCTAACCCGCCACCCGCGCCTATCATGAAGTGCCATGTCCCGCAAAATTCGTAAGCGCATTACCGCCAAACCAAAAGCCAAGGCTCGCGTCTTCGCCGCCCTTGGCGACAAAACCCGCCTCGCCCTGGTGGCCCGCGTCTGCTCAGGCGAGGCCGCCTCCATCTCGCAGCTCGCCGATGACTCCAAGCTCACTCGCCAGGCCATTACCAAGCATCTAGGTGTACTCGAGCGCGCTGGCATCGTCAGCAGTTCCCAGTCCGGGCGCGAACGCCTCTTCCGCTTCGAACCAGAGCCACTCGAAGAGCTGCAGCAGTACCTCGCCTCTGTCTCCAAGCAATGGGATCAGACCTCAGCTCGTCGCAAGTCGCGCGAACAGCACTGACCCGAACGCTGGCAGCTTCTTGTCACCTCCGGCGCTCCTCGCGCATCTAGACGTATATGAGCATCGAAAAAGCCACATTTGGAGCCGGCTGCTTCTGGGGCGTTGAAGCGACCTTTGCCGCCATACCTGGTGTAACTGCAACCGCCGTCGGATACGAGGGCGGATCCCTCGACCGCCCCACCTACAAGGACGTCTGCACCGACCAGACCGGCCACGCGGAAGTCGTTGAGCTGGACTTCGATAACGAAAAGATCAGCTATGACGAGGTTCTGGACGCCTTCTTCAGCCTCCACGATCCCACCACCCTCAACCGCCAGGGGCCTGACTGGGGTACTCAGTATCGCTCGGCGATCTTCTTCCACTCACCAGAGCAGGAGCGGCAGGCCAAAGCCAAAATCGAGCAGCTCACAGCCTCCGGCCGCTACTCCCCGAAACGCATAGTCACGAAGGTGGAACCCGCCCAGGCCTTCTGGCGCGCCGAAGAATATCATCAAAAATATCTCGAAAAGCGGGGCCAAGCCAGCTGCCACATCTAAGATGTGTCATCAGTTATCATAGCCGGTTGTCAGTTCTGCGCTACGTTCTATGCTGAGGACTGAAACTCATGACTGGAGACTTCAATCCTTCCCCTGTCCCAGCCTCCAAGCCTTGATGAACTTCCAGTGCACGTAGACCGAGTGGTTGATATGCAAGATCAACCCCTCGCGTCCGTCCAGAAATCCCAGCCGGAAGAAGTAGTTGTAAATGAATGTCGCCGCCGGATTCAGCACCGCATTCCAGAGAAACGCCCCTAACGATTTGCTGACCTTCCCACGTTTCTGCAAGAGCGGAGCAATCTCCGAGCTGTAGCGGTCCATATGCTCCAGGTAAATCCCCATGGTCGGATATGCGTAGTGCAGCAGGTCTCCCTTCAGTTTGCCCCTCGGCCCCGCAAACTGTGGCGTCGAATGCGGTCCCACGCCCTCGCTCAACCGAGCTACTCCGCGCTTAAACAATCGCAGCTTGCGATCGGGATAAAACCCTCCATGCCGGATCCACTTCCCGAAATAGAGATTCAGCCGCGGAATCCAATACGCGTCGTACTTCGGTTCTCCGACGAGCAATTCTTGAATCTCCCTTTGCAACTCCGGCGTCATCACTTCGTCCGCATCGAGCAGCAGAGTCCACTCGCTCATACATAGATCGAGCGCCACGTTCTTCTGCTCTCCATGCCCGCCGAATTGGTGATAGCTGGTCTTCGCTCCAAATGACTTGGCAATTTCGATCGTCCGATCTCGCGATCCCGAATCCACAATGACAATCTCGTCAGCCCACTTCACGCTCTCCAGCGTGCGCGGCAGATTCGCCTCCTCGTTCATGGCGATCATCGCTATCGACAGAGTTTTCCGGGGCATCCCCCGAAGGATAAATCAAGGCTCCTGAAAACAGATTCGACGAGGCGGCCTAATCAACGGCCTGGGTGTCCACATATCGATCCTGAGACCTCGGATAGATGGTGATCGGTTAAATCGATGAGCAGATCAAGAGATGAAATGCCTCTTGAGATATCACTTCAGAACCGAATATTCACGCCCTGCTCGCACATGTCCGTCAGCACCGACAGTAGATTCGTGATTCCCAGCAGTTGCCTGATCCGCGGTCCCACGTTGACCAGCACAACGCAACTTCCCCCCGCTTTCGCCGAGACATAGAGCCGCACCAGCGTACCGAGACCGATGCTGTCCATCATCGATAGATCCGTCAGATCGAGCACGATCCGCCTTGACTGCGGAATCAGCTCCTTGACTTTGCTGGCCAGCACATCGCACACGCCCAGCACCAGCTTGCCGTGGCACTTCACGGTGAACACATCGCCTTTGCGCTCCACATCGAGCGTCAGTTGAGAAACCGCCGCGGCCTGGGCCATATGCCTACCTTTTCCAGAACTGATTTAGAACGGGGAAGTCAGAATGGCTGGATTCTCTCACATCTGATGGTGATTGGGAACCTGCGCCCTATCAGTCCCAAGCGATAGAGGTCAGCGCAGCCAGTTTGAACTACGCAACGGCAACTGCATCGTCGGATCCAGCGCAATCTGCCTCGCCGAATGTGCCAGACAGCAAGTCAGTTCGTCCCAATACCAACTTGCGGCGTCCGCCTCATCGAGCGGCGTCTCCGGATCCACGTTTACAAATAACGGAACCGGTTTCACGCAAAGCGGCTCTTCGCAGCGCAGCCAGTTCAGCAGCACCGTCTCGCCCTTCCGTTGCGCATGCACCAGACGATGCCGCGTATCGAATCCCCGGCAGTTCCGGAACATTGAGAAGTTTGAAATGTGTTTGCACTTCATGCAGACGGAGGCAATGGACTGCGCCTCAATCTTGCGGGCATCCGGATTGCCGAATGGCGATCCAACCTTGTCCGTCGGAAGCAGAACCTGCTCCCCACACCATGAGCAGAAGAAGCAATAATGAGGAACGGAACAGGCAGCCACCACAGTTGGCTTCGCAGTTGCAGGCTTCTTTGTTTCTTCTTTCGCCGCGGCGGTGCCGCCCACCACCATCAGCCGCGGTCTTCCGAGCACCAGCACATAACCGCTCTCGTCGCGCAGTAAACCCATAAGGGCCTCCTTCACTGCCTCGACGTTCGGTTCGGGGGAACTCCGAGCGTCTGTAAAGTGAATATCGGCCCTATGCAGTACTTTCGGAATGCCCCGATGGCACTAACGGCGATCCCACGTTGGAACTAGTTACTCGGATATACACAGGAAGTGGTTACTCGATTGCTCAATGTGAGTACCTCTCGAAGCGGCAGAACAGTGACTCTAGTCACCCGCTCCGGAGTTACCTCATGCCAAAGCCTAGGCCGGTGACGGCGACAGTACCTCCGGCGTCAGCTCAGGCTCTCTCGTCTCCGCAGCCGATATCCGGCTGAGAGTCAAAACGGTAATATCGTCCTCTTGTCCAAACTCCCTCGCTTTATTTGCGATCGCATCCGCCGCGAGCGTCGCAATCTCTGAGGTTCTTTCAAATCCATACAGTTCGCCCTGCCGATTGCGGGCCTCCACCACTCCATCTGTCAACATTGTGAGCTGCTCGTCTGCACAAAGCATGAAATGCGATTCCGCATAACTCCGCGTTGCTTCCAACCCAAGCGGCATCCCTCCATGAACCGCCAGTTCGTGGCCGTCAAGATAAGGTGCAAGATGTCCGGCATTAGCGATCGTCAGCTTCCCGTCCCGATCCACCCGGACCACCAGGCAGGTTGTAAAAGCCGCCGGCGCTCCGGTTCAGCATTCGGTAGTTCATCGCCGTCAGAATCTCGCCCGGACTTTGCGTGTAGTGCGCAAGGGTCCTCACCGTTCCCACCAGCAGCGACACTGTCATAGCGGCCGGCATTCCCTTTCCGCTTACGTCGCCGATTACAACCAGCGCCCCACCGCCATCCATAGGCAAGATTTGGAAAAAGTCTCCGCCTACCTCGCGCGCCGGTCTGTAAGCGCTGGCCAGGTCGAATCCAGGAACCGCCGGCAGCGCTTCAGGTACCAGAACCTGCTGCACCTCCTTGGCATTTTGATACTCGCGCTCCAGCGCATTTTGCCGCTTCCTGTAATCGATGGCGTACCGCAGTACGGCGTACACAATGGCCAGGAACAACGCAGTGCGCAGTACTAACTGGAGCCCGATCGTGTTCCCGAATACCGTCACATGGGCATTCTGCAGCCAGCCCGCCAATGGCCAGTGCGTGAACCGTTCGCCCTGCTGGGAGATATTCGAGACCGCGTAAGTTACGTCGTTCAAGAGAGCGATGCTTGCGACGATCCATCGCGCTGAATCCAGTCTTCGCCTCCGAATCACCCCCAGCAGTACCAGCAGAATCGGAATCGCTTCTCCCGGCAAGATCAGGAATGTCAGACATGCATCCGCAATCTGGAACGTTGTCTTTGCCATCAAGCTGTAAGAGAACCCAAGGCTTCCGTCCACGGCCCCGGCGATAATCGAACCAATCGCAATCACCTTGATCCAGCGCATCAACTTCGCCCGGTCCTCGAGCTGCAACAAATAGATCAGCACATACCATTGCGAAATTTCACGAAGCTGAATCGCGAACTGCACTAGGAAAGTAATCAGAATCGTCGACACTTGCAGCCGCATGTTGTTCAGAAACAGTTCCAACGTCGGCATCAGCGCATACGCCGCCATCCAGAACAGTAGCCGCTGCCGGCGATCCCGCATCCACGCGAAAAAGCTCAGCAGGCACACAATCCCGTACAGCCCGGTGAGAGCAAATCGCGACTGTTGCCCGCGGAGCCACTTGTAGTCCAGCGAGTCCTTGATCACCGCGATCGCCTGTGGACTCCCAAGAATCGGCACTCCTTCAAACCCACCTGCTGTCCCATCGTCATTCGACGCAAACGGCACCTTATAGACCCGAACCGCCAGCACCCCGCTGCGCACCGGACCCAAGCCGAAGGTCTGCGCAGGAATCGCGCTCTGAAAATCTACCCGCGGCGGAAACGAGCCCAGGTGTCCCACAGGTCGCCCATTCCAATACAGCTCATAGACATCGTCGATTGCCGGAATCAGCAGCGTTACATCGCTCGGTGCACCCGGCGCAAGGGTCAAGTCGATGTGCCGCCGATACCATCCATACCCTTCAGTATTCGGATGAGTCTGTGCTCCCCACGGTGAGTCCGCCTTCAACTGCTCCCATCCATCGTGGCCGGTCGCATCATCAATGCCCGGGAGTGCCCACGAGGGATTGTCACCCAAGTGAAATTGCCATTGACCATCCAGTGGCACCGCGCCCTTGCCGAGCGCTTCTATTCTCATCAGAGGCGTAGAGAACTGTTGCGATTCTGCACATGCCAGGCTGGCAAATACGGAGAAAGCACAGACTGCGGCAAAGACACACCACGAACTGCCGGGCACCGGCCGCCCGCGCAGCAACTTTGGGGAATTCATGCCACGAGCATACCCCGCGCGAGCAACTTCAGGGCAGCCAATTCTCAGCGGAAGAACAACTTTGTTGAGAGATGTACCTTGCAACCCGCACCCGGAGGAAGCCGCAGAGGCCACCGAATAGAGTCCCCAGCGCAAGACCGGATGGCATAGTCTCCGGCCTTCGCGCAACCCTCGCGACGCTACCGCGCAGCCAGAGTCACGGTATCCGACCGTGAACAGCTTTCCACTTCCGGACTCTTTCTCCGGCCCGCATCGATGGTTGCACTGTAGAGATTCGTTCCTCGAATGTGGAATTCGCTCAGTGCCTTCTGATCTCCGCAGCGTTCAAACACCAGCAGCCCCATCGCAGGAACAGCCGATCGCTCCTCGGGACGCACGCTGAACAGCTGCTTCTCCCCCGTCTTCACATTCTGGATCGACACCAGGAACTGGTTCGATTCGCGCCTTACTTCGTAAGTTCCCGGCTGGATCTCATGTCCATCGGCGGTAAACGCAAACGGCACCGTAAAGACCTCCCCTGGTTCATTCTGAGCGTTCAATCTTGCTTGGCACGTTCCACCCGTAATCAGAACCGCCAGCAGCGATCCAGCCATCATCGAAGTCACACGTTTCATACTCTCCTCCTTGATGCTCGTGCGATCCGGTTACTTGCGTCGCGGCCGCTCCGTTGGCACATCACGATTTCAGCAGTGCTCCGAGGTGAGTGCAGTCAAGATTGGCAAAGCAGAGTAAAGATTTGTAAATGCATCGAGCGCAAACTCCAGCTGAACTACCATCGAAGACAGAGGGAAGTGGCTTCGCAAGTGGATCGCGTTCTCATCGTCGATGATGATGTTCAGCTCTGCCGCCTGCTGGCGGAACGCCTTGGGACCGAGGGCTTCCTCATCGAAGCAGTGCACGACGGCGTGCACGGCCTCGAACGCGCTCTCTCGCTTGAACACGCGCTCGTCGTTCTCGACCTCATGCTTCCCGGCATGGGTGGCCTTGATCTTCTGCGCCGTCTACGCGCGAAGTCTCCGATTCCCGTGCTGATTCTCACCGCGCGCGGCGAGGACATCGACAAAATCCTCGGTCTCGAAATCGGCGCCGACGATTATGTCCCAAAGCCCTTCAATGCGCGCGAACTCATCGCCCGCATCCGTGCCATCCTCCGCCGCTCTGCTCAAACCAGTACCGCATCGCCTCCGCTCATCAATGGCGACATTCGCCTTGATCCTCAATCGAGGGAGGCTTCTTTCAAAGAAAGACCACTGAATCTGACCAGCGTCGAATTCACTTTGCTCGAGTTGCTTCTCCGCCAGGCCGGTCACGTGATGACGCGTGAAGAACTCACCGAGTCCGTTCTCGGTCGCAAACTCGGTCCATTCGATCGAGTAATCGATGTCCACATCAGCAACATCCGCAAGAAGCTGGGCTCATCCGAACACGGTCAGCGAATCAAATCTATTCGCGGCAGCGGTTATCTCTTCGTTGTTCGATCGGAGACGAAATGAAGATGACCCACCGCAGCCTTCTCCTCAAAATTTTCCTCTGGTTCTGGGCAACTGTGCTTATCACCGCGATTGCCTCGGCGATTACGTTCTGGCTTCGGGCGCACAGCTCCCCGTACCAATGGCACGCGTACGTGATAGAAGCGGCACGCAGATCTGGAGAAGCCGCGATCCAAACCTACGAACAGAACGGCCCCATAGCCGCTGCCACTTATATGAAGCACCTCAAGCAGGATCATCTACTGAATCCCTGCTTGTTCGACACGCGCCACAATGTTCTTGCCGGGCAAGGCTGCGATGCTGTCGCTGACATGCTTCCGGGCCTCGGCGATCCGGGAGTCCCGGACTTCGGCGTCCGATCCGGAGTCGGGCGTGTGGCCCTGATCCTGAAGGGTCACAGCGGGCGTGAGTACATTTTTGCCACTGAGCTTCCCCCGCCTATACCGCGCAGAGGTCCGGGGCTGACACGACTTGGTTTTGCGCTTCAATGGGCGGTAGCTCTCTTCGTCTCTGGCTTCATTTGCTATCTGCTGACCCGATATCTCACCACCCCGATTTTCCGCCTGCGCCAGGCGGCTGACCAGCTCGCATCGGGGGACCTGGCTGCGCGCGCGAGCAAATGGATACCTCCACGCCGGGACGAACTTGGCGATCTCGTGCGTGACTTCGACGCCATGGCCGACCGCATCGAGGACCTCGTCTCCCGGCAGCGCCAGCTCATCTCCGACATCTCTCATGAACTGCGCTCTCCCCTCGGACGTCTCAACGTTGCAATCGATCTTGCCCGACAACGCAAGGGAGACGACCCTGCATTCCATCAAGCGGAACAGGACACTGCTCTGCTTGACGAGATGATCGGCCGCCTCCTCACTATAGCGAAGCTCGATGTATCTGCGCGCGACATCCCCATGGTGCAAGTCGATCTCGCCGAACTCGTCACGCTGGTGGCCCGCAATGCCAATTTCGAATCCCAACCCAATCAGGACCGCGTCACGCTTACCATCAAGAGCAACTCCTTCGTCCACGGCAATCCCGAGCTCCTGCACAGCGCTATCGAAAACGTCGTTCGCAACGCCATTCACTACACTGACCCAGGAACCCAGGTCGAAATCGTGCTTGACCGCGATGGCACACCTCCGCTGTCTTTCGCGCGCATTCAAATTCGCGATCACGGCCCGGGCCTCACAGCCTCCGAACTCACCAACATCTTCCGCCCCTTCTATCGCGTCGCCGTCTCCCGCGACCGGCAATCCGGAGGTGCGGGTCTCGGTCTCGCCATCGCCGACCGTGTCATTCGCACTCACGGTGGAACCATCCGTGCCCAGAACGCCACCCCCAACGGACTGCTAATCGAAATCCTTTTTGCCGGAGCAGACGCTCAGTACCCCTGATCCCGGTCTCTGAGCCGCCATCCGTAACCTGCAGCTGCTTACCATTGCATAAAATCAGACCCATGAAAGCGATGGACGCCCAGACCATTCCGCGTGATACATTGAGATTCCCGCAAGTGTAAGGTAGAGGTCATGGCAGCAGGCATCCATCTGCCCGGCAGCAACGAAACCATCGATCTTCAGCAGCAGGTGG
>Ga0105238_10006331_pt1 | contig 11769 bp, 8 predicted proteins | sample KBSC34metaG_FD_81526 | JGI IMG/M metagenome (GOLD analysis project Ga0105238, IMG submission 81526) | Corn rhizosphere microbial communities from Kellogg Biological Station, Michigan, USA - KBS C3-4 metaG | ecosystem: Host-associated > Plants > Roots > Rhizosphere > Soil | place: Michigan, USA... | reverse complement strand
GGTCACCTACGATGAAGGCGGTGTGGTTCAGAAGTTCGGTGTTTCACCGCCATCGATTCCGGACTACCTGGCGCTGGTCGGCGATGCGGCAGATGGCTATCCGGGACTGCCGGGCTGGGGAGCGAAATCGTCGGCTGCCGTGCTGGCAAAGTTTCTACATATCGAGTCTATTCCGAAAGACCCCGGCGAATGGCATGTTAACGCTGCCAACGCCGGTACGCTGGCGAACACGCTCTCGATCCAGCGCGAGCAAGCGCTGCTGTTCCGAACGCTGGCCACGCTTCGGACCGACATCGAGCTATTCGATGACGTCGAGCAACTGCGATGGAACGGTCCCACGCCTGAGTTCGACGCCTTTGCCGCTCGATTCGACGCAGCGGTGACCGAGACGAAGCGGTCCCGCCGGACCCTTTAAGCGCTTATGGTAATATTGGCGTGTTTAAATGGTCGAGTAATCCACCTTGGAGGTTTTCCAATGAGAGTGAATCTTGCCGTTTTTCTTGCTGGTTTTGGTATTTTGGCTGGCACAATTCCTGCCGTCGCTCATCACTCCTTCGCCGCGGAATACGATGCGAACAAGCCCATTAAGATCTCTGGGGTTGTCACCAAGATGGAATGGATGAACCCGCACGCGCGCTTTTACGTCGACGCGAAGGGAACCGACGGCAAGGTCGTGAACTGGAACTTTGAGCTGGGTGCGATTCCCGTGCTACTGAAGCAAGGCTGGCGCAAGGAGTCTCTGAAGCAAGGAGACGTGGTCACAGTCGAAGGCACTCTGGCTAAGGACGGCTCGAAATCCGCCAATGCCCGTAGCGTCGTGTTGCCGGATGGGCGTCGCGTGTTCGCTGGATCGTCCGGCGGCAACGGCCCGGCCAATCAATAACGGCGTTCGCTTTTCAAGGCCCATAGTACAGGAGACTTCCACGTGCGCAAGAACCTCGCTATTGTTATCGTCGCAGCGGTGACGGCCGCTTGCCTCACCCTGGCGACCGCTCAGGATAAGGGAGCCCCGCCTGCCCCAGCCAAGGGCAAGGCGGGTGGGCGCGGCGGCAAGAAGGGTCCAGCAGGACCTTTACCGCGCCTGTCCGATGGGAAGCCCGATCTGAGCGGCGTTTGGAACGGATTCGGCGGGAGCGGTAATGATGCCCCGAACATGCTGCCATGGGCGGCCAAAATCGTTGCCGATCACCGGGCCGCGGGCGGCGCCGAGGATTTTGAAGCGCGTTGTCTTCCGGGCGGCCCGCCTCGCGCGGCGCCGTATCACACGTCGCTATTTTCGACTCCCAAGCTGGTGTTGATGTTGTTTGAAGGCAACACCCATATGTATCGCCAGTTCTTTGTGGATGGCAGTACTCATCCGAAAGATCTCAAGCCGACTTTTTATGGCGATTCCCGCGCCCACTGGGACGGTGACACGCTGGTCGTGGATTCGGTCAGTTTCTTTGAAAAATCCTGGTATGATTTCGCGGGCACCCCGCACACCAAGGACATGCGCCTGACCGAGGCGTTCCACCGCCTGGACTACGGGAACATGGAAATGAAGGTGACCATTGAGGACCCGGGCGTCTTCACTGCACCCTGGGTCATCAACCGCACAACTACTCTCGAGACGGACTTCGATATGACCGAGTACGTGTGCAACGAGAACAACCAGGATCCTGACCATCTGCACCCCATCACGAATACAGACGCGTCGGCTGTCGGTACTTCGGACAAGCGCCTCAAGAATGGCGTGCCCCCGGTGCAGGCCAAGAAAGCACCCGCACCTCCGGCCGGACCGACTCCGCGGGCGGCCGACGGGAAAGTAGATTTATCGGGAGTGTGGGTTCCCACCAGCACGCTGCTGCCGAGCGATCCAGCTTATCAACCGGCCTTCAAGAAGATTTACGATGAGCGCAAAGCGAACAAGGGCAAAGGCGATCCAGAGAAATTCTGTCTGCCGGATGGCGCGGTTCGCGCGAATCCTCTGCCGTATAAAATTGTGCAGCGTTCCAACATGATCGCTCTGCTATGGGAAGGTAACACGCACAGCTACAGACGATTCTTCCTGGATGGCCGTAAGCCGGCGCTCGATGTAGAGCCCGACAGCTATACGGGGCTCTCCAACGGAAAGTGGGACGGCGACACCCTCGTGGTCGACACGGTCGGCTTCAACGATAAGACCTGGCTGGACTCTACAGGCAAACCGCACAGCGACGCTATGCATCTGGTGGAGCGCTACAAGCGGCCTGATCTGGGGCATCTCAACGTCGAGTTGACCATCGATGACGCGAAAGCCTTCACCAAGCCGTATTCGTTTACGCGCAGCTTCACGCTAGCGCCGGGCTGGGAACTGCAGGAGTACGTCTGCCAGGCAATCCTGGACGGTGTGTACTAATTTACTTTCCTACCGTGCCTGAGCTGCCGCGACTGGAATCCCCTTGGTTTTCATCAAGGATTCCAGCAGGGCAACGGTCTTGGGGAAGGCATCCGCTCCGCCGCGAACACCACCGGCGCCACGCGCGACATCCAGGGGCGTGCGGCCGTTGGCGTCTTTGGCCGTCAGGTCTGCGCCATGGGCGACCAGAAATTCGATGAACTTATCGAAGCCGTGTTCGGCGGCGCCGTGCAAAGCGGTTTGGTTCGGGACGGCGTTCGCGCTGGGCATTTGACTGCCGCGGCGGAACGTCTGGGCGATGCGCGCGGAGGCGCTATCGCCGGCAGCGAAACCGATCGGGGCCTCAGCCGGGCCAGCAGCAGCGGGAGCCCCGCCACCACCTCCAGCTCCCCCGCGACCTCCGGATCCGGCAGCACCTGCACCAGCGGGAGGAGCAGCACCTCTACCTCCGCCTCCGCCGCCACGACCACCGGCGGCAGCGCGGTCCACGACGGAGCGGGCGTTCACGTTCGCGCCGGCTTTGATGAGGAGATCCATGGTCGCGAGCACGCCTTCGTCGGTACGGTTACGTCCGCGCGTAGCGCGCGTGCCGAAGTCAACGCCCGCGGCCGCCATCAACGGCGTGATGCTTTCCTTGCTCGGCAAATCGACCAGCGCTTTGTGTTCCAACAGCAGCGCAACGAACTTGTCATCGCCGCCGCGAGCCGCACGCAATAGCGGCGTGGCGCCTTGGGCGAGCATGCCGTCGCCGCCGCGATCCTGCGGGACGTCGCGGTATGGCGGACGACGCTTTAACTGAATGTTCGGATTCGCGCCTTTTTCGAGCATCATGCGCCCGACATCCAACGCGGTGAGCCTGTCCGTACTGGGGATCACGGCCACCGCGCCGTTACCTTTCATCGGCAGCGTGCTGACATCGGCGGCCATGTAAACCGGCGAGCGGCCGAACAGGTCCCACTTGTCAAGATCCGCACCACCCTTAATGAGCACGGCAGCGGTATCGAAATGCAGGTTCTCCAGCGCCAGAAGCAGCGGAGTCTCGCGGTCCGGATCTTCGGAATCGGGATCGGCGCCGGCCGTCAGCAGGTTCTGAACACACGCCGCGCAGCCTTCACGCGCGGCATAGAGCAGCGGAGTGAAGCCGCCCTTGTTCATGTCCTTCGGTCGGGGCTCCTGGATGATCTTACGCTCCCATTGGTTGACCTTGCCATGTTCATTCAAGCTCGCGTCCTTCGACGCGAGAAACTTCACCATGTCGGCCTGGCCTTGCGCGGCGGCCCACATGATAGCGCTTTGTCCGCCCCAGCTTTCTTTGGCGTTGATGTCGGCTCCAGCGGCAAGCAGCGCCTTGGCAGCGTCCACCTTACCACTGCGCGCTGCCGCCATCAGCGGAGTCTCGCCGTCTTGATTTCTGAAATTGGGATCGGCGCCGGCCTTGAGCAGCGCTTCGACGATCGGCGCGGACCCGATGATCGAAGCTTCCGTGAGAGCCGACGTGCCTAACTGGCTCTTCAGCTTCGCATTCGCCCCCGCCTTGATCAACGCGCGGACTAGATCGAGATCGTCATTCGCCGCAGCGTACATGATGGCAGTGCTGCCATCCGCGGCGGTGGCGTTTACGTTCGCGCCTTTCGCGCTCAGCAGGCGCATGGCCGCGGCGTGGTCGCCCGATTCCGCTGCGTCCAGTAGTGTCGCGCTAGTCGAATCGGCAGCCACCATCATCCATGTGACCGCCAGGAGGACTACACCTGCACCTAATAACTTGCGCACTTAGACCTCCGCGAGACCAGCGCCGCTGTCACCGATGGATTGTACCGGGATCTCATTGCGTTGGAGCAACGTATAGAGCAGGTCCGCATGACGCGAATCCTGCGGATACTTTAGGTGCTGGCCGCCTTTGATCTTTCCGTTCGCGTGTCCCAGGATCACAGACGGCAGCGGATCATTATTATGGCGATCGCTATTGCTCATGTCGCTGCCAAAGAGAATCGTCGAATGATCCAGCACGGTGCCTTCGGATTCTTTCGCGCCCTCGATCTTCTTGATGAATCCGGCGAACACTTCCGCGTGGTACCTCTGAATCTGGATCAGCTTGTCCATCTTCTGAGGATTGTTGCCGTGATGCGACAGCGGATGGAATCCCTCGGCGATTCCGAGGTTGGTGTACGTGCGCATGCTGGCTTCGCGATCCATGGAGAACGTGATCACGCGCGTGATATCGGCCTGGAATGCCAGAGCCATCAGGTCGAACATCAACTTAAAATACTCCGTGATATCGTTCGGCGTACCGATCGGCGCATCCGGAATGGTAAGCGCACGTTCGTCCGGCATGGAAGCCATCTTCACGCGGCGTTCAATTTCGCGAACGGAGTCGAGATAGTCGCTCACAACGATGCGGTCCTTCACACCGAGGCTGGCCTGCAAGCGCTGCGCCTGTCCCTTCACCCGATCCAGGATACTGCCGGTTTCCGCAAGGATCTGGGCGCGTTCTTGATCGGTGTCACCCTGTCCGAAAAGCTTCTGGAACACTGCGCGCGGGTTGCCTTCCTGCGGCAACGACTGGGTCGGCGTGCGCCATGCGAGACGCGCGCTACCTTGGGCGGCGGTCAGTTCCAGCGAGGGGAGACGTGTGTCCTGTCCGACATATTTGACGGCCATCTGGTCGCAGCTGACGCCTGAGTTCGGGTCGGCCTTGCCGAATTCCGTAGGCTTCACGCAGGTCAACCAGCCTTGCTCGATGTAGGCGTGGGGCTCGGGCGTTTCCGCCGGCTTGTTGCGCAGACCGGAGACGATGGTCATGTGCTTCTGGAACGGCTCCAGAGGCTTCAAGATCGGCGAGATAGTAAAGCTCGTGCCGGTTTCCTTGGGCGACCAGCTATCCATGATCGCGCCGTGCGGGAATCCGATAAACGCGAAGCGCTTGGGGGTCTTGCCGGCGGGCGTATCCGCCCATGCCGTGGAGACGGGAATCATGGCTTCGAGCAGCGGCAGTCCCAGGGTGGCTCCCACTCCCTGCAAGGCTGTACGGCGTGAAATGTGTTTCTTGGATAAAAACATGGTCTCGTCTCCTCTAATTATTTACTGGCACTAAGCACGGGTGGCGGCACCCGGCGCATCTTAAACTGTTCGCTCTTGACCACCGCCTGAACGATGGCCGAAACCTTGTAATCCTTGGCTGCCGTGTCCCGGACGATCTTGCGGACGGTCGGCATGTCGTAATATTCGCGCGTACGGCCCATCGCATAAGTCAACAGGTTTTCCGTAAACGACTGCACGAATTGCTCGGGCCGTCGCAACAGCGCTTTGCGGAGGTCGTCGGGTCCGTTGATCTTCGTGCCGTCCGGCAACTCACCGGCGGAATCAATGACGACGCCGGCAAAACGGTCCTTGTCCCTCCACATTCCCGTGGCGTCGAAGTTTTCGAGCGCGAACCCGAGCGGATCCATGACCGCGTGGCATGACGAGCAGGTCGGGCTGGCGCGGTGCTTCGCCATCATCTCGCGGACAGTGAGCGCCTTGGTCGTGCCGATGTCCTTGTCATTCAGGGTCGGCACGTTGGGTGGCGGGTTGGCCGGCGGGACACCCAGGATGTTAGCCAGGATGAACTTTCCACGGAGCACAGGGGATGTGCGGTTCGGATAGGCAGCCGCCATCAGGATGGCGCCCTTGCCCATCAAGCCCCATCGCACCGAGTCTTTCAACTCCACCCGGCGGAACTGATCGCCTTTCACGTCGGTAATACCGTACTGCAGCGCGACGCGTTCATTCAAGTACGTATGGCTCGCGCGCAGTAAATCCACCACATTGCGGTCTTCACGGAAAATGCTGTCGGAGAACAATGTGAGCTCGGTCCGGAAATCGTTACGCGGATCCATACGGCCCGAGGCGTACGGGAAAACGTCGTTATCCGGAACCACCGCGTCCAGCCGCGTCATGTCGAGCCACTGAAACACGAAATTGCTGCCCAGCGTCTTCGATCGAGGATCGGCCAGCATGCGCACCACCTGCTTGTCGAGTGTCGCCGACTCGCTGAGTTTGTTCTTGGCGGCCAGATCCAGCAGCTCATCGTCTGGAATTGAATTCCACAGGAAGAACGAAAGCTTCGAAGCGAGTTCCAGATCCGTGATCGCGTACTTTTCGCCCGCCTTCAGGTTTGCGGGGACGCGCTCGCCGCGATACAGGAAGAACGGGCTCGCTAGCGTTCCAGTAATACCTTCCCGAATGCCTGCCTCGAATGCTGCGCTGCTCTCGCCCTGAGAACCGGGCGAACGCAGACCGCCTTGCTTCGCCCCATCGGCGTAATACTGCATGAGTTCGTTGATGTCGTCATTCGTTACCGGACGGCGATAAGCCCGCTTGGCCAGCGTCGAGAATATTTCCCTGGCGCAGGCTTCGGGAGTCTTATTGTCCTTCGCTGGATTGCAGATGAGGACGCGCTCCCGACTGGGCGTGGAACTAAGGCCCTTCGCGTCGAACGGCCCCAGAAGCTGGAACGAGTTCACGCGATAGGAACGATCCTGCCCACCTCCGGGCGTAGAAATCTGAAGCTGATCGTCAGACTCCGCGAAACTCTGGCGCCGGAAAGTGACGCCTATCTTGTGCGGTCCCGCCGTCGCCTGAAACTTGATGTTCTTCAGGCGCGCATTCAATTTATCGATCGCGCCGTTCTGCACCTGATCGTAGAGCTTGTTGTCTTCTTCGCCGCCGACCACTTCTTGATAGATGATCTTGTTATCCAGCGTCACCACCAGCGGATTCTCGTACTCCATGCCATTGCCCCAGATTTGGCCGGCCATGTCCGCGATGTTGATGCGATATTCACCATCGGCGGGAAGATCCACTTTCGCGAGAATGCCGCCCCGTGTGCCCAGGGGCAATCCGGGAACGTGCGTAAGCTGACTGCCGGAAGTCGCGCGGAACGTCCAGCCCTGCGGACGAGCATCGCCCTTGCCCATCACCTTAACGGCGACATTACGGGCCGCACTGACGTATTGCTCGATAAAGGAAGGCGACACCTGCAGGGCCGACGCGATGTTGTCGAAGCCCTGTGCAACGTCATCCTGCGGCAGCAATTCAGCGCCGTTGACCTCGACCAATAGCAGATCTCGAACAGCGTTGGCGTACTCCTGGCGATTCAATCGATGCAGAACAACCTGATCGGGAACGTAGGCTTGAGTTGGAACCTTGTCGAGCGAATCTTCAAGCCATGCGACCAGAGAATCGACAGCCTTGCCGTCCGGCTGCTTCGCGCCCGGAGGCGGCATGACGCGGCCGCGCAGCTTGCGCACGGCCTTCTCGAAGAGTTCGGGATCCTTGGCGATGCTGGCGGCTGGGTTGACGGAGGAAATGATGCCTTCGAAGCTGACGCCACCAGTCTTGGCTCTGTCGTTGTGGCAACCCTGGCAGTATTGCTTGATGGTCGCGAGCTGTACGTCGGCCGAATCCTGCGCCTGACTGGGACGCGAGGCCACAAAAACGCCGGCCAAGCTCATGGCGGCGCCGATAACGGTGATTCTGGAAATCGATTTCTTAAGCATCTGGTGAAAGATATGCCCACAAACTCTCGAACGAGCGGCGAATGAATTCATCCGGGTTGCCCATCTTGGCTTCAAATTCCTTGGCCGGCTTGGCCTCCACGGCTTCCGAAGGGCCGCGCCCTTTGTTGATCATCTGATTCAGACGATCGTAAATCGTGCCGTACATATCCACCTGCGCGGTGATGTCGGCCACGCCGAGCACGGGACCCCGGCCCGGAACGATCTTCGTATCGCGGTTTCCATCTTTTGTTGCCACGCTCTGGATACGTTGCAAGCCGCCCACAATCCCGCCAATCCAGCCGCCGGTCCACCAATCGACCACCGGCCAGCCTTGTCCGCAGGCGGCATCGCCTACGGCAAGGACGTTCTGCTGCTGGAAGTAGACGTAGAGATCGCCGTCCGTATGCGCCGCGTCGGAGATGTATCCGTAGCGGATTTCGGAAGCGCCGCTTCCGAGCGTGCCTTTGTCGTAGAAGGTCTTGTTAGGTTGGGCGACCTTGGCCAACTTCTTGAATTTCTGTCCGTTCCAGGGCCAGGTGATGTTTTGCTGCAGCCAGAGCCGCGTGTTTTCCTGGGCAATAATCGTGGCGCCAGCCATGCCCAGTCTCTCGTTGGAGCCGGTCTGCTCGGGATGCCAATGCGTGTTGAACAGTGTCCGTACCGGACCGCTATTCGGCAGCGCAGCGACCGCCTGAGCCAGCGCATCGGCGTTTTGCGCCAGCCCGCCGTCCACCATCACGACTGAATCGGCGCCCGGGCGTACGATTACGTTACCCCCTGCCCCGGTCAACAGGTACAGGTTGTCGCCTAGCTGCGAAGTCTCGAATTTTGGGGTTTGTCCGGAGGATTGCCCGAAAGCGAACGGCGCGGCCAACCCCACCGAGGCAGCCTTCAGAAACGTCCTACGCGTTGAAACGAACATGGTTATAGCGCTTACAGTATACTCCCGCGACGCCTGGAGCGCATCCGTCCGGTCTGGACCAGTAGTGGGACAGGCCTGCTTGTCGAGACCCCCGCCGCCAGTTTGTTACATGTCGCCGTCGGGGCGCTTCCAAAGGAGAAAGTTTCGATCACTTGTACATCCCATTGCCTCTATGATCGTTTCGTTACGGAGATTCGGGAAACGAGACTGCAGCTCCTCAAGCAACTTGGTTCGGACAGCGGCGCCATGCGGGACCAAGCAGCCCTTGCCATTCGCGCCCGCCAGTGCGAAGAAGACGTCCTCCCCAAAGGGGCCTTCACTTGTAGTAATGATCCGGATCTCTACGATGTCTTGCCACTGAATCTGCTCACGAATGGGACCCTCCACTCTCAGAACGCCAACGCCATCGACCTCGATCGTTTCCTGCTGAGGCTTTCGGAGTCTAGGTTCCGCGAATATAAGAAATGCGATTCCCCCGAGCGATGCACTAAGCCACCACGAGTTAGTCCCCTTAAGAGCACCCCACGCGGACGCCAGCGCGGCAGCAAACCAAAACCATGCCACCGAACGGCGCGGAAGTTCAGTTCCCAGTCTTGATGGCATTGCAACTCTAAGGTTATCCTGCGTCGACCGGGTCTTTCAGCGTGTCGGTTGAGTCAGATTCGACGGGAACGAAAAAGCCCTTTTGTGGACAGGAAAGCAGCCAGTCGATTACGCCCTCATCGGGCGGAGCCGAAAGCCGCAACTCCGCCGGCAGAATAATCTGACCTTTGGATGAGACAGCTGTTTCTTCACATAGATTAAGATAGCAACCCTACCGCTGTTGCAACTCCGGAGCCGCGTCCGGCGCCGGCGGTTGAGGCTTCGCCGCCTGAGCAGGAGGTGCCGGTGGAGGCGCAGGCTTCGGCAACTCCGCCTTCCCATCCAGCGCGAACACGAACATCATCGGCGGGTTGTCGATCTTCGCATCATTCGGACCCACCGTCGCCGCCGGACGTCCCAGGCCGCCCTGGAAAGCCACATATTGTTTGCCGTCCGCTTCATATGTAATCGGAGGAGCCATACCCGTCCGTCCTGTTTGTACTTCGTACAGAATCTCGCCCTTGTCGGCCGTCACCGCGCGGAAGCGTCCGTCGTTGATCACCTCGAACACCAGGTTGCCTGCGGTGGTCGCGGTGCCGCCGCCAATCCCGCCGCCGCCGTCGACCCGCCACGCGAGCTTCTGGTTCACGGGGTCCCAGGCTTCGAGCGCCCCGCGCATACCTTCCGCGGTGGGCGGACCTATTGCTGGACTATCGATTAACTTCGGCGTGCCGGAACCGCGCGAGTAACCCGTCGAGCCCGGCGCCAGCTCTGCCGTCGCCGCATAGGTGAACGGCGATAGCGACACCGAGATGTAGACGTAGCCGGTCGTGGGATTGAAGGACATAGGCGACCAATTGTGCGCGCCGCCGCCGGTCGGGAAGATTGAGATCGGCTCGAGATCGTAGTAAGCCGCAGGATTCACAATCGGGCGACCCTTTGCGTCCAGCCCGAGAGCCCACGTCGTCTTCACGAACGGCGCGCCGGAGATGAACTCGCCCGTCACCCGATCCAGCACCCAGAAGAATCCATTCTTCGACGCCTGCGTGATCACCTTGCGCGGCCTTACTTTTCCATCTGGGCCTTTGATATTCAGGTCCAGCAGCATCAACTGCTGCACGCTATCGAAATCCCAGTTGTCGTTCGGCGTGGTTTGGAAATGCCACTTGAGCAGGCCTGTAGTAAGGTCCACCGCCAGGATCGAGCAGGTGTACAGATTGTCCACGCCCTGCGCGCCGCGGAATTTCTGCACCCACGGCTCGGCGTTGCCCGTGCCGACGTAGACCAGGTTCGCATCGGGATCGTAGGCGAAGCCGTCCCAGACCGCTCCACCGCCGCCCTTGGTCCAGAAGTCGCCACCCCAGGTCTTGAGGGCGGCCTTCATCGCATCATTCTCGGCCGGCAGTTCCGGATTTCCCGGAACCGTGTAGAACTTCCATGCCTGATGTCCTGTCGCCGCGTCAAACGCCGCGAAAAATCCACGCGTTGGCTTGTCGCCACCCGACGCCCCGATGATTACCTTGCCCCCGGCGATCCGTGGCGCCATCGTCAGCGTGTACAGATCCTGCGGATAAGACACACGCGATTCCCACACCGGCTTGCCGGTGATCGCGTCTAGCGCCTGGAGGCGTCCATCGGTGACCGGTACGATGATCAGGCCGTTGTAGATCGCGATCCCGCGATTCACAATGCCGCAGCAAATCTTTGACCGCACCGTGGTCTGATTGACTTCCGGATCCCAGCGCCACAGCTCCTTGCCGGTGCGCGCATCCAGTGCGTACACCACGCTCCAAGTTGTGATGCCGTAGAGGGTGTTGTTCCACATCAAAGGCGTACCTTCTTGATTGCCGCCGCCGGCGCCGACTACGTAGGACCATGCCAGCCCAAATCGTTTCGCATTCGTGTCGTTAATCTGCTTCAGGGTGCTATAGCGGGTCTCGCCCTGCGTGCGCCCGTAGGTCAGCCAGGAACCCGGCAGTGCGTCGTTAGCCGCGCCTGCGTTGCGTAGGATCTTGCCGTCGACGTTCACTGGCTTCGCACCTTGTTGCTGCGCGCCGAGCCACGTTCCAGTGGCAATAGCCAGGATTCCCACTGCAAGAGCTACGTCTACCCATTTAAATATGCACACGGAAGCCTCCCGTGGAAGACGATTCGATCAACGGTATCATACGTCGTTGATCGCGTGCGAACGGGAAACACGAGCCCCGCAGGACTAGGAGTATCGTTAAAAAGAAACCCGCCGCGGTTGTCGCGCGGCGGGCATCACTTCGAACAGAATCACTCGAACAGAGTCACTCGAAAATCAGAGACTACACACGTCCCTTGCGAGCGAACACACTCATCGTACCGGC
>Ga0105238_10006330_pt1 | contig 11769 bp, 15 predicted proteins | sample KBSC34metaG_FD_81526 | JGI IMG/M metagenome (GOLD analysis project Ga0105238, IMG submission 81526) | Corn rhizosphere microbial communities from Kellogg Biological Station, Michigan, USA - KBS C3-4 metaG | ecosystem: Host-associated > Plants > Roots > Rhizosphere > Soil | place: Michigan, USA... | reverse complement strand
CCCCGGTTCATCGCGACGATCCCGATGACGAACGTGTCTTCGTCAATCGAAGGGACTGTTTTGCGGTACTCCGTGGGGTCCCCCGGGCGGTAGATGTTCGTGTCCACAGCGTGGGGGATGTACAGGGGTTCGGTCCCCTCGTTCTGGAGGACCATCTCCCCGAAACGGGACATCGCTATCGGGGTGGTGCATCTTGCTTCGCGAAGGACTGTCACGTCACCCTCGCCAAGAGGATTGCAGTCTACGGGGAACCAGGGGAACCAGTTCATCTGCGTCAGTCCGCTGGAGCATTTCAGCAATCCGAAAGGATCACACAAGGAGATGAGGATGTCAGCCTTAAAATACTCGTAATGCTGCGGGAGGACATCGCATCCTGCTGCATCCCGTACCGCTGGGAGGATGGGGATCCCCTCCCATTCCAGCCAGGTACCAGCCCCGGAATAGGGTGCGGAAATCGCTACGATCTCGTGATCGGTCTGCTCGTTGATGCGCCTGGTGAATAGTGCCGTCTGGTGTGCGTACGCAGAGGTCAGGAAAGGACTATTCGAGTGCCAGAGAATCCTTAGCGACACGATCATCTCCAGGTGGGCACAAAAGACCCATCGTCTTATATATAGCACAGCTAAAAGTTTTAATCAAGCACCACGTCCGCTCCGTGTGCCTGGCTGATAAAAAATTACCCCAGGTCGTGCTGACTATGGCAATTCCTATTCTACCGCATCTCCGCTGTCTCCGGGAGTGTCCTGACACTATGATGGGCAACAAGCTGGGCGATCCACGCCATGAAATCCTCAAACGATCTATCCATCTTAGCTCTGTTGCAGAAAAAACAACATGAAACCACGTTGTCAGCACTATAACCAAGCTTACTGTCGATGCGATCAATCCCGTTGTAGATGAACTTACATTCATGATGGTTTGCGTTGGTTTCCTGCTCGGTAGACGGCGCGCATTGACATGGGTTACTCCGTAACATCGTCAGGATTGGCGGGCTGCGTGGTATTCAAAACAGAGAATCCGATGAATACGTCCGCGATGAACTTGGTGGCGGTAGGCTCGGACAGCCCTGACATAATCGCGGCAGCATGCAGCTGAGCCAGGGATTTCATCATCTCGATCATATCTTCGGGAGGTCCGAATGGATCCGGGATATTGTCAATCATCAATCTTGCTCCTCATCGTACACATCCTCTGGATACACGGTGTTGCTCTCGTCCCATTTATCCCAGTATTCCACCTCGGTGCGGTTCCCGTTCCCGAATTTCACCTCGCGCTTGATACGAGGGCATGCCCTCAGGTGATACCCCCCGCAATCCTCGCACAGCCCTTCGGGGCGTCTGTCGAAAATCCCGGAAGAGCGGAACGCTGCTCGCTCCTCAGGGGTTAGCTGGCTCATACTCTACCCAACTGATTGAGAACACCTCATCATAATGTGCATTTCCCTCGTGTTCTTCCAATGTACAGGAAATGTCCGTGATCCCCGGTTCGAGTGCCGCCCGGATCGTCTTCCCGCACAGCATTTACAGCTTCCTGCCAGCCAGCCAGTTCCTCGGGGTGTACCCTGGACCTGTAGCGTTCCCGGAGACTTTCATCACCTGCGCCATGTACACGTTCGGGTCAGGGGCACACTCGGGGCAGGTCTTCAGTTTCATCGGGTACTCGTGTCCCTGCGGGCAGTTCCGGTAGTAGGCGGCTGACCAGCGGATCGCGGATTTTCTCCTCGTATTGTCTGGCTCTTTCGCCTCGACAGCCACGGGAGTCCCGCAGGACTTGCATCTCTTGTCGATGTAGACGTGAACGTCCTCCCCGCAGCCTTTACATGCGGAAAACCCGTAGATTTCCTTGTAGTTGACCGCCCCGAACCCGCAGAGTTCCCGCATCGCGTAAACCCATGCGTCTGCCCTGTCATCGTGAGCTTTCACCCGGTCATCGTAGGAGGTGAGGGCGCACAGCTGCCGCTCCAGCTCCTCAAACTGACCGCGATCCCCCACCATGTGGATTCTCCCCTGTTCCGCGAGGGGGGATACGGGCTGCGCCCTGATCTTCTTGCTGTTCATCGCCTGGATCAGTTTCAGGGGAATGTAGGGATCTTTCTGGTACAGCATTCCCTTGAAATAGTCCCCCACCCCGTTTTTCTCCCCGACGACAAGGGAGGCGTCCCACCGGTAATACGCATCTACCAGCGCGTCCATGACCTTATCGGGGGTTCCCTGCATGGAGCAGTCCTGGAGGGTGTACAGGTGGTGGTCTTCCCCTTCGGCGCAGACCGCGATCCCGGTTTCGTCGCTCTTGATGTTGGAGGAGCTTGCCGGGTCTACCGCTACTACGACCCTGCGGAAATCGGGGACCTCGTGTTCTTCCACCCGGTATTCGTCAAACCATTCCATCTGGAACAGAGCCCCGGGGATTTCCGCGATGAACTCACCTTGCAGCTCCTGCCGCTCCAGGAACGTGCCTTCCCCGAACTTTGAGGTGACTTTCGCGATCATCTTCCCGACGCCTTCAGCTTTCCAGTTCTCGGAGCTGGTGGCGCGAGTGAAATGGAACCTGCTCGGGTCTCTTTCTGCTTCTTTGATGATCTCCCGGAGAAGTTTCGTGTTCCTCGGGGTGGTGGTGATCATCAGCTGACCTTTAGAGGTTCGCAGCGCAGGGAGAAGACCTGCCTCGTAGAACTCGGGGTAGCGGATAATCCCCAGCTCGTCAAACCAGCAGTAACCCAGGTTGGCACCACGGATGGATTCAGCTTTCTCAGCGGAATACCCCTGGATTATGCTCCCGTTGCGGAGGGTGATACGGAGATCATTCTTGTTATGGTCGATAATCTCGCCTGGCTGTGCCGCGTTCTTGATCCCGGAGGGACCCTCGAAACAAGTGTTTTTCACGTCCGCGAACGTGGGAGCACAGACCGCGACCCAGATTCCCGGCTCGGAGAGCCCCCTGGAGAGCGCCCAGTTGGCTCCTGTGAGGGTTTTCCCGAACCCTCGCCCCGTCATGAGCAGCCAGGTCTCCCAGTCCGGGTAGGGGCGCTCACAGCCGCACGACTTGCCTGTCCTCGGGTCAGCGAGGTGATGCCTCGGGTGGTCCGGGGGAAGCTGCTTGTTGTACGCCTGAACTTCCCACGGGCGGGGCTCGACCTCGGCTTTCTTGGCGAGGATCGCCTCCCGGATGCGTGCCCGCGTTTCCGGGGACAGTTTCGAGAAATCTTTGCCCACACGCTCCCAGTGGAATACTAGTTCGAACTTTATAGCATAATGATACCGCCTTCTCCCCCACCGGGGCAGGCAAAAAGAGAAGGCGGTATCAAAGCGAGACAGGGATGGCCGTCCCTTGTCTCATCCTCGCTGCGGCGCGAGGATATTAATCTATCACACGGTCTCAGCTTGTCAAGAGATGAACCGCCATGATTATGATGCACACGGTGAGACATATGGCGAACGTGATCTTCGCTGACCTGACATCGGAGAACAGCCCTGGACGCTTAGTCATCGTAATCCCTTCCTTATGCAGAGACCCCAGACGTTCCTACCCGTCTGGGGTCTCACTGCATCGAACACAGCCCAGGATGCTGGAACATCCTTGAGCTACCCTTAGGAGGTACTCCTCACCCTACCACACGCCAGAACGAGGACGGGGCGTACCCCCCGCTGTAGGGATGCCACCATACCCGCGTCCCTGACTGCTGAGCCCCGAACGTCACGTGATGCCACCTGGTGACGAACTCGACGTGATACGGGGCAGAGACGGGACCCCAGAAGGCGAGATCACCGCGCTGAGGATACGACACCTGTACCAGCTTCCCTGAATGGATCATCGCGACGGTATTGTGCGGGAGGTTTATCCCTACGTGCGCGAACGAGGACATGACCAGCCCTGAGCAGTCGTACCCGTACGGACCCGCCCCTCCCCAGGAATACCAGTGCCCTATCGCGTGGGATTCAGCCCAGTTGAGGGCTGCGTTGGAGATGTGCACCGCACGGGTTTGAGCGGCGTCAGCAGGGGCAGGCAGGGCAGTGCCCACCCCCAGCATCGCGACTGCCGCGACAGCGAACGTGGTGACACGGGAAGCTATCTTCCGTGGCTTACGGTGCCGCCCCCTCATGGCTTGCACACCCATTGCGCGAACGTCTTCCCGGACGCTCTCCACTTGGCGACCGCGTTTTCCGCGTTTACCATCGGGTCGTAGATGTTCCCGGGGACAACCTCTCCCAGGATCTGCCAGTACCCGCTAGCGCCCGATGGATTGTATGCATTCTGCCGACCCCCGGACTCGCATTCCGCGACCGTGGCAGCGCTAGCCGCCGCCCATGCGTCGCCTCCAGCCGCGATCCACAGGCGCTCCAGTCCCGCGAAAGACAGGTTCCCTCCGCTGACGCTCCCGTGAAGACGATGATGCTTGCCCTGGGGCTGGATATCCGCAGCCACCACGATACTCGGGCGGTGAACGATCGCTTCGTGGCAGGTTTTCACCAGTTTCTGCCCGGGGAGGATAATATCAGGGTTTCCCCCGATGACCTTCTGGTTTTCCTTGTAGAGCCCCGTCCAGTATTTCGGATCCCCGCAGGATTTCGCTGCGATACTCCCCAGGGTATCGCCGCTATGGACAACCAGGGTCTCTGCCTGGTGTTTCGGGACGTAGCGCTGGATAACTGCCGTGATGGACGCAAGTCCCGGGTCGGGAGCTTGCGGAGGATCGGGGACTACTGCCGCGCTTGCTGTTGTCGCGGGGAGGATCATTCCCAGTGCCGCTGTCGCGGCTGTCACTCCTGGCGCGACCAGCCTTACGGGACCCCTGGCTTTACGATGCTTCCCTCGGCATGACATATGACTCCTGAGTTCGCAGTACGCTCACACGGGTCCTCAGGAATCGAAGGACGTGAGCCTGTCTCGCCCATGGGGAAGGTGACTCCCTCCCCACTGGGGTAGACTCAGGATGACATGCGCTACCAGGGCTGTCAGCAAGATGATGAAAAAACTTTCAGGTCACTTCCGGTCTTTCAGGGACATGAGCGTCTCAGCGATGTCAATCAGCGTTTTCGCAGGGTAAGCCCGTGCTGCCCGCCCCTGGGAGCGGTATGCTCGCATATTCATCGTGCCACTGGGGGTAAGCTCCGCGTATTTCACCGCCTCGCGCAGCAGTCCCTCGGGGATTTCCAGGTATTTAGCTGCGAACGCGAGAGTCCAGCTAGTCCCGTCCAGCTCCACGAGAGGGACCCCGGTCCAGCCCCTGCCCCGGGGCAGGTCGTCGTCATTCACGCAGGTATCCCGATGATGTTATCCTGCCAGCGCAGGACCATCTCCTGCTCAAAGAATTCCAGCCTCGCCAGCGGCTTGCGCCCCTCCTCGTCCTTGCATTCCGGGTTGAGGCATTTCACTGTGCCATGCAAGGGGAACATCCGCAGCGTGCGTCCCCGGCACCAGGGGCACGGGGGTTCAGGGGATCCTTCTATTCGCGGGAGCCTTCGCGGCAGTTCCGTCTCGTTGAGCGCAATCGAGGCTTTCCGTGACCACCCGTCCAGCCATTTCGTATTCGAGATCACGTACCTGTCGTCTGCGCCCTGAGCTAGCCGTACGACGTTTTCGAGCGCCCTCCTCGTGTTGCCGTTACTTCCCCCTCGTTCTCGCCTGGGGAGTCTCAGGGAGATGCGCAGGCAGGCTTCCGCGTCCCGGGAGCGCGCATGCAGGTCCATGATCGCATGCGCGACCGCTGCGCACCACGGGGGCTGGGAATGGTCAATCTTCCCGTGAAACCCTCCCTGTCCTGTCTGGGATTTCACCGCGATCACGCATTCGAGGCGCTCATTCAGCTTCCATGCGTGCTGCGCGGAGTCTTTCAGTCTCGTGCGGATCGCGACATGCGCGGGAATAACAGGGGGCATATCCCCTAGGATAAATTACCCGGGGATGATCCGCAATCACGAAAGGTCAATAGACCCTGTGAAAGCTCCCTGGATAATGTTGTACGCAAGGTGGACTTTCTTCTTCTCCCAGCTGGGGAGGAACCTCCACTCGACCATGCACGGGTGGGTTTTCCTCACCGGGTCCTTGTCCGGACCCCAGATCCAGCCTTCCTGCGTCATTTTCTCCACCCACATTTCCTGCACGTACTCCGCAGGATATCCCCCTGCGATCAGCCGCACCAGGGACTGCACGGGCGCTCGCGCTGCCTCCGGGATCGCGTCATACGGGGCTGGCGGATACGGATCGTCCAGCCAGTACCCGAGGTCACGCTGCGCATTATGCACGATCCTGGCTACCGCGTCAACGGTGATGCTCTCACTGTCAGCTTTCATGTTCCCTCCTTACAGGTATTCCTCCAGCGGGAAAACGTCCTCTTTCTTCCTCCACTGTACGAGATGATGACATTTCCCGTGGAGGATGAAACTGGCGCACCTGCATCCCCACTGTCCCCTGGCTGAATCCCAGAAAACCCGTACGGGGACGTACTCACCGTCCTCGTACGGGTCCTCGTCGTCGTAGCTAGGCGACGTGCTCGTCTCCCAGCAGTCCCACGATCGCATCGCGGGTGTCGAACGACACGACCGCGACTTTCACGTGGAACTTGCCCTTGCGGTCCGTGGACACGAACACGATCCGGGTGAGACCTGCTTCCGCGAGGTTCCTCACCGCACCCATCTTCTCGTCCCGGACTTCCCGGAATATGGGGGACTCCCCGAGAATTGCAGGGAGAGTCTGGGTAACGGCAGTGTCCTCGTTTTTCGTGGCTGGGGCAGCCATTTTCGCCCTTTCCTTATGCCAGGAGGAAGCTCATCAGGGCTTCCCCTTCTTTTACGTCCACGACCTGAGTCTGGTTGGCGCGGGCGGTCGCATCATCCACCGCCGCGATCACCATGTCAAAGCGGTCCGTCAGCTCCCGCTTGCGAGAAGGGTAGACCGCGCCTGACAGTGCCACCGACTCATAGTGACCCGTGGGGATGGTGTCTTCGATCGCCTGCACCTGGGGTGCGTGCTTGTCGGTTCCCTGGTGCAGGACGAGGGGGACAACCTTCTTCGTGCTGCTCACGCGGGTTTCCACATCAGCCTTGTACACGTGAGAATCCCCTGCGGTCCAGTTTTTCGTCGGGTCGAGGACAGGCAGGACCGCGATGAACTTGCGCCACTCGGACAGGTACTTGCTCAGCCACAGCAGGTGACTGACCGGGACGTTCGCGAGCAGTATCGTCCCGTCCGGGAGGGTGACATCCGCGTTCGCGTCCTGGTTGGTACGGTCGTTGGTGGCAACCGCGTCCAGTGCCGGGATCGCGTATTCCATTGCCTGGCGGAGCGCGTCAGGAACAGTCAGCGCGACCTGCTTGCTGATGTCAGCCTGCGTCCCGAGGAGCATGCCCCTGCGCTGCTCATCGGTCATCTCAGCGAGAGGGTGATGGACTTTGACCAGTCCCGTGGTCAGGGATTCGTTTTGAACCCTCTTGACCATTTCCTTCCCGAAATCATTGTCCCTCTGGCGGATACCCGTGATCGTCCCGACCAGCTGGGAAAGCGTGCGTGCGCGTGCCATTCTTTTCCCTCATCCCATGTAGGTGCCCCCCTCGGACCTAGCCTTGCCCGAGGGGGGCGAAAGTGTGTTTTGTCACAGCTTACAGGGCTGATGCGAATTGCGGTTCGCTGACAAGCCCGTCACTGCCAGCGGCGGTCGAGGTGCGTCTGTCTTACCTCGAAGCGTCCTAGCCATTAGACCACAGGGTGATGAGCCACCCCGGGGGGATTCGAACCCCCATCTCAGTGAGTTGCGCACCTGCGGTAGATCCGGCAGCACAGGCTGAGCTTAGGCTTTAAGCGAGCAGTCTTCGTCTTCGCCGCACACGTAAAGCCCCATATGGGGTAGGCGGTGCGGTTCTCGTCTTCGACTTCGGCTTCGGCTTGCGCTCAGCGACCACTCTACCAGCGATCCTGATCTTGTCAAACCTGGCGCTGACCTGGGGGCATGCTAGGGTATGCTGCCAGCGAACAACCACAGAAGGGAACTGTGATGCCTGCTGTCCTCGAAAAACTGATCGAAGGAATCTCCGAGGGGACTCCTCCCTGCATGTGCCTCTGGCACCGGGTGCAGTGCACGAACCTCAGCTCCTGGCGGATCATCTCCACGTGCCCGCACTGCAATTCCCGTGCTATCGGGTTCATCTGCGTCCGGTGCCATGAGGACGGAGTGCTGCACGGGTTCGAATGCGGGATCTGCCTGAAAGTACGCGGGATCGACGGGTACCTATGATCATCGGAAGTGACGAGAAATCATGATCATCGGGGTGACAGGTTCCCGCACCTGGAAAAACTGGGAGATGATCTCCGAGGCGTTCGACAAAGCCCTCCATGATTTCGGGGACCCCGCGTACCCGAACGTGGTGATCGTCGGGTCAGCAGGCGGGGCTGACGGGATGTGCAAGGCGGAGGCTATCCGCAGGGGATGGCATCCCGCGCAGATGATGCCTCTCTGGGGACACTACGGGAAAGCCGCTGGGTATGTCCGCGATGTCGCGATGGTATATGTAGGGATGAACGCGAGCTGCTGGCTTGCGTTCATTGACGAATGCGCGAAAGAAGAATGCCGGATAGAGAAGCCCCATGATTCCCACGGGACCGCGATCACCGTGAAAGCCGCAAGGAAAGCAGGGATAGAAGTGAGGGAGCACAGGGAATGAGGAGAAAATCACGCTGGTGCTGGCGGTGCAGGGTACTCCAGATGCACCACCCGTTCCGGAGGAAGGCAAACTGCACCTGCCCCTGCGGGCTCAGGGTCCGCTAGAGGGGAGAATTCACGGATGCTGCGGGAGATCCTGGGTGGTTATCATGTCCTCCTGAGCCCGCAGGTCGTCTTTCCTCAGGCCCTGGCGGTAGCGCATCTCCTCCAGCCTGAGCTGGAGCAGGCGGTTCTTCAGGCGGGACAGTTCCCTGGCATCCTTCTTGCTCCGGGTGTACGGAAGGTGACGAGAATCTGCTCTCGCCTTGTTCAGCACCGCGATCACGTAGATGACCAGGGACGCCCCCAGCCACCAGAGGAGGCACGCGGTCCAGGAGGAGGTGTCCCATACCCATCCTCCGGATGGGTCCGTGCCATGCCAGATAAAGTAGGGCCAGCAGCAAGTGGCAAACGCTGCTGCCGCGACAGTAAAATGCAGGATGTAGCTACCCTCCCCCGACTGGACAGGGTTGCGGGGGGTGTATGATGACCGGTTTCTGTTCATGCCCCGTGCAACACCAGCCCCCGGGGGTCTTATTCCCAGAGGAGACCATGGAAAACAGCACCCATGAGGTAATCGTGCTCAGCGGGACGATCGATGTTTCCTGGAGGGCACATCAGCACATCTTCTACTCAGCGGCGGAAACCCTGGCAGGAACGATCATCCTCACCCCGAGGGCAGGCATCCCCGCGAGAAGACAGCAGTCCTCTCCTTTGAGAGAGGAGCCTGTCTCCGAGCTTGAAGACGAATGGTTCCCGTGGTGAAACCGAAAAGATCGCGGGCACACAGGTACATCCCGAAACCTACGTTCATGTGGGCGAAACCAGAGTATGACAGGTGCAAGACATGCACGAGGATGAGCCATCACAGGCTGCACCAGCCGCTGTGGTGGAGGATCACGCATAAGGAGCTGTACAGGAAATGAAAAGAAACAAGCCCCATAAGTTCATCCCCTCCCACCTGAGTGCAGCGAAGTCACCGTACAGGTTCTGCGACATATGCATGAGGCAGAAACACTACTACCTGCATCAGTCCTGGTGGTGGAGGATCACCCACAGGGGGCAGACATGGAGGGATAGTCCCCCGTTTTCCAGGATGACATCCCAGTGATCCGGATACTGAAACGAGTACTCACCAATCCAGCACATGACGAGTGCATGTGTACCAGGAGGAAATGCAGTACTTGTGAGCTTCAGGACACAGGTCACTTCGAGGCACTGAAAGAGATGAATGACGAGCTGGAAGACTAATCCCAAAGAGTAACACAGAACCCCCTAGGAGTCTCTTAGGGGGTTTTCTGTGCTTACGTTCGAATTCCTTACGTACGAGAGATTTTACTTTACTAAAATCTGAACTCAGAAACTGAGACACAACCTTACGTACCGGGAAATCTTCAGAAATTCGCTTGGTAGTCTGACGGTGTTTTCGAACTAGAGTTCACATCTAAGCGAATCTTTAGCTTAGCTAACGGTACTGTGTTCTAGTTTATGTTACCAGGTGGTACCACGTGAAATTCGAAAACAGTTACGTTAGCACTGCTAACCACTTCGTATATGGCTACTGTTAGCTAGGGTAACTACTTTGGTTAGTCTAGCTAACGACCCTCTGAGCTGGTCATATACGATATCGTTAGCATTGCTAACGTTCAGGTACTCGAAAACTAATTCTAGTTTCCGGAGGCGCGTAGAATTCGAACTCTATTTCGAGGGGCGAGGCATGGCATGTCGTACTGTACGGCTCCGCTCCCTGTACACCGTACGTGTACCCTGGTTTTCGAGGTAATTCGAACTTCTTTTCTAGCACCGGGGCACCATCACAGGGTAGCATACATTTTTTCGAATTTCAACTGCTACCATGTGCTATGTGCACATTCTGGGTCTGTGACCAGGGATTCTGTGGGTGAAATTCGAAATAGGGTTCTAGTGCATACCCTCCTGGGGTATCTGGCAGTGTTCTAATAGGGCTCTGAGAGCCTCTGTACGGGGTCTGTTCGATTGATCTAGGGAGTTGTACCTGAGAGGTACCAAACCCCCCTCAGCGTTGCTCTGAGAGCCCGCTAGGGGCATGCTCCCAGCTTGCCAGGTCACGGGGTCGCACCCCAGGGCGATGCTGTGGCAGTGACTGTCACTTGGCAGTGACCGACAATTGGCACTAAGTACGAGCTTATTCGGACATATCGGACAAAACCTATTCCCTGCATTTCCGGTAGGTTTCCCGCTGAGCTGTTTCCCTACCACTTTGGTTCTAGGATGTTTTCCCAGCTCAGACCCTATTTCCTACCAAAGCGCTAGATGTTAAAGAACGTAAAGCCAAAGCAAAGGAATGGCAAAGTCTGACTGACTGTTCAGTCAGCATCCCCGATTCGGACATCAGGGGACATAACGGACATCTGAATTCGGACATTCCCGGACATTCCGGGCATCCCCCGAGGTGGACAAAACGGACATATCGGGCATCAATTGTAACAGAACGGTAACGATAAATCGGATTCCAGGGCGGAAACTGGGGTCATTCGGACAATTCGGGCATGTCCGACATGTCGGGAATAGTACTAGGACAAAACGGACATCGCTAACACCGTTTACAGTTAGCCTCGCTAACTACCACGTATCCAAGCGATTACTTTCCGGAGTTTCCGCTGGTCAAGGGGCGTGATCTAGGTCACACAAATTCGGACGGGAAAACTTGCCAGGTGGCAAACGTGCTGGTCATCGACGGTATCGAACGGTAACCGTGCAGCTCAGACCGGTTTTTGGGGCGTGCTGGGGTTCGTTAGTGTTTGAGGTGTTGGACAGCACGGCCGCCAGCACGGCGGGCTCGGGTCACTCGGACCCGGGCACCGGGACACGGGTCCCGGAGCGCGACACAAGTCGCGGCGTACCTGCTCATTAGGTGCGTCCCACCGCAGGCGACTGCTGGCGATGTGGATCACGCTAGGGGTGAACTCTGCCTCTAGGTCAGACCCAGGCATCTATATCCACGCCTGGGGGACACTGGAGGGTGATGTGCGGGACGGTCCCGTGACCTCTAGACAACCACGTAACACGTGCCAGGCACGCGATTACCTTGGCTATAT
>Ga0105238_10006329_pt1 | contig 11770 bp, 12 predicted proteins | sample KBSC34metaG_FD_81526 | JGI IMG/M metagenome (GOLD analysis project Ga0105238, IMG submission 81526) | Corn rhizosphere microbial communities from Kellogg Biological Station, Michigan, USA - KBS C3-4 metaG | ecosystem: Host-associated > Plants > Roots > Rhizosphere > Soil | place: Michigan, USA... | reverse complement strand
TGGCGCGACGCACTGCGCCGCGGCATCGCGTACCACCACGTGCCGACCAACCTCATACTGCGCGGCGGCATCGACGACGTGTGGCAGACGCCGGACGGCGAGCTTATCATCGTGGACTACAAGGCGACCAGCAAGAAGGTCGGGCCCTCGACCGAGGACGACCTTTACGACTCCTACAAGCGCCAGATGGAGATCTACCAGTGGCTCTTCCGCCAGAACGGGCATAAGGTCCACCCGACGGGCTACTTCGTATACGCGAACGGCAAGTCAGACGAGAAAGCATTCGACGGCAAGCTCGAGTTCGATATCACCCTCATCCCGTACACCGGCTCCGACGCATGGGTAGAACCGACCGTCTACCGGCTGAAAGAAATGCTCGACAGCGACGCCATTCCCGAGATGGGTACCGCGTTCGGCGGCGGGCCGTGCGACTTCTGCAGTTACCGCGAAGCAGCGGGCAAGACCTTCCAGGAAGTAGCGAAGAGCGCGAAGGCGAAGAAGAAATAGCACGTAACGAAAACGCGCCCCTGACTGGCAGGAGGCGCGCTCTTCGGTACCGGCTCAACGGTACCGCGTTATCTTGAGATCCGCGCGAGCGAACTGGAAGTCGCCGCGCTCGATGTCGTAGCCCAAGCGAATATACATCCAAAGGATGATGGGCAGGTCATCGAACGGCGTCGCAGCCAGGGCCGCCACGTCTTCGAGCTGTCCTTCTTCCTGGATCTCGGGTACGCGCAGATTCAATTGTCGTAAGAACTCTTCACGGTTTTCTTTCGTCGACATCCGGTCCCAGCCGTAGGGAGCTCCTTTGGCGGTGCCGTCAGCCTTAGTCAGGGCGTCGAGCTGCAAGGCCAGTTGTGTGTTCATCACGTCCTCCGTTGTTCTGTGCGAATGTACCACACGCTGTATACTGGCGCCATGGAAGTGAAGATTGAGCCCACATGGAAGAAGGCGCTCGAGGAGGAATTCGGGAAGCCGTACTTCGAGGAGCTCACTGAGTTCGTGAAGAATGAGTACAAGAGCGGGAAAGTGTACCCGCCGCCTAAGGCGCTATTTCGTGCGTTCGAGCTGACTCCGTTTAATGACGTGAAAGTAGTGATACTCGGCCAAGACCCGTACCACGGGCCCGGACAGGCCAATGGACTCTCATTTGCCGTGAACGAGGGCGTGCAGCTACCGCCCTCGCTCCAGAATATCTACAAAGAGATCGCGAAAGAGTTCGATACCCCGTACGCAGATTTGATGAAAAAGGGTGGCGACCTCTCGCGATGGGCAGAGCAGGGCGTCTTACTCCTCAACGCCACACTCACCGTGCGTGCGCACTCGGCCAATTCGCACCAGGGTAAGGGCTGGGAACTATTTACCGATGCCGCAGTGAAGGCGCTTTCGGAGCAGCGTGAGCACATCGTGTTCATGCTGTGGGGCAATTACGCCAAGAAGAAGGGCGCTCACATCGACTGGGAGAAGCATCTGATACTCGAATCCGCGCACCCCTCGCCGCTGTCCGCGCATAACGGATTCTTCGGCAACAACCACTTCAAGCTCGCGAACGAGTACTTGGAAGAGCACCACGAAAAACCGATTGACTGGTTATAATCGCGTGGTATATTCCACTCGGATGTGCGGAAGCTATTTGCGCACTCCCTACGACAACGAAAGGATATGTCATGTCGAGAGAATCAGTCGCTTTGGGCTGGAATGCCCAATTCACGACGAATAAGCCCGCGTCTCTTTCAGAATCGCTGAGTGCCGTCGGCGTACCCACGCTTCCGCAGAAACGCGTTGCAGAGCACAAGGAAAGCATGATGAAGAGCGGCAGAAGGCCCGTTCGCATGTTGTACAAAGCACTCATGCTTCTGTCTTTCCTTGAAATTGTCGCGATGCTCCAGCGGCGTAAGGGGATCGTTGCCTCGGAGGCGTTCCTGACCTCCTATGCAGTTGCTGCCGCCGTTCTCGTCGTGTCTGGTATCTGTTTCGTCCTAGTTGGACACCCGACAGGTGCGCTCGCGACCGTTCAAGGTATGGCTACGATCGCAACGATGCTGCTCACCAGCTCGAGCAGATTCCAGGAACTGGCAGCAGGCTGGGAGCGGTACAGCTTTGACCGTACTACCGGCTTTGTTCCCGGCACAGGCACCTTCCTGATGCCGGCAAAGTTGCTCGATCGGGCCAAGAAGGCGGAAAGCATCCGCGGCGTACGGACCTACGTCCTGTGTTTCGAGGACGATCCGCTCGTATTCGCGAAGCGCGGATGGGGTCCCTGGGCAGAAGACGTCCCCATCGGCGCCTGGGACACCGGCAATGCTTTCCTCGAGGGCTTCTAGGTCCTGATCAACTATAGAAATGCGAAGGGCGCTCGTACTGCGAGCGCCCTTTCGATTACCAGATTTTCGCTCGCTGTTTGGGTTCGCGGTAGAGCTTGTCGCCCCTGGCGACGCCGAAGGCGGCGTAGAACTCGGGGAGGTTAGAAGCAGGGCCGTTCACGCGGAATTTGGAAGGCGAGTGCGGGTCGGTGAGTGCGCGCGTCTTCTCGGCTTCCGGTCGCGTGATTTCACGCTCGAAGAGCGAGAGCCCGAAGAAGAACCGCTGCTCGGGCGTGAATCCCTCGATGTCCTTGCGGCTTCCAGAGCGCGCGAGGTGCATCATGAGGGCATCGAAGGCGATGGAGGCGCCGCCGAGGTCCGCGATATTCTCGCCGAGCGTGAGCTGCCCGTTCACTTTCACGCCGTCCGCGACTTCGTATTTGTCGAACTGCTCCTTGAGTATCTTTGCTTTTGCCGTGAAGCGCTTTTTGTCTTCCGCCGTCCACCAGGATTTCATATTGCCCTTACCGTCGAACTTAGCGCCCTGATCGTCGAATCCGTGCGTGATCTCGTGCCCGATGACAGAACCGATACCGCCGTAGTTGACCGCGTCATCGCCATGCAGGCTGAAGAACGGCGGCTGGAGTATCGCTGCAGGGAATACAATCTCATTCATGTTGAAGCTGCAGTACGCGTTCACCACCTGCGGGTCCATGAGCCATTCGGTGCGGTCGATGGGCTTCCCGAGCTTCTTTATCTGGCGCCGGTGCTCAAACTCAGCGGAGCGCATGATGTTCCCGAAGAAGTCATCTGCGCGCACGCTGAGTCCGCGGTAGCCCTTCCACTTATCCGGGTAGCCGATCTTGCGATTCATCATGCGGAGCTTCTGTACCGCCTTCTTCTTGGTGGGGCCCGTCATCCAATCGAGCGACGCGATGCGCTTCTCGTACGCGGCGAAGAGGTCGTCTACGAGCGCGCTCATCTTGATCTTGGCTTCTGCAGGGAAGTGCTCTTTCACATAAATCTGACCCAAGAGTTCCCCGAGCGAGCCATTGGTCGCCCCGAGCGCGCGGCGCCAGAGCGGCTTCATCTTCTTATTGCCCGAGAGCGCCTTGCCGTAGTAGTTGAACTGCTCACGCACGAACTTCTTCGAGAGAAGCCCTGCAGTGTCGTCCATCAACTGCCAGCGCAGGTACACTTTCCAGTCGGCGAGCGGCACCGATGCGAGCATCTTGCTCATAGCGCGCATGTAGTCGGGCTGCATCACGTTCACCGTGCGCTCTTGGGGCGCACCCGAGTCTTTCATATAACGCTTCCAGTCGATAGACGGCGCGAGCTTCTGCAGCTGTGCAATAGAGTGCTTGTGCCAGATCTTCTCGCTGTCGCGCGCATCTTCCTTGGTCATGGACGCCTTCGCGAGCGCGGTCTCCATACGCATCACGGTCTCGACCGATTCTTTCGTTTCTTTCGCAGAAATGCCGAAAAGCTTGTGGAGGTTGTGCATGTGCTTCACGTACGCCTCCTTCACGCGCTTCGATTCCGCATCGTCCTTCAAATAATAGTCGCGGTCGGGCATGCCGATGCCGTCCTGGTAGAAATAGAGCAGGTAGTGCTCGCTATTTTTCGCATCCTGATCGATGAGCCCGCCCCAGAGCCCGCCGATGCCCACGCGGTGCATGGCCGCGATGAGCGGCGTGATCTCGCTTACGTGTTTCAGCTTCTGCACCCGGGTGAGCCAAGGGAGGAGCGGCTTCGTGCCGAGCTTCTCGCGGGTTTTCTCGTCGAGTCCCGACACGTAAAAATCGCGGATCATTTGCTCCGGAGTGCCAGCGGGGTAGCGGCCTTTCTTCACGCGCTCCACAATTCTGCGTAGTTTCTTCTCCGTATCCACCCGCAGCATGATGAAGCTGCCCCAGCGCGACTCATTCTCCGGGATTTTAGTCTTCTTCAACCACGTTCCGTTGGAATACGTATAAAAGTCGTCCTGCGGCCGCACACTCCTATCAATCGCTGTCGTATCAAATCCCGAGTTCTTGGAAGCCTTTTTCATGCCATTGATTATAGTCTCGTGAGTGATTTCATGCTATTTTCGGCCTATGACCGTCGCAGAGGTACGCAAGCGATTCTTGGATTTCTATAAAGAGCGCGGGCACGCGATTATTCCGAGTGCGCCGGTACGGCCTGAGGGCGATGCCACGACGCTTTTCACTAGTTCCGGCATGCAGCCACTCGTGCCGTACCTGCTCGGCCAGGCGCACCCGGCTGGCGTGCGGCTCGCAGACTCGCAGAAGTCGGTACGTACCGGAGACATTGATGACATCGGCGACAACCGCCACCTCACGTTCTTCGAGATGCTCGGGAACTGGTCGCTTGGCGACTACTTCAAGAAAGAGCAGCTCCCTTGGGTATTTGAATTCATGACTGATAAGGAAGCCGGGCTCGGGCTCGATCCGAACAAGCTCTACGTCACCGTATTCGCTGGAGACGACTCGCTCAACATTCCTAAAGACGACGAGTCGATCGGCCTCTGGAAGGAACTGTTCAAAGCGAAGGGTATTGATGCAAAGGATGTCGTGATCGGTTCAGAACAGAATGGCTACCAGGTCGGCATGCAGAGCGGCCGTATCTTCGCCTACGACGCGAAGAAGAATTGGTGGAGCCGCTCGGGCACGCCGGATCAGATGCCAGCAGGCGAGCCCGGTGGCCCGGACTCCGAGACGTTCTATGACTTCGGCACGCCGCACGACACCAAGTACGGCCCAGAGTGCCACCCCAACTGCGACTGCGGACGATTCGTCGAGATCGCGAACTCGGTGTTCATGGAGTATTTGAAGCAAGCAGACGGCTCATTCACCCTCCTCTCTCAGAAAAATGTCGACTTCGGCGGCGGTCTCGAGCGCCTCGTGATGGCCATGAACGATACCGACGACGTGTTCCTCGCGGACACGCTTCTGAGCTCTATCCAGGAAATCGAGCGGCAGACCGGGAAAAAGTACGGCGACCCAGAATATCTAAAATCATTCCGCATCGTGGCAGATCACGTACGCGCCGCAGTGTTCATTGCGGGAGACGACGTACACCCGAGCAACACGGAAGCAGGCTACATCCTGCGCCGCCTCATTCGTCGTGCCATCCGCCACCTCGATAAGCTCGGCGTAGCTGAGAACACGCTCGCGCAGCTTGCAGAGAAGGTGATCACGGCGTACGAAGACACCTATGCAGAACTCCGCGAGAAGCGCGAGCAGATTTTGAGTACGCTCACTACTGAGGAAGCGAAGTTCCGCAAGACGCTATCGCAGGGCATACGCGAGTTTGAGAAGGCAGCCAAGCACGGCTCAGTGAGCGGCCGCGACGCGTTTATCCTTGCCTCAAGCTACGGGTTCCCGATAGAGATCACGGAAGAACTCGCAAAAGAACGCGGCATGAGCGTGGACTCTGCTGCATTCCGTGCTGAGATGGAAGAACATCAGGCCAAGTCGCGCACCGCAGCAGAGGGCAAGTTCAAGGGAGGGCTCGCAGACCATTCAGAAGTAACGGTGCGCTACCACACCTCGCACCACTTGCTGCTCGCGGCGCTTCGTAAGATTCTCGGGAACGACGTGCACCAACGCGGTTCGAACATCACCCAGGAGCGCGTGCGTCTCGACTTTTCATTTGACCGCAAACTCACTCCCGAGGAACTCAAGCAGGCAGAGGACATGGTGAATGAGCAGATTGCTGCCGCGCTCCCGGTCTTCGTGACCAGCATGGCTAAAAGCGAAGCCGAGAAGATCGGCGCAGAGCACGAATTCGGTGTGAAGTATGGCGACTCTGTGACCGTGTACTCGATGGGACCAAAAGACGCGACGCAGGAGAACCCCAAGTTCAGCGAATCATTCTCGCTTGAGTTCTGCGGCGGCCCGCATGTGAAAAATACTTCCGAACTCGCCGAAGGCGGCAAACATTTTAAGATTATTAAGGAAGAGGCATCTTCCGCAGGCATCCGCCGCATCAAGGCAGTGTTAGAATAAGTGCATGGGTCTTTTTGGGTTTACAAAACCTGCTGACGCGGCAGCGCTTTTGATAGACGTGAGCTCGGGCTCCGTCGGCGGTGCATATGTGTCGAGCGTGAAGGGGAAACCGACACTCCACTACTCCGCACGCGTGCCTATCCGCGCGCACGAATCAGAGGAACTTACCGCAGCGATGCTGCGCGCACTTACCGAGCTCACCGAGCTTCTGTTGTCCCGCGGCGTACCGGTGCTGAAACGCGCGACGGGCCACATCTCCATAGCAGAAGTATTCGTCTCCATCTCGGCTCCATGGCAGGAAAGCACCGTGCGGCTCGAACGTATCGAGAAGAAAGAACCCTTCACGGTGAACCATTCCGTGATGAACGAGGCGATCGCTAAGTCGGTGGCAGTACCCGAAGGGCGCGTAAGCACCGGGGAGACGGTCATCTCCACAGTGCTGAACGGGTACGAGACCGCGAACCCCTTCGGCCGCAAGGCGCGCGTCGCAGACTTCAGCATACTCGCAAGCTCGCTGCCGACGCCCGTCGCCGACGGGATCACGGCAGCGCTCCGTAAAGCATTCCACTCCCATTCGATCCGCTTCACCGCATTCCCACCGTGCGCATTCGCGGTGTTCCGCGACATCTACCCCCACGAACGCCAGTTCGTCGTGTTCGATATAGCGGGTGCAGCGACCGAGATAGTGCTCGTGCACCAGGGGCTCTTGGCTTCGGTCGTGTCGGTGCCGCTTGGCGTCGGGAATCTTACCCGTCCGCACACGCCGCCGCAGGCCGACGCCATCGCGACCACCGACGGCGTCCACCTGGTCCGCAATACCGCCACAAGCGGCGTCGACCTTAATCGCTCCGAATGGATGGGCGGCATTGCAGACGCGCTCCGGAAGCTTTCAAAGGAGTACGCGCTCCCGCGCACGCTCTTCCTTGTCGCCGATGACGACGCACGCGAGTACCTGAAACGCGCGCTCGATGACGCAGCGCTGCGCCAGCTCTGGCTTTCCGATGAGCCACTCACCATCGCCGCCGTTACGACCGCCCAATTCTCGCCGTATGTGGGCGTGGGACCGGAGGCGGAAGGGGACGCGGTGCTTATGATGCTCTCCCTGTACCACGCCAAACCGCTTGACGGCATAGGCGCGTGATATAATTGGATAAATCACGTAACGACGTATACCTATGCCGCGCACCATTACCGACATCGTCCCGCCATCCCGCCGCCGTCCGGCTGCTGACCCGCTTTTGCCACAACGGCAGCCGGAGCCACAGGACTCGGGCAGCTTCCCGCCACCTCCTCCGCCGTCTCCAATCTACATCCGCCCGCGCCGCCGCTTCCCGTGGGGCACGGCTATCGTCGCTGTCATCGTGGTCATTCTCGCCGTGGGCGCGCTCGCATTCTTCGGTAGCGCAAAGGTCGACGTATTCCCGACCACCAACACCGGCACCGTGACCGGTACGTACACCGCGACGCCGACCTCAGGCGATATTCCATTCCAGCTCGTGACCGTGCAGAAAGTAGCGACCGAGAATGTCCCGGCAGAATCTACCGTGACCGCGAACGACGCCGCGCAGGGCAGCATCACCATCTACAACACGCAGGCGAAGCCGCAGCCGCTCATCAATAACACCCGCTTCCAGACCTCGGACGGCCTCATCTTCCGCATCCACCAGTCGGTTACCGTACCGGCCGGAAGCGCGGTCACTCCGGGCACACTCACGGTGACGGCATACGCCGACTCCCCGGGCGTGACCTACAACATCGGCCCTGCATCATTCACGCTCCCGGGCCTTGCGAACACTCCGCAGGCGACAGAGGTCTACGCGAAATCGACGAGCGCGATGGCAGGCGGGTTCTCCGGCACGCGGCCGGCAGTGGGACAGGCGACGGATGACACCGAGCACCAGAAGCTCCAAGCGACCCTCTCCGGACAGATGACGGGTGAGGTCGCGCCGAAGGTGCCAGATGGCTACGTGCTCATCCCGGGCAGCATCTTCGTGACCTATGTACCGCTCCCAGACACTGGTAACACCGACGGTACGGTGGCGGTGAAGGAGCAGGCGACCGCTACTGCGGTGATATTCCCTGCAGACGCCATCTCGCGCGTGGTCGCAACCCAGGTGGTGGGCCAGCAGTACAACGGCCAGCCGATCAGCCTCAAAGACGTCTCGGGCCTCACCCTTGCAGGTACGGGGTCCACGACGCCAGCAGCTAACTCGAGCTTCAGCTTCACCCTCTCCGGCACCGCCACGGTGGTCTGGAAGGTAGACCCGACCAAGGTTGCGGGGGCAGTTGCTGGCAAGTCCCGTGCCTCAGCCCAGTCGGTGCTCACAGGCTTCCCAGAGATAGGCCGGGCCACCCTCACGCTGCGCCCGTTCTGGAAGGGATCCTACCCCTCAGACCCTGCTGATATCACGGTGACGGTCGAGACCCCCTAATACGACGTGAACTATTTGACGCTTTATTCAGTGCCTGCTATCATAATGAGCGCATCACATGGAGGATAGTGGTTCGAAAAACACAGCGACTGGAGTCGTCGAGGAGGTCTTGCCTAATTCTCTTTTCCGTGTCCGGCTGAAGCCAGATGAGGGGAAGGAGGAGGGCGAGCTCATACTCAGCTATCTAGCCGGAAAGATGCGGTTACACCGCATTCGTGTACTCGTAGGGGATTCGGTTGAACTAGTCACCGACCCCTACGGCGGCCGTGCCCGCATCGTGAAGCGTCTATAAAATACCCATGAAAGTCCGCGCATCAATCAAGGTACAGCAGCCGGGGGACATCCTTGTCCGCCGTGGTGGCCGTTTGTATCGCATTAACAAGAAGAACCCCCGCCGCAAGGCGCGCCAGGGGTAGTTTTATTTTAAGTACTAGAAACCATGCGTATCGCCGGTGTCACGCTTCCTGATGACAAACAGCTTTCCTACACGCTGCCGCAGATTTTCGGCATCGGCTATACGCGTGCCAAGGTGATTCTCAAAGAAGCTGGCGTCCCGCTCAACAAGAAGGGCGGCGAGCTCTCGAGCGATGAGGAGCAGAAGATCCGCACGCTCGCGGAGGCGTACACCATCGAAGGAGACCTGCGCCGTGAGATCGGCCAGAACGTGAAGCGCCTCAAGGACATCAAGTCCTGGCGCGGTAACCGCCACGAGCGCGGCCTCCCGGTACGCAACCAGCGCACGAAGACCAACTCGCGCACCCGCCGCGGTAACGTGCGCAAGACCATGGGCAGCGGCCGCCGTACGCTTGAGAAGACATAAACCTGATTTTTATTTAACACCACTATGGGAAAGAAACGCATCATCAAGAAGTCAGGAAGGGGTCTCGACCAGGGACGCAAAGAGCGTGCCCTCGCGAAGTCGAACAAGAAGCGCATCGAGCGCGGCGTGCTCCACATCGAAGCTACCTTCAACAACACGAAGGCAGTCCTCACCGATGAGAAGGGCAACGCCATCATGTCTTCCTCCGCAGGCGCGCTCGGATTCACCGGCGCCCGCAAGTCGACTCCGTACGCAGCCGCAAAGGTGGGCGAGCTCCTCGGCGAGAAGGGCGCGCTCGTGGGACTTAAGGAGGCATCCATCATCATCCGCGGCGTCGGTGCTGGTCGCGAGTCCGCACTCCGCGCCTTCGCAGGCAAGGGCATTCAGATCCGCGCTATCAAGGACGCTACGCCCGTTCCCCACAACGGCCCGCGCCCCAAGAAGGCTCGTCGCGTCTAATCTCATCTATTTACTACTATGAAAACCGGACCTAAGTACAAGATCGCTCGCCGCCTCGGCCCTACCGTCTTTGAGAAGACGCAGTCGCAGAAGTTCGCGCTCTCCGCAGAGCGCAAGGTAGGCAACAAGAAGGGGCGCCCCCGTGGCGCATCCGAGTTCGGCAAGCAGCTTATCGAGAAGCAGAAGGTGCGCGTCACCTACGGCCTCTCGGAGAAGCAGTTCGCTAATTACGTGAAGGCAGCGATGGCGGAGCGCGGTGCAAACCCGACCGAAGCGCTCCACCGCATGCTCGAGCTTCGCCTCGACTCCATCGTGTACCGCCTCGGCCTTGCCAAGACCCGCCGCTTCGCTCGCCAGATGGTGTCCCACGGACACATCACGGTGAACGGCAAGAAGACCACGATCCCGTCGCAGCGCATCCACGCGGGAGACAAGATCGCGGTCCGCGACGGCAGCAAGTCGAGCGCTATGTACGAGGGCTTCGGTGAGCGCTTTGCAGAGCGTCCGCTCGCTTCCTGGCTCAGCTGGGACGCGAAGGGCATGCAGGGCGGCATCTCTGACATGCCGAACATGGCGTCTGCAGATCCGGCAGGTGACCTCGCAGCAGTGCTCTCGTTCTACAGCCGTTAATCCCGTTTTAATTAACCACTGGTAACACTGATTGAGTTATGGAATACCACATCACACTCCCGTCCAAGCCTCGCATTGTCTCTGAAGAGGGCATGCAGGGTATTTATGAAATCGACGCGCTCTACCCGGGCTACGGGCAGACGCTCGGCAACAGCCTCCGCCGCATCATCCTTTCCTCGCTCCCGGGCGCGGCAGTGACCCAGGTGAAGATCGACGGCGTCGCGCACGAGTTCGCCACCATCGAGGGCGTCCGCGAGAACGTCATGGGCCTCCTTTTGAATTTCAAGCGCATCAACTTCGTGCTCCACGGAGACGAGCCGCAGACCATCGCGCTTTCCGCGAAGGGTCCGAAGGCCGTCACCGCAGCAGACCTCAAGCTCCCGAGCCAGGTAGAGATCAAGAACCCGGACGTGCACCTCGCCGACCTCTCGGGCAAGGTACCGCTCGAAATCGAGGCGACCATCGAGCGCGGACTCGGCTACGTGCCGCGCGAGTCGCTCACCAAGGACAAGGTAGACATCGGCACCATCGCGCTCGATGCGACCTTCACCCCTATCCGCCGCGTGAACTACGAAGTAGAGAACATGCGCGTCGGCGATCGCACGGACTTCAACCGCCTGCGCATCCTCATCGAGACCAACGGCACCCTCACCCCGCGTGAGGCGCTCGAGCGCTCGATCGAGATCATGATCCACCAGCTCAAGTCCATCGTCGGCTTCCAGGAAGAGGTATTCACCTCGAACGTCCCGGCTGCAGATATGGCGGGAGCTGACGAGGGCGAGGAGAAGGACGCTGCGAAGACGAAAGTCTCGGAGCTCGGCCTCCCGACCCGCGTCGCGGGCGCTCTTGAGGACGCTGGCATCAAGTCGGCAGCAGGCCTCGCACGCAAGACCGCGTCGGCGCTCAAGGAGCTCGACGGCATCGGCGACAAGGCGGTCGGAGAGATCGAGGACGCCCTCAAGGCTATCGGCCTCTCGCTTAAAGCCGAGTAATAAGGTAAAGTCGGAAAACAAGGTATGCGTCATCATCACAAAGGCAGGACTCTGGGGCGACCGAAGGCACAGCGCGAGGCACTCCTCCGCTCCCTTGCGCGTTCCCTCGTGATCCACGAGCGCA
>Ga0105238_10006327_pt1 | contig 11771 bp, 10 predicted proteins | sample KBSC34metaG_FD_81526 | JGI IMG/M metagenome (GOLD analysis project Ga0105238, IMG submission 81526) | Corn rhizosphere microbial communities from Kellogg Biological Station, Michigan, USA - KBS C3-4 metaG | ecosystem: Host-associated > Plants > Roots > Rhizosphere > Soil | place: Michigan, USA... | reverse complement strand
GAACGAGGGCCCTGGGTTCGCGCCCGGGGCCCTCGTTCGTATGCGGCGGTCAGTAGCGGTAGTGATCCGGCTTGTAGGGCCCATCCACCGGCACGCCGATGTAGGCGGCCTGCTCGGGCGTGAGCTCGGTCAGCTCGACACCGAGGGCGTCCAAGTGCAACCGCGCCACCTTTTCGTCGAGCTTCTTCGGCAGCACGTAGACGCCGATCGGGTAGTCGTCGAGGTGGGTGAACAGCTCGAGTTGCGCGAGCACCTGGTTGGTGAACGAGTTGCTCATCACGAACGAGGGATGCCCGGTCGCGTTGCCCAGGTTCATCAGGCGCCCCTCACTGAGCACCAGGATGCTGCGGCCGTTCGGCAGGCGCCACTCGTGCACCTGCGGTTTGATCTCGACCTTCTGCGCCCCCGGGAGGGCCTCGAGCTTCGCCATCTCGATCTCGTTGTCGAAGTGGCCGACGTTGGCGACGATCGCCAGGTGCTTCAGACCGGTGAGATGGTCGACGGTCACGACGTCCTTGTTGCCGGTCGTGGTGATGAGGATGTCGACCTCACCGAGCACGCTCTCGAGGCGGGCGACCTGGAACCCGTCCATCGCGGCCTGGAGGGCGTTGATCGGATCGATCTCGCTCACGATGACGCGAGCGCCCTGGCCCTTGAGCGCCTCGGCGGCGCCCTTGCCGACATCGCCGTAGCCGGCCACGAACGCGACCTTGCCGCCGATCAGCACATCCGTCGCGCGGTTCAGGCCGTCGGGCAACGAATGGCGGATGCCGTACTTGTTGTCGAACTTCGACTTCGTGACCGAGTCGTTGACGTTGATCGCCGGGAACAGCAGCTCACCGCGCTGGGCGAGCTCGTAGAGCCGGTGCACGCCCGTCGTGGTCTCTTCGGTGACGCCCATGATGCCGGCGGCCACCCTGGTCCAGCGGTCGGGGCTGCTCGCCAGCGAGCGGCGGAGCGCATCGAGGATGACGCTCCACTCGTGGCTGGCGCCCGGCTCCGTCGCGGGAACCGAGCCGGCGAGCTCGTATTCGCGTCCGGTGTGGACGAGAAGGGTCGCATCCCCGCCGTCGTCGAGGATCAGGTTCGGGCCGTCCCAGTCCTGCTCGTACCCGGCCGCTGCGCTCCAGTCGAAGATCTGCTCGGTGCACCACCAGTACTCCTCGAGAGTCTCGCCCTTCCAGGCGAAGACCGGCACCCCAGCGGGTGCGTCGACCGTGCCGGTGGGGCCGACCGCGACGGCCGCTGCCGCCTCATCCTGGGTGGAGAAGATGTTGCAGCTCGCCCAGCGCACCTCGGCGCCGAGAGCCACCAGGGTCTCGATCAGCACCGCCGTCTGCACCGTCATGTGCAGCGAGCCGGCGATGCGCGCGCCCTTGAGGGGCTGCGAAGGTCCGAACTCCTCGCGCAGCGCCATCAGCCCGGGCATCTCGTGCTCGGCCAGGCGGAGCTGATGCCGGCCCGCCTCGGCGAGCGAGAGGTCGGCGACTTTGAAGGGGAGGGTGGTCTGCGCGGTGTCAGGCATGCAGCCATTGTGACAGCCCCCGCTGAGGATCGGGCTAGGGGCCCGAAAAACGGTTAGGCGCCGAGCTGGTCCATCACCACATGCCGAACGACCTGCCAGCCCTGGGGCGCCGAGAGCTTCTCGGCGTGCCGCTCGCAGAGGTCGTAGCTGTGCGGCTCGTGCCGCATGCTGAGCGGTCCCAGCACCGCCATCGCGTCGGCGTAGTCGTACGTCAGCTTGGCGACGGCCTCGTTCCCGCAGGCGACTTTGCTGCACAGGCGGGGCATGCCGCCACGATAAACCCGGGGGCCGACGCCTCCGCGCAGCCACGCTTAGACTTGCCGCATGGTCCGCTCGACCCAACGCGTGTCCGCCCGCTCCGGGCGCCGCGATCGGCACGGGCGCGGCATCCGCTCGGCGGTCACCGGGCCGGTTCTCGAGCCCATCCGCACCCGCGCCGACTTCTTCGACGCGTGCGTGGCGTCGGCCGTCGAGTACGTCCAGGACGAGTGGCCGGACGAGCTGAGGGGCGTGAGCTTCGAGGTGGCCGGCGTGCCGCGGGGGGAACCCGGGCCTGCCGGCGTCGACCGCTGGCGGGTCAGCCCACGTGAGCGCCGCATCGTGCTGTACCGCCTCCCCATCGAACGACTCGCGCACCTGCACAAGGACGACGAGTGGCACCGCCGGTCGTTCATCGAGAGCTGCGTCTTCCGTGCCGTGGCCGAACTGCTCGGCAAGGACCCGTGGGACATCGCGCCGGAGCGCTACCGCCATTTTTAGGGGCGGATGACGATCGGGCCCGACACCGGGCCGGCCGACGAGACTCCGTAATGAGCCAGCTGCGCGTCGCCGGCGTACGAGACCGCGGCCACCAGGGCCTTGGCGTTCTTGAGGAGATAGACGGTGTCCGGTTTGACCGCGATCGATGCGGCGCCGCCCGCTGCGATGGTCAGCGAGAGGGACGGGCCGCCGGACTGCGCGTCCAGGGTCACCGTGACGCTCGCCGTGGTCGGATTCACGACCGACAGCATCGGCGCGGGACCGTCTGCGATGGCGACGGCGGTGTCCCCGTTGAGCACCGGAGACGGTTCGAACCATGCGAAGTCGGACGGCGGCGCCGTGGTATCGCTCGTCACGGCAGCGCCCCCGTGCGTCGAGGGGTCCTCGGCCGTCGACACGCGCACCCCGGCGACCACCGGTTGATCGGCATCGATGACGACGGTGTACATCCCATCCGGGATCGTCACAGAGCCCGAGTCGGTGCCGGCCGCCGAGTCGAGGCCGAGCTCGCTGACCTCGCCGGAGCTGACATCCACCTCGAACGAGAGGCCGTCGAGCTTGGTGTCCTGCGGCTTCAACTCGACCCGGACCTTCGCCGATCGGGAGCCGGGTACCGCGACGCGCACGGCCGCCGCCACGTCATCCCAGTCGGACAGCCCCAGGGTCTTGCTGACCCCGAGGGCATCGAGCACGCGGACGCCGGGGATGACCAGGTGCGTCGCCGGATCGCCGGCGGCTCCGATCAGGTCGACGCCACCGGCGTCGAGTCCGCGCACGATCGACTGCTGCAGCGCGGCGACCACCTGTCCGCCCCGTGACACGACATGCACCACCGGGCTCTCGACGTCCGGCGCGTAACCGGCGAGCGGGATGACCCGCTGAGAGCCCGCCTTCACGACGATGCCGGACATCCCGGGCGCGCTCACCGGTCCGTTCGAGCTCAAGATCGTGAGCGCGACCGTCGCGTCGACGGGCGAGGGGTTCGCCAGGGTGAGCAGCGTGCTGCGCCCGACCGCGGTCGAGCCGCCGACCAGCCAGATCGAGCCGCTCGGCTCCGCACAGGTGGCGGCGGCGAGTCCCGTGTAATCCGAGGCATGGGCCACCTGCGACTGCGCGCCGGCGAGCGTGGCACCCGCCGCAGGAGGCAGGGTCAGCACGTCGGGCGCGCTCGAGCCCCCTCCCGTGGCCGCATCGCTGACAGCGATCCGTTGGTTCGTCAGATCGGCGCCGATGCCGGCTCTGGTGATAGACGGCGCACCGAGCGACGAGGGCGTGTTGGCGTTCTGGCCGTTCTCGTCGCCGAGCCGCAGGAGCGCCCCCGGGCAGACCCGCACCTGGTCGGCCGGGTCGGGGGTGACGGTGACGGTGGGGATCGCGATCCTGTGGGAGGGAAGCGGCAGCAGGCCGACGGCGCCGATGATCGCGATCGATGCCACGATGCCCACGGTGCCCGCGACCACACGCAACCCGACGAGCGCCACGCTGCGGGCGCGCCCGGTGCGCTCGGCGGCGACGGAATCCGTCGAGCCCGTGCCCTCGCTGATTGTCTCGTCGGGATCAGGCATTGTCGTCCTCGCTGAACGTGTCCGCCGGATCCTCACCCGGTTGCACCGTCTCCGTCACGACGCGGCGGCGCCTGGCCGTCGGAATGGCGAGCAAGAGGGCGAGCGCGACGACGAGCGCCTGCACGAGCAGGATCGCCAGCGCCGTCCTGGTCAGACCGGTGCCCGGATCGGGAGCGTCCGCGTAGCTCGGCACGCGCCAGAGCGTTCCGACCGGAGTCTCGCCGACCGGGCTCAGAGCCGGGGTCGCATCGAGCGATTCCGCAAGACGTTGCCGCACCGCCGTCGCCCCTCCCTCGGCCTCGGGCAGCAGCACGAACTCGACATGGAACGCCCCGAGTGCCGGGATCGCGTCGAACCCGCTCCGCGACGACAGGTTGCCCGCGAGCTTCGCCAGGGTGCGCGCCCGATCATCCACCGACCTCCTGGTGGACCACAGGGTCGACGTCTCATCGAGGGTGGTCCCGATCCCGCGATCCACGACGGCGGCGACCGAACCGTCCTGCTGCGGTCGGAGCACCAGGGTGCCGACGCCCGGGTGCGCGGCGGCGTCCGCGGTCACCAGGGCGGGCAGCAGGCGCGCATCGCTCTTCGCCACCGGCGAGGTGCCGAGAACGGGAGCGACGACCAGCGGCGCGACCGCGGCGCCCGACGTCAGCAGGATCGCGATCCCGACGATGACGCGCGCGCTGCCGAGAGCATCCAGCGCGACGACCGCCGCGCCGATCAGGCCGAGCCAGTAGAGGCTGAGGCCGGTGCCGGGCCACGGGTTCACCAGGTCGGCGCCGTCGGCCGCGATCGCCATGTGCGTCGCCGCGACGGCGGTGATCAGCCCGAGCAGCGCGACGATCATGGCAGGGATGGCGCGGCGCGATCCCGGCAGGAAGACGGCGAGCAGCGCGATGGCGGCCAGCGGGGCGAGCAGCACGGCGGGGGCGAGCACGCCGAGTCCGCCGGGCAGGCCGATCGCGGTGGCAAGCGCCGCCCATCCGTCGTCGGCCGCCGACGGCAGGCCGATGAGCAGTTGCCAACCCGAGGCGTTCGGGAAGGTCACCGAGGCACCGGGATCGGCCAGCAGGCCGAGAGGATTCCCGCGCTCCAACTGCGCGACTACGAGCGGTGCGAACAACGCGACCGCCGGGATCGGGATCCCGATCACGCGCGCCAGGCCGCGGGGGCGCGCGACGGCCCAGGCCACCACGGCGAGCAGGAGTGCGGGGGCCAGCACCGGAGCACAGGCGACCGTGACGGCGAACAGCAGCGAGGCGGCGGCCGACGCGCTCCACGAGCGGGCGCCCTCCAGGGTGGCGAGCACCAACCACGGAAGCAGCAGGTGCGCCAGCACAGCGCTCGGGCGACCGGCCGCCAGTGCGGCGAGCAGCGGCGGGGCGAGCATCCACAGCAGCGCGGCCATCACGGGCGGCCAGCGGCGTTCGCTGAACCGTGTCGCGCACCACCACGCACCCAGGGCGGCGAACGGGAGTGCGGTCAGCCACAGCAGGACGAGCGAGAGCGACGGATTCCACGGGGTGAGCGAGCCGAGCATGGCGACGACCGCGGCGAACGGATCCGGCGGCCCGGTGAGCCCGAAGCCGATCCCGCGCAGACCCCACGCCGCACGCGACCAGAGGGCGCCGACGCTGCCGTCGAGCGGGAGCAGCGCACCTCCCGCAATCGCGTCGGCCCCCAGGAGACGCCAGAACACGCCGATTCCCACGACGGCTGCGACCAGGGTGACCGCGGCTCCCCCGCCGCCGAAGAAGGGCGCCCGCACCAGGTCGGGCTCACCCTCGCCGCCCGCCCGGTCACGCGCTGCTGCGCCCAGCTCCCGCACCTGGTCTGGCGAGGTGCGGAGCGGGGCGATCGCGCTCCATCCCAGGGTTCTCGTGCGCCGGATGCGAGCGCGGGCCGGCGCCACGGTCCCGTCGAAGGCGACACGGAACGCCGCGGCGAACTCGCCCCCGATGGCACCGGGGCGCTTGCCGAGCAGCTGCCCGATCGAGCGCATCACGGCGAGGGGGACCAGCGAGAGCCAATGGATCACCAGCGCCCCACCCGGCGCGTAGACCATGCGGCGGTGCAGCTGCGCCGTTCGCGCGACACGGGTGCGACCGCGTGCCGACAGCGGACGGCGGCGACCGAGGTCCTCGGGCCGCAGCCCGCGGCTCACGCGGGCGCCCGCTACCCGGACGACGCGGAAGCCCGCGAGCCGCGCGCGGATCGAGAGGTCGAGCCCGGCATCCACCGATGGCAGGCCGCGATCGAATCCGCCGAGGCGCGTCCAGACGGCTCGCTGCACGAGCATCCCGGATGACGTGACGCCCAGCACGTCGCCGTCCTGATCGTGCTGCGCCTGGTCGAGCGCGTCCTCGACCAGCTTCACGGTGGCACCGAACTTCGACAGGCTCTCGCCATAGGAGCGGATCAGCGCCCGATCGTCGACGTCGACGACCTTTGGCCCGGCGATCGCCACCGAGGGAGCGACCTCGACGGCCGCGAGCAGGCGCTCCAGTGCATCGGGCTCGGGCGCCGTGTAGGCCGTGAGCAGCCAGATCCACTCGGGCGCCGCCTCCGTCGGGATGGGCGCGGCAGCGCCGACCGCGGCACCACCGACCGCGATGCGGGCCAGCGCGACATCGACCGCGTCAGAGACCGGCAGATTCGCGGCCCGCACGTACCCGTTCGGCGACGCCACCGTGAGGAGTTCGGCGCTCCCGTCCGTCGACGCGCAATCCACGAGAACGAGGTCATCGGGCTGTCTGGTCTGCGCGCGGAGCGCCCCGAGGGTGCGGTCGAGCCACGGTTCCCCGTTGCGCACGATGAGGATCGCGGTGACTCTCGGCTGCATCGTTCCGAGGCTAGGCGCGCCTCACCGTGCGACGGGGAGGGACACGCCCGGAGCGCGAAGTCTCAGGCGTTACCAGGAGAAGGTCGCACACCTGCTGGTGACGGCGTCGACCGGAACGGTCGTGTGTTGCACACCCACAGGTGACGGCGTCGACCGGGACGGTCGCCGCCGCGGACCGCGAAAGGCGAGAAATCGCCTTTCTTTATGCGGTCCGCGCCTTTCGCAGGCGGCGGCGCTCACGCTCGGACAGGCCGCCCCAGATGCCGAATCGCTCGTCGTTCTGGAGGGCGTACTCCAGGCACTGGCCCTTGACCTCGCAGGTGGTGCAGATCTTCTTGGCGTCCCGCGTCGATCCGCCCTTCTCCGGGAAGAAGGCCTCGGGATCGGTCTGAGCGCACAGCGCGTCCGACTGCCAGGCCAGCGGGTTGTCGACGGTCTCGGCGTCGGCGGGGCGCAGGCCGGGGATGCCCAGGCGGACCGGGTCGACGAACCAATCGCCGGGAACCGACGGGCGGTACTCGTTCCGCGTCATGTTCCACTCTCCCTCATTGCACCTTTACGGTTCCGTCCCCCGACGAAACGCCGTGCTTGGAGGTAATTACACCGGTGTAGTTAGTCCCGCGTCAAGTCGGGAATGGTAATTCTTTTCCCGGTCTCAGCGCGGCTACGACGCGCCCGCGTTTCGCCGCGCCTCCCAGGCGCTCGCCACCATCTGGTCGAGGCTGTGCCGCATCCGCCAATCCAGATCGCGCGCGGCCTTGTCTCCGCTCGCCACGATGCGCGGCGGGTCGCCTGCACGGCGTGGGGCGATGGTGGGCGTGAAGTCGATCCCGGTGACGCGCGCGATCGCCGCCATGATCTCGGCGACCGAGACGCCCTCGCCGCTGCCCAGGTTGTACGCCGTTTCGATCGGGTCCCCGGCATCCAGGCGCCGAGCCGCGGCGACGTGCGCGAGGGCCAGATCGGCCACGTGCAGGTAGTCGCGCACATTGGTGCCGTCGGGGGTCGGGTAGTCGTCTCCATTGATCTGCGGGGCGCGCCCTTCGACGAGCGCATCGAAGACCAGTGGGAACAGGTTGTGCGGGCTGGTGTCGTACACCGCGGGATCCCCCGAGCCGACCACGTTGAAGTACCGCAGCGAGGTGTGCCTCAGCCCGGTCGCGACGCCCTGATCGGCGAGAAGCCACTCGCCGATCAGCTTGGATTCGCCGTAGGGCGACTGCGGCGACTTCGGCGTCTCCTCGGTCACCAGGTCGACATCGTGGGTGCCGTAGACGGCGGCGCTCGACGAGAACACGATCCGGTCGACGCCGCGATCCTGAATGGCGCCCAGAAGCACGGCCGTCCCGGTGACGTTCTGCTCGTAGGTGTGCAGCGGGCGCTGCACGGAGACCCCGGCGTACTTGAATCCCGCCACGTGGATGACCCCCGTCACCCCGTGCTCGTCGAGCGTGCGGATCAGCAGGGCCCCATCGAGGATGCTGCCGCGCACGAACGGCACCTCGGCGGGCACGAACTCGCGATGGCCGCTCGACAAGTCGTCGACCACGACGGTCTTCATGCCGGATTCGAGCAGAGCGCGCACCACGTGGGCACCGATATAGCCGGCACCGCCGGTCACCAACCAGGTCATGCCCCCGAGGCTAGCGAACGCGGGTCGGGACCCGGTGGTGGCCGTCGGTCACCATGCCGTGAATCGTCGCGACCACGGCGCTCACGATCAGGCCCACCAGCAGAACTGCGCTCACGATCTCCATGGCAGTAAATCTACGATTGACCACCGACAGCCAAACCTGGCAAGATCGGCGCAGTTCATCGAATTCCTGCCAATGCCGAGCGTAAGGAGAGACCGCGTGCTCAAGAAGGTCGTGCTCATCGCCCTGCCGGGAGTCGCACCGTTCGAGTTCGGGGTGATCTGCGAGGTGTTCGGCATCGACCGCACCGACAGCGGCGGTCCGGACTTCGACTTCACCATCGCGACGGCCGAGCCGGGACCGGTGCGCACCAGCCTCGGGTACGACATGGTGATCCACCAGGATCTGTCGGTCGCGGCAGACGCCGACCTGATCGCCGTGCCAGCCCACCACATCCGCGGCTTCGGCGACGAGGCGACGGATGAGCGGGTGCTGCAGGCCGTCCGCGATGCGCAGGCACGCGGCGCCTGGGTGCTCAGCGTCTGCAGCGGCGCGTTCGTGCTGGCCGAGGCCGGCATCCTCGAAGGGCGCAAGGCCACCACCCACTGGATGCACGTCGACCGGCTGCGGCGCCGGCACCCCTCAGTCGAGGTGGATGCCGACGTGCTGTTCGTCCAGGACGACAAGGTCGTCACGAGTGCGGGCACCGCCGCGGGCATCGACGCCGCCCTGCACATCGTCCGCACCGAGCTCGGCGCCGCCGCCACCAATGTGATCGCGCGCCGCATGGTGGTACCTCCGCAACGCGATGGCGGCCAGTCGCAGTACATCGAGTCGCCGATTCCCGAGTGCCGCACGGACTCTCTCGCCTCCGTGACCGAGTGGATGCTCGAGCACCTCGACGAGGACCTCACCGTCGACCAACTGGCGCGCCGGGCGCTGATGTCGCCCCGCACATTCGCCCGCAAGTTCCGCGCCGAGTCGGGCACGACACCCGCCGCCTGGCTGAACCGCCAGCGAATTCTGCGCGCCCAGCAACTGCTCGAGCAGACCGACGAGGGCCTCGAGCAGATCGCGCAGCTCACCGGATTCGGCACGGCTGCGGTGATGCGGCACCACTTCCTCAAGGTGCTGCAGACGACGCCGACGAACTACCGCCGCGCGTTCGGGGAGCGCGTCGCCGGGTAGCGTCTCAGTGCGGAGTCGCCGCCAGGAGTGCCGCGATGTCGTGGGTGAGCTCGGCCATGCTGCTAACGCCGTCTGCCTGCACCGAGATCCAGGTGCCCGCCACGGCGAGGTCGGCCTGGCAGGCCGCGTCGTTGCACAGGGCGAGCGCAGCGGTCGCACCCGGGATCGACACCGGCGCCAGCGTGCCGTAGTAGAAGCTCGGCGGCTGGGCCAGCTCCTGCTCGATCGCCCACGCTCCCCCTGGCACGAACTGGACACCGAACAGGGTCAGGCCGGAGGATGCCTCGCGCGCCCATCCGCACTGGTCGAAACCGACTCGCGCGAGTCCGGCGGACCCGGCCGTCGCCGGGCCCTCCATCGAGTAGTCGGTCTGCTCGAGATCGGCATGCCCCGTCGCGGTGCGGACCCGGGCCAGAGCCGCGTCGGTGCACAGCGCCGCGCCGTTCCATCCGGCGGGCGGGCTCCACAGCGAGCGGTCGGCGCCCGCGGCCTGCACCCTGCTCACGACGCCGCCCAGCAGGGAGTGGAACCGCTGCAGCGAGCCGGTCGCCGGCTCCCCCTCGCCCCCGAGCGAGTCGTAGTCGAGCTCGACCCAGGTGGTGCCGACCAGGACCTGCCCGACGCAGAAGAACTGGGGATCGCCCTGGCACGACACGTCGGATGCCATTCCGAAGGTGTTGACCTCGTCGCCCGTGTTCGGCACCACGTTGTCGTGGTAGTCGCCGGCGGCATCGCTGATCACGTCGAGGGTGATCACATCGACGTACCCGTTGTCCTGACGCTCCGAACCACCCCACAGGCAGTGCAACCCTCCCGCCTGCCGCGCGGCGACCTGGATCGCGTCCTGCGGCGGGGTGCTCTCGGATTCGCGAACCGCGATCGCCGACGCCGCGGGGAAAGCCGCCACGGCGGTCGCGGTCGGCAGCAGCTGGGCGCACGTCGCCGGGATCGCCGAGCGCGGCGCGGTCAGGGCCGCAGTGCTCGGCGTCGGGCTCGCGCCGTGTCCGCCGTGGGCCGTCGGGTGACCCGTCGAGTGGACGGGAGTCGGATGCGCACATGCCGAAAGCGCGACAAGGAGCACGCTGGAGACCACGGCCACGCGGGCCGCCGACATGATTCGCATGGCCAGAACCTAGCGGCCCGGGGCCGCGGGCGCTACGGGCGACCTGGCCCTGCGATCAGGCGGCCGAGCGGTCGGTCGATGCGATGAAGAGCATGCCATCACCCGAGATCGCGAGCGCAGGTTCGTCGGCGATGTAGAAGGAGCGCCCGCGCTCCAGCTCGTGGCCGTTCAACGAGGTCTCCCCGCTCGTGCACAACGCGATGGCGGGCCCGGTCAGCGGCACCGTGACGCCGGCCGCGGCGGCATCCGGAGACACCACGGTCAGCACGAAGTCGGGCACGTCGGGTCGGAACACCGCGACGCCCGGCTGCGGCCGCTCCGGCTCGAGGTAGGGCACGGGCAACGGGCGGAAGTCGAGCACCTTGAGCAACTCGGGCACGTCGACGTGCTTGGAGGTGAGCCCCCCGCGCAGCACGTTGTCGCTGGCCGCCATCAGTTCGATCCCGAGCCCCTCGAGATAGGCGTGGATGTTGCCAGCCGGCAGGTACAGCACCTGCCCCGGCGAAAGCACTGCCGTGTGCATGAGCAGCGAGATGGCGATCCCGGGGTCGCCGGGGAACGCATCGGCGAGTCGCCGGACCGTGTCCCACGACGCGTCGCCGTCGAGCGCGCTCGCCTCGACTACCTTCTCGACTGCCTTCTCGACTGCCTTCTCGACCGCCTTCTCGACGACCGCTGCGATCAGCTCGTCGACACCGGCACCCCGGGTGATCAGCCACTCGAACACCGGCCGCAGCGAGGAGTCGTCGACCAGTCGGTCGAGAAGCGGTGCGATCCGCGTGTCGCCCGAAACGGGCAGAAGAACGTCTCGCGTTTCGCTCACCGGCCGAAACCCGCACAGCGCACGGAACGGGTCGCTCAGCGCATAGATCACCTCGGGTTTATGAAAGGCATCGCGGTAGTTGCGCTCCGGCGAATCGAGCGGAATGCCCGCGGCGTTCTCGTCCGCGAACCCGGCCTCGGCCTGCGCCGGGGTGGGGTGCGCCTGCAGCGAGAGGGGGGATGCCGCGGCCAGCACCTTCAACAGGAACGGCAGCCTGCCCTGCACGACGTCGGCGAGGGTGCCGTTGCGCCCGACCAGCCGGGCCGGGGACCCGGGGTGCGCCCCGAGCCACAACTCCGCTTGCGGCCG
>Ga0105238_10006325_pt1 | contig 11773 bp, 10 predicted proteins | sample KBSC34metaG_FD_81526 | JGI IMG/M metagenome (GOLD analysis project Ga0105238, IMG submission 81526) | Corn rhizosphere microbial communities from Kellogg Biological Station, Michigan, USA - KBS C3-4 metaG | ecosystem: Host-associated > Plants > Roots > Rhizosphere > Soil | place: Michigan, USA... | reverse complement strand
GCATGAGCCTCATGGCGCCGATCCACATGACGTCCAGCAAACGCTTTCTGCAATCTTGCAAAGCCCGCCTTTCCGCTCCGCAAAACAGATGCAGAAGCTTCTCCAGTTCATCGTCTCGGAGACCCTTGCCGGACACAGCGAAATGCTCAAGGAGCGCAGCATCGGAGCTCACCTCTTTGACAAGCGCCCCGATTACGACACAAACAGTGACCCTGTCGTTCGGTTGCGTGTCGCTGAACTGCGTAAGCGCCTTGCCCTCTATTACCAGGGCTCTCCCGATGAGCCCATCCTGATCAACATTCCATCCGGTTCTTTCCGGGGTGTCTTTGAGCGCTCTGGCAAGCGCCACGTTCCGCTGCCGGCGGAGCCCCCGGCGCACGCAGAGCCCGTTTCCGCAGTGCCCATCTCGCCGGCAGCAGTCACCGAAATTGAGAAACCGGTCGTAGAAAAAGCTCGATCAACATTCCGCTTCCGAATATGGTGGGCGGCATTTGCAGTTGCCCTGGTCATCCTGGCGCTCGGAATTCTTCGCTTTTCACGCTCCCCCGAAGAGCAGGCGTTCAACAGTTTCTGGGCGCCCGTCCTGGAGAACTCCCGCACAGTATTAATCGGGATTGGGAACAACCCCATCTACGAGCTTTCCAACGCTGGAGAAGACGACTACTACAAAGATCACCCGAAGACCCGATTCCAGGAGATGGGACTGCACTCATATCTCCCTCTCGCCGCGGGGGAAACAATTGATAGCAAATTCCTGCATCCCATGGCGAACACCTATCTCACCATCGGTGACGTCGGAGCACTTTCTGACATCGAATACATCCTCGCGCAGCAGCACATCAAGCTCGACGTTCGCTTCGTTAACGATCTCGCCTACGGCGACCTGCGCCAGAATCCAACCATCCTGATTGGCGCACACAACAACATCTGGACCCTCAACATGACCGAAGATCTCCGCTTCGGTTTCCAGGGACATAGCACGATCGTCGACCGCTTCACTCCTCAGCGCCAGTGGACTGCGAATGCTGACCGCTCAGAAACCTACGGAATTGCGGCCCGGCTCCTTAACGGATGGAATGGCAAAGTCGTTGTCGTTATCGGGGGAGTCGGATATGCGGCTACGCGCGCCGCTGGAGACTTTATCGCCGATCCGCAGTCCATCGCAAAGATGTCCAAGTCTCTCCCCAAAGACTGGGAGAAGAAGAACGTCGAGCTCGTTCTCAGGACAACCGTGAAAAACCAGGTGCCCGCACCCGCTGAGATCGTTGCTGCCTATTCCTGGTAGTCCCGATCCGGACAGGCATCCCTCACATCACGCCGAACTCGTGCATTCAGGTTGATCGACGCAATGCGCAGCGGCCCAGCAAGCTCTGATCGCCATGCTCCACGCTCGCGAGTCCCGCTATAACAACACAGCGCCTTGACCTGAGCAATCCGGTGAAAGGCACCTGTGCGATGCATGCGTCCTCAGTTGATTGTCGAAGACCCTGCTCGCCCTCAAGAAGATCAGTGGGTCCTCTGACCGCGCCAATCTTTGTTCCAACCCCAGACCATAGCGATCGTGGATTGGAAGTTAGTCTCAATTGCTTGTAATCGATCGCCGGTTAGTCGCTCTCTTCAATAGAAAGAAGAGTTGACCACGGGGCTGTCTCGAGTCCCCAGAATTTCAGCCAAAAACGAATCGAGATAACGTTCGTTCACCAAGATCATCATTATCGGCTCGGACCGCGAAAGGAGCGCAATCGATCTCGATGCGCCCTTTCGCCTATCTACTTTGCTACTTACAAGGAGGCTCCGATGAAGCGAAGCGTCGCAACCCTTTTCATCTTGCCGGCTCTGTTTTTGCTGATCGCAGCAATCAACGAATCGCCGGTAATGCATTCTCGGAAAAGCGCGGAAGACAATGCGAAAACGTTAATCGATGAAGGCCGACATATTTTCCGTTTCGATACCTTCGGAGACGAAGCATTCTGGACCGACCAGCTTCACATTCAGCAGTCGGTCAGCACGCTGTCGCCCCAGAGCGCGCTTGCGCTGGGGCTAAAGGTGGATGCACAGGCGCTTTCACCTGCGACCGTCGAGGCGATCAGACACGGCAAGGTGAACCTCGACGATCCTGCGGTCACGCTTGCACTGATCAAGGCCAATGCCGTGTTGGGTTTAGTTGGTGCCTTCAACGGCAACGCACTGACCAAGGTGGGTTTTACGTGCGCGCTTTGTCATTCCACAGTCGATAATTCAGTCGCACCCGGGATAGGCGCACGAATTGATGGTCTGGCAAATCGTGACTTGAATGTCGGCGCGATTGTCGCCACTGCTCCGAATCTCGATCCAGTCGTGAACCTCCTTCGTTTGGCACCCCAGGATGCTTCCATCACCGCACAGGATGTTCGCCACGTGCTCAATACGTGGGGTCCAGGCAGGTTCGATGCGGAGTTGTTCCTCGACGGCAAAGCATTCAATCCACAACAGACTACCAATGGGACCGTGACAGGGACCAATGTCTCCGGATCAGTGCTGATTCCCAATGCGTACGGCTTGCCGGGGCACAACCTGCATACGTGGACCGGCGGCTGGGGCACCGTGTCCTACTGGAACGCCTTTGTCGCGGTGAATGAGTTGCACGGCATTGGAACATTCTTCGACGAGCGATTCGACGACGCAACCCAGTTCCCAATCGCGGCTGCCGCAAAGCTCGGCCATGTGTCGGTGGATCCGGACAGTGATCAAGTCTCAGGAAAGCTCCCGGCACTTCATTTCTATCAGCTCGCCTTACCAGTTCTGCGGCCGCGTCCCGGTGTCGACTTTAACGAGGCAGCTGCTGCTCGCGGTGACGAGCTCTTCAGCGGCAAAGCGAACTGCAACAACTGTCATCATGAGCCGTTGTGGACAGAACCGGGCTGGAACCAGCACACCGCCGAGGAAATGAAAATTGATAGCTTCGAATCGGATCGGTCGCCGGGACATGCATATCAGACCATGAACCTCGCTGGACTATTCGTTCGCGAACGTGGCCTGTTCATGTTTCCACAAAATAAGGGGCGCTTCTATCACGATGCCCGATTCAAGACTCTGCTGAATGTTGTCAACAGCTACGACGAGCGTTTCAATCTGGGACTTACTGATCAGGAGAAACAAGATCTCGTGGAATATCTGAAATCTCTGTGAGTACTCAGAACCTCGAACCCGGGGTCGGAACCTCTCCGCTACCCGACCTGGAGTTCTTGCGTGTGCACCCAGACGAACAGGAGTTTTCCAGTCGCGGCCATGGCTGAAAGCCTTCAGTGCTTCGGCATGTCCATGCCTTTGTCCTTTGTGGCCGGTTTCGTTTCTGCTCCTGCTGAAGCTGCCGTTCCGGGTTCGGTCGCTACAGCCTTCCAGGCATCCCGGACTCGAGGCGGCAACTTATTCATGTTGCTCAAAAATGTCGTTACCTGCCAAAGTTCCAAGTTCTTGAGAGTTGTCTTCCACGCAGGCATCCCACTCAAACGCACTCCATGCTGGATGATGTAGAAGTTCTGATTTTCCGGCATATCCGGCGCGTCTTCCATAAACTGAGGAGCGCGTGGATAGAACGAATCGCCGAACCCTGTATGAGGATGAGAGATGTCTCCATGGCAGCCCGAGCAATTCGTCTGATAAATCTTCATACCGCTCAGAAGGTTTTCTTCGGTGGGTTGAATGGGATTCGTTATACTGGGCGCCCGCCGATCTACCGAGGCATCCAGAGCCGGCATTGCGATTTTTGTCTCAAGCGCGCCCGGCTCGGCGTCGGCGCGTGGATCTACAAATCCAAAGCGTACATAACAAAACAGCGCGAGCGGGACCAAAACGACTGCAGCTAGAAATCCGATGAGGAATCTGATCATGGGAAAGTCTCCATTCGATGGGATTTGGCCCAAAATCCTCTAATTCATTCGACCACTCTGATATCGGCCTTCGAGCTAGCTCCGACCTTCCGTGCGGGATGCAGATACCGCGGCAAGATCACACCTGGATCAAGACCTTCCGCGACCCTGGAGTTAGCCCAGGCGCGCCGATGTTCATGGCCGGCCTCCGTGGGTAACAATCATAAGCGGAATCGCAGCAACTGCCGAGAGCGTGATAAATCCGAGGAAGACAATTCCGAGAATCGTAACGGGCAGCTTATTGGCGTGTGAACCCATGATGTCTTTGTCAGCTGCAGCGCGGAGGATAGGGTAGTAGGTTAGGGGCATCACGACCATGCCGAAGACTATGGATGTGTTCACCAGTGTGAGCGGTTGAATGCCGGTGAGGACGATTATGAGCGAAAGAACCAGCATCGCTATCCAGCCGACAGTGAAGACCGGAACATCCCTCGCTCCTCGATTCTTTCCCCATTCGAAATTGAAAAACTGGCATAAGTTGTAGGCACCAGACAGCGCAGTCTCTATCGCCGCTCCGCCGATGCATGCCGCGGCGCCAAGCATGGCCAGAAAAAGCGCCTTTCCCGCAAACGGAAAGGAACCGGCCATGACGGAGGTGCTCAATAGTTCGGGGAAGATTTGCCGGGGTAGGAACAGAATGGCGCCCAGCATCATCAGCGCTACGGTGATGACCGATCCAAGCATCGAACCGAGTGAGGCAACCATGAAATTCTCGCTGAGATCCTTCACTTTCCAATCCTCCTCTATCGCACCGGAAGAGTAGAAATGCACCTCATACTCCATCAGCATGGCGCTGAAAATCCCCACGGCAAAATATGCGTATAGAAGAAACTGTCTGGTGCCTGAGATCTTCGCGATGGGATTCAGTCCGGCAAGAACTTCATGCCAATGAGGATGCAAGATAAGAGCGGAAACGAGAAAGACGATCATAAGTACGCCCGACAGGCCAAAGATCCGTTCGATCCATTGAAATCTCGAGAAGTAGATGATCGCGGTCATTGCAGCGCAGGCACCCATCATCACTGCCCTTTCGGGCCAACCGGTGAGGAGATGTAGCAGGATTGCCAATCCGCCAATTTCGGCAGCGCATGTGATGAGATTCAGTAGATTCGACGCAAACAGTGTCACCAGACCGAGTCGATATCCCATACGCGTCCGGACGACAGCGAACACTGGCTCTCCCGCGACCACAGCTACGCGCCCGCACATTTCCATGTACAGGATGACGCCCACCGTTCCGAGGACGATCACCCAGAGCAACTGATATCCAAACAGAGCCCCAGCTTGCGTTGTGAACACAATTTGTCCTAGGTCAACGAAGCCACCCAACGCTGTCATGATTCCGAGCGTGATACCAAGCAATTTCTTCATCGCGTGGTTCTCGCAGCGATTAGGGACTTCCTGATTTCTTCGACTTGTTGTCGAACCGCAGGAAGATTGCGATTGTCTTTTTGTTCCTCCATCGATGCCAAAAGCTTGGCGAGGGACTCCAGTCGTTCCCTGCAAAGAGCGACTATTTTCATCTCTTTTGGATCAGTCGGAGATTTTTGCAGTTCGGCTGCTTGTCGCTCGGCTTGATCGCGGAGATACTCCGCGTGTCCTGAGCGGAATTGTGGAAGCAATCGACCGCTCTCGATCTGATCGATAAACATCCCAGTCTCGGATGTGAGTGAGATTGCCGAAAGCAGATCCGAGCGGAGCTCTTCAGTTGTTAGCTTTTCGGACCAAGCACCTGGAACGAGCACGATCAACATCGTTATCCGAACAAAGAAGCTCTTCGCGATCGTGGCGAGGAATGCCGGATCGCGGCCGCAAATGTAGACAGGACGAGGATCCCACGGGCTGGTGGTCCCTCGACAAACCGAAGGCAATTTTGCAAACGGCATTCGCAGCCAAAACGCCTGAGAGTTCGGCCACTGCTTATCGAAGCTCATTTGCCCAGTGCTCTTCTTATGTCGGAAACCATAACCCCATGCTTCGCCACGAGCGCTCGGAGGCGTTCTTCGCTAATGCTGAGTTCTCTGGTCCAATACCGGACTTCGTACTCCTCATTCACATTGATCCGAAGGCGATCTGCAGGTCCGCGAATTGCTTTGTCGTCAGCCATTCCTACCTCCGAAAGAACAGCTGAAAAGGTAAGAAGCCCGAATCTCTCCCCAAGTTGTTCTTCCGATTGTGGTTCTCTCCGCATTAAAATTTGGCGAACTTCGATAGGGATCGAAGTAACTTCACTCATAAGCTACTGAATACCTTAGAGATATCGGCTCTTCGTGAGGGTCGGATATCTATGTAATTCTTTAATCCTGCTCCGCACCGAAAATTACGAATGATTGGTTATCTCAGGAGTTCATCCTGCCGAAGTTGGATTTACGAGGTGCAATAGGATGGCTTCGGGCCGTATGCAGTTTGAATTGAGTCGCGAACCACTCCACGTTCTCTATGGGGCTTGAGATGCGCGGTATGCTTTGTAGCATCTGCTCTCCACAAAGAGAGCACTTCGCAGAGATAGGAATACCGTTATCGTCATATCTTGTTTGCAGGACAGGCACATTGGACATGTAGCGATTCTAGTCCTCAACGATTAGCTGCCGTTTGGGGATGTCCGAACCCTCGAATCGCTTAACCAATACCGGGTCGCAAATATGCTGCTGTTCGAATCTGAGGAGTTCGCTCTCGTTATAGACCGTAGCCACGGTCGCGAAACATCGCGGACAAATGGTGTCCGTAGTTCTGTCAAGATTCGAACGATGAGCGAATTTGGCGAGCTCCGCCATTCGAAATTGCTCCGAACAGTAGCCGCAGAACCCTTAATGCCGTCAGCTTTCAACTACGCAGCCGCAATTTCGGAGGCTTTGGGTCTGCTTGCGAAACACGTTCTGCACAGAACGGGTTTGCCTTGCGTCGGCTTGAATGGAACGGTCGTATCGCTTCCGCACTGCGAGCAGGTGACGTGCGTTTCAATTCGCCCCCGCCCTTTGCTGCCCAGTTTCTTGGCCTTGCATTGCTTGCAGTGTTTCGGGACGTTTGTGAATCCCTTTTCTTGGAAGAATTGTTGCTCTCCCGCAGAGAACACAAAGGTCGCGCCACAGCTTACACATAAAACATCTCTGTCAGCGAACATGCTGCATTCCTCCGAACTCGTGAATTAAGAGAAGGGTGTACGGGGGCAGCAGCCCTTCTTGGGAAGCTCATTTTGAGGTAAATAACGTAACACTTGAATCAAGAAAAGAATGTCCGATACCAAACATTGTGGAGAGTTTCTTAGTGGGCCCTGCGCAACCCAAACTCCGCCGTCGGATTGCTTTTAGTGATTTGGTATCGCATCGAAATCCACTTTAGAACCAAGGAGACGATGTTGGACCGCATGCGCTGCTCAAGCTGCCTTGAATGGCTCAAGCAGACTGCGTAGTTGGACTACGGGAATCTCAAATAGCGCCTGACGTTCGACCATGCTTTCCTGAAGGACGAAAGCTGCGCAACACAAGTTCTCTTGCGCTCGACAGCACCTTCTCTCGCATCGCTGGCTCTGGCAGCATCCGAGCGATCTCAATTGCCCCGACCATCGTTGAAAAAATTGAAAAGAATGCGCGCTCCTTGTCCACTGCTCGCGCACCAGGCATGAACGGCTGCATGCGTCTCTTGTATTTCTTCAGCTCTTCCAAGATCGCAGTCCTCATCGTCTTATCCGCCCTGGCCATCTCGGGCGCAAGTGCCGGCAGTGGGCATCCATACTCAACATGATCGCAATATTCTAGGCTCAGATAGGTCTTAACAATCGCCTTCCACGCCGCTTCGGGTTTTACCCGCTCTGCGGCCTCGACTAGCGTGTCGGCAATCTCATTGAAAGCCTCCCTCAGCGACTCAATCAGCAACTCGTTCTTGCTTTCGAAATGCTTGTAAAAGCCTCCATGGGTCAGGCCGGCGTCCTGCATCACAGCAGAAACTGCGGCTCCGGTGATGCCCTCACTGCGAACGCGCCGCGAAGCGTCTTTCACTATTTTTTGATGGGTTTCAGCTTTGTGTCCAGATGTGTAGCGCATAGATCATTGTAAGATGCTGCCAATCATCCCACGATCCAATCCATCCGCCCCTGAGGCCTCCTAATAAATTCTGAATCCATAAGATTATGTACATAATCTTATCCCTGCAAGGAGGCTAAATGTCACCGCAAACAATCTTTCAATTGCAACTCGTTCTCGGTTACGTAGCGTGTCTGCTTTGCTTTAGCGCGTATGTGTTGCCAAGGCTCAAGTCGATGGAACGGCTTAAAGCGCACCGCGTCATCGCTACTGTGCACAGCTTCCGCTTCTTTGGACTTGTCTTCATCCTTCCGGGTGTCGTCGGCTCCAGCCTTCCCACCGGCTTCGCCACGTCCGCTGCCTACGGTGACTTTGCTACTGGAATCCTGGCGCTATTAGCGCTTCTCACAGTAAGAGTTCGCCCGCTCTTTTGGTTCCTTGTCACCGCTTTCAATCTTGTGGGCATCGGGGACCTCATCCTCGCTTACTATCACGCTGTCCAGGGTGGCCTACCTGAGCACGCGGGGCAATTGGGTCTCGCATACCCAGTCCCGATCCTCTACGTGCCAATGCTGATGATCACGCACATTGTCGCTCTCTATTGGCTGGTGCGTCCGCAGCCCAAGGCAGCGCCGCTCTTGACACCCAATGCGATTGCATCGCAGCCGTGATTAACTGCAAACATCCACTGTCATACAAGAACAATCGTCGCGATGGATGGTCCACCGAGGCGCGAGCCCTATCGCGCCGCGGACCTCTTCCTTCAATGAAAGGACATCCGAAATCAGCGTGACGGATCAACTTCCCGAAAACGGTGCAATGACAGAAAATCACGCCCGGTAGCGCCTTTGCAGTTGCTTTCAATGTCCACACATTCCGGCCAGGCTTCTGCAAGGAGGCGCGATGTTACTCGTTTCGCAAAGCGTGCATAGGGTCGGTGGCAGCCGCCCGACGGGCTGGCAGCCAGGAGGCCAGCAAGACAACCACAAAGAGGAGAAGCGGTACGATACACAGCATCGCGGGATCGTACCAATCGGTTCGATAAAGGCTGGTAAGCAGAAGACGCGACGCGAAAGCCGAAAGAACACCTCCGCACAAGCAACCAGTAAGGGCGATCTTGGCGCCGCGCGAAAGCACCAAATTGGTGATTTGGGAACGGGTAGCCCCCAAAGCCATCCGAACTCCAAATTCAGAGATGCGTTGACCAACGAGATAAGAAATTACTCCAAAAATTCCAACTGAAGCGAGCAGGAGAGCGATTACAGCAAAAGCGCCGAGCAGAACAAGTGTAAAGCTGCGCTGGGCAAGCGATTCTGATATTAACGACTGCAGAGTAGCGCCTTCGTAGAGGGGCAATTCTTTGTCCACTGACCACACCTGTTCGCGGATCGCCGGCAAAAGCTCGGGCCCAGCAGCCTTCCCGCGAAGAATGAAAGCAGTCTTGCCACTGACTCCGCTTTCGATCTGGAACATATCGAGATAAATCATTGGTGGAGAATCGGTATCGAGTGATGAAATGTGCACGTCTCCGGCGACGCCGATAATTGTGAACGTTCCGCGGTCTCCCCAGTGAAAGCGCTGCCCTATAGGATTCTGACCAGGAAAAAACTCACGATTCAGAGCTTGGTTGATGATGGCGACAGGCGTTGAGCCACGGCGATCATCGAGAGTGAAGTCGCGACCCGCAATTAGGGTAATGCCCATGGCATGAAAGTAGCCTGGACTGACAAGCGAATTCTCTGCCATGTGGAAATCATCCTGTGCCGCATGTTCCAGGCGAAATCCGATTTGACGCGTATCGCTCAAAGGCAAGTGGCTCGCTTCCGCAACTGCGGAAATTCCAGGGAGCCGGGTAAGCCGATCAAGCAATTGTTTCTGCACGATGTCTCGCTTGATCGAATCTGGATAACGGACGTGATCGAAGACCGTACGAACGGTGAAGGCGTTTTGCGGGTTGAATCCAAAAGGAGATTCGAGCAAACGCGTGAAACTGTGCAGCAAGAGCCCTCCAGCAATCAACAGCACAAAAGCAAGAGCGATTTCCGCGCTTGCGACGGAGTTTTGCAGGCGCTGACCGCCGCGATCAGAACTGACCTGCCTGGCGCCGCGCAGCGAAGCCTGCGGTGCAACACGGGAAAGGCGCCAAGCGGGGGCAAACCCAAAGAACAGGCTGGTCATCAGCGACAGTGCAAAGGCAAAGAGCAGGACGATCGGATGAATGGCCACCTCCTGCAAGCGTGGCAGGCTGGTTGGTCCGAAATGCTTCAGTCCGGCGACAAGTAGGATTGCAACAAGAATTCCTGCGATGGAGCCGAGAAAGCCCAGCAGTGAACTCTCCGCAAGGCATTGACGAATAAGCCGCGGACGACTTGCGCCGATCGCCAGGCGCACCGCCATTTCCTGCGTACGAGCGCTTGCGCGAGCAAGCAAAAGATTTGCAGTGTTGGCGGTGGCAATGAGCAATAAACATAGAACAGATGTAGCAAGCAGAATCAGGAGTGGACGAGCGCGCTCAACAGAATGATCCGAAAAAAGATATACGTGGGGCGACACGCGAATGGTTCCGCTGTATCCGTATTGCCTCATGAAACGATTCGCAATCTGATTCATTTCAGTCTGCGCCTGTTGAAGCGAAGCGTTTGGTTTCAGGCGGCCGATGAGCCCTATGCCGAATTCCATAGTGCGATTGTCAGGGCTGAGGAGATTGGGCGCGAATGCCATTGGAAGCCATATGCTCGCTCGTTCAGAGAGAGGTGCCCCATCGAGTGGAAAGCGAAAGGACGCAGGCATCACTCCAACCACGGTATATGCAGTTTCATCGAGACGGATGCTCTTCCCGACAATATCGGGGGCAGAGCCATATTGGCTTTGCCAGAGGGCATGGGATAAGAGGACGACGCGATCTGAACCATAGCGATCCTCATCGGGGCTAAAGTTGCGGCCTAGTTCAGGCGTAACCTCGAGCAGCGGAAGAGTTGACGCGGAGATGCGCGCGGCATTGATACGCCGCGGTTCACCTGCGCCAGTGAGATTAAAATCAGTCGTCTCGAAAGCCGCCGTCTCTGAGAACACGCTGTTCTGTGAGCGGTAGTCCAAATATTCCTGAGCCGAGACGCCGACATCATTGCTGCTCTCCATAGAAAGGCTCTCAGATAGCAGGACCAGGCGGCTGGGATCCTTGTATGGCAAAGGATGAAACAGAATCGTGTTGATGGTGCTGAAGACAGCAGTGTTCGCACCAATTCCAAGAGCGAGCGTAAACAGGCAAGCGATTGTGAAAGCCGGGGCTTTACGCAGATTACGTGCGGCGTACCCCAGATCGGCATACGTGGATTCGAGGGCGGACCACTGCCATACTTCGCGGCTGCGCTCTTCAATCAAGGTAACGTTCCCGAACTCATGGCAGGCAGATCGTTCCGCCTCCGCCCTGGTCATCCCGTCATCTATCAGATCGGCTATCTTCTCTTCGAGATGTTCACGGATCGACTCAGAGATTTCGATATATCGTCGGCGACGCCTGAGCGGTTTGAGCCATTGCATACGTCACTCCCTAAGATTGGGCAACTGTGAGAACGCGATTGATGCCGGCGAACATCTTCTCGAAGCTCGATCGTTCTTCCTCGAGACGCTTGCGACCGGCCGGGGTCAACTTGAAAACCCGCACTGAGCGACCCCTGGCGGAGAGTCCCATTTCAGACTTCAAGAAGCCAGCCTTCAGCAAACGCTGCAAGGCCGGATATAGCGAACCCTCCTCGATCTGAAGCAGATCATTCGATCCAGCCTTGATGTCCTGTGCGATGCGCATATCCATGCATCGGCCTTCGTCGCAGAGTTTGCAGGATCATC
>Ga0105238_10006323_pt1 | contig 11776 bp, 9 predicted proteins | sample KBSC34metaG_FD_81526 | JGI IMG/M metagenome (GOLD analysis project Ga0105238, IMG submission 81526) | Corn rhizosphere microbial communities from Kellogg Biological Station, Michigan, USA - KBS C3-4 metaG | ecosystem: Host-associated > Plants > Roots > Rhizosphere > Soil | place: Michigan, USA... | reverse complement strand
GGCAGTCTACCATGCAGGCGTTATAGAATAACCAGACTTCCTTTCCCTCTCCCCCAAGCCGAATCGGAAGCCGGCAATATGAGGACCCATGAAAGTTTCTGGTTCTGCGACCAGCGTCGTCAGTTCTCCAGCTGCATCCACCGATACTCCCGACCCGGGTCGATGGGGTTCGCTGGCGGTGGTGCTGACAGGGGCGTTTCTCGCCGCTCTGGACTTCTTCATCGTGAATGTCTCGATTCCGGCCATCCGCACCAGCCTGAACGCCACATTCGCCGAAGTGCAACTCATCATTGCGAGCTATGGGCTCACGTATGCGGTCTTTCTGATCTCAGGCGGCAGGTTGGGAGACATCTACGGCCGAAGGCGGATGTTCATCTGGGGCGTCGCCTCATTTACAGCCGCATCCCTGCTCTGCGGGCTTTCGCCTTCCCCCATGTTCCTGATCGCGGCACGCGCATTGCAAGGCATCTCTGGGGCGCTTCTTTTTCCCCAGGTGCTGTCGATCATTCAGGTCACTTTCCCGCAGCGTGAGCGGGCCACTGCATTCGGCTTTTTCGGGACAGTGATTGGATTGTCTTCGTTCATGGGCAACGCTCTCGGCGGGGTCCTTGTCAGCGCAGATATCTTTCATCTGAGCTGGCGGCCAATTTTCCTTATCAACCTGCCCATCGGATTGGCCACCATCATTCTGGCGGAAACATTTGTAAAAGAGTCCAGCTCTCCCAAAGCGCGCAAGCTCGATCTCGGTGGAGTCGCGATCCTTACGATTGCTCTCACGCTTCTGCTCTACCCGCTTATTCAGGGTCGCGAAGCCGGTTGGCCTGCTTGGGCGTTCATCTGCCTGGTCGCGTTCATTCCGGTGCTGATCGTGTTCGTGCAATTCGAGAAGCGGGTAACGGCAAAGGGAGGGTCGCCGCTTCTGGAACTCTCTCTGTTTCACAACCGTGTCTTCGTGATCGGATTGTGCAGCGGCACTTGCTTCTTCAGTGGTGCGGCGGCGTTCTTTCTGATTTCGACCATTTTTCTTCAGAACGGGGTTGGCTATTCTGCGCGGCACGCCGGGCTGACTTTCTTGTGGTTTGCGATTGCTTTTCTTGGCAGTTCGCTGGCTTCGGTTCGCGTTCAGCCGAAGCTCGGAAGCCGCATCATCAACCTCGGTGTCGCACTGATGATCAGCGGCCTGGTCGGCCTGCTGTGGGTCTCGTCTGCGCGCGGCGCAGGGCTCACCAGCCTGCATCTCGCGCCGGTTCTTCTCATTTACGGCACTGGGCAGGGATTTGTGATGCCCACGCTGATCAACACCATCCTGATCAATATCAGAGGTCATGACGCCGGGTCTGCATCCGGGGTGCTGACGACGGTTCAGCAGGCTTCATTTGCAACGGGAGTTGCAGTTATCGGCACCGTCTTCTTCAGCGCACTTGGCCGGCAAACATCCACTGAAGCGTTCATTCGCGCATTGCACATTGCGTTTTCTGTAAACATCTCTCTGCTGCTTGTCACGTTCGTACTCATTCTTCAGATTCCCAAGTTTCCAGCCAGAGAACACGCGACGTAAGCGCAGTCGCCTTCTGCAAACCGGTCTTTCGCTCAATGCTGATTGTCCGCTGACCCGCCGAGCACTGGCGGCGTGGCTCGGGCTCTTGCGCTTTCGGAGGAGACTGCCGGAAGGACTGCTATGATACGAAAACGTCAATCTGGCGCGGGGCCGAAATGGAATATGTTGTTGGATTTCTGATCGCAACAGCTGTCGGCCTCACAGGGGTTGGCGCCGGCAGCATCACTGCGCCGATTCTCATCCTGTTCTTTCATTTCAAGCCCGCCATTGCTGTCGGAACCGCGCTCACCTTTGCTGCGGTGATCAAGCTTTCGGTGTTGCCGATCTATCTTCGCCGGCAGCAGGTCAATTTTCGGATTCTCCTGCTGCTTTGCAGCGGCGGAATTCCGGGCGTCATCATCGGAATTCAGGCGCTGAAGCGGCTGAGCATGGAAGAACACGAGCGGGGCATCTTTTTCGTCCTCGGAATCACAATCATTCTTCTGTCGCTGCTCAATCTATATCGCTCCCTGCGCCACCGAGCGATAACCGCTTCAGTTGATCGCTCCCGCTGGCTTCCGCCCATTGCGGCGCTGATCGGCGCCGAGGTTGGCGTCTCATCCGCGGGAGCAGGTGCGCTGGGTGCAGTGGTGCTGATGACCCTCACGCAACTGCCGCCGGCGCTGGTGGTCGGTACCGACATGGTCTTCGGACTCACAGTCTCCACCATTGGGAGTGGGCTTCACCTGTTCATTGGGCACTACGATCTGCATGCCTTGATACGGCTTTGTGTGGGCGGCGTTCTGGGCGCAATTTGTGGCGCTTCTCTCTCCTCCCGGATTCCCAAGCGCTCGCTCCAGCTGCTGCTCTTTGTCTGCCTGATCGGTCTTGGTATTCAGCTTTGCGTAAAGGCTTTAAGTTGATTTGGGAAACTGAAGTCGTTTGCAATTTAAGGTATCGACCACCCTGCAAACGCTGTGCTACGCTTCTCAGCACTGTGTCCCACCGACTAGTGCTTCCCCTTCTCATGGCGGCCGTTTCTGTTTGCGCGGCTGAAACTCCCCTCACCGTGCAACTGCGGTCAACCCTGGCCTCGCCCCAGCCAGTAGGTACGCCCATCGGTCTGACGGCGCTGCCTCAGGGGCATCCTCCTGGCAGGGAAACCTTCGTCTTTCAGTATTCCGTCAGCGTGAATGGCGGGCCCTTCCACGTGGTGCACGACTACAGCCAGCAGTTCGCATTTGCGTGGACGCCTGACCTGTTCGAGCAGTCGGCGACGATTCGCGTAAAGGTCCGCGACAATGACACCAAAGCAACCGGCCAGGCCGAAATGCCTTTCCAGTTCGTCTCTCGGGTCAAAGATAAGGCAGTAGCGACCCCTACCTCTCATCCTCTTGTGGCGCTCTTCAGTGCTCCGCCATGCCCGATGGGAAGCCAGTTCCGCGTCGCGTTTCATGCGGATGGCGAAGAAGCAATCAGCCGGACACCGGCCCAGCCATGCCGGGGATCGATCAGCAGCAACGTCTACGTGGCGGGCATGCGCGCCGATACCGAATATCAGCTTCGATCAGAGGTCACCACAGGCGGGTCCGTTACTGCGGGCCATTACCTGCCGTTCCACACAGGAGTGCTTGACGGTAACTTTCCCCCCGTCGTGCTCGCTGTGCCGGCAGCCGGTGGCAACAGCCCGGAATCGGTTATCGTCTACAGCGCCGCAGCGATGGGTGAGCAGGTGCGTCCCTTCGCCACCGACCTTCAAGGCAGGGTGGTGTGGTATCTGCGTTCAAACGACTTCCTGACCCGGGTGGTTCCGGGGGGGCGCTTCCTGGTTCTGGCTGACGGGCAGAATTCAGTCAATAACACGCACGAAGAGCAGGTGTTGCGGGAAATTGATCTGGCTGGAAATGTCGTTCGCGAGACAAACATCGGTCGAGTTGCCGAGCAACTGGAAAGCCACGGTATCCACTCTGATTGTTATCGGAGCGGTAGGGAGTGTGTGTCCGGTTTCCACCATGAGGCGATACGACTGCCAAACGGGCATACCCTTACGATCGCGGGTTTTGAGCGCATGATGCCCACCGGGACGCAAGGATCGAAGATGCCGGTGGATGTCCTGGGGGATCTCATTATCGACCTCGACGAGGACTTCCAAGTTGCCGCAGTTTGGAACGGTTTCGACCACCTCGATCTCAATCGCAAGTCCCTTTATGATTCCAAATGTCACACGGGAGCGGGAGGGTGCCCCGCGGTTCTGCTGGCCGAAGAGGCGAATGGATGGACCCATACAAACTCGTTGAGTTACATTCCTTCGACAGGAGATCTGATCATTTCGCAGCCGGAACAGAATTGGGTTTTGAAGATCGATTGGAAAGACGGCAAGGGCAGTGGCAAGGTTCTTTGGAAACTCGGTAAGGACGGGGATTTCAAAGCCGAAGCCAAGGAGCCTAATCCGTGGTTCGCCTACCAACACGATGCAGGGTTCGAGCCCATCGGTTCGAACATGCTTACCCTTGTGGACGACGGTGATGTCTCCGGCAAGGACCCCAAGGCTGGAGTACGCGGACAAGTATGGAAGCTCGATGAAGATAAGCACATTGCAACGCTCGTCTACGCTGCTCCGCTGGGGGTTCAAACATTCTGCTGCGGCTCGATTCAAGCGTTAAAGAGTGGCGGATACAGTACGGTGGCGGGTGCATCGATGCCGCTGCAGGGGCGAACTGCGGAAACGGATAAGGACGGCAAAGTCATTCTTGCGTTTGATCTCATGGGCAACATCGACTATCGCAGCTTTCGTGTAGAGGATATGTACTCGGCCCCCAGTAAATGAAGCGCGGAGCGTAATTGATCGATCTGCACACACATACGGACCGCTCTGACGGGTCTACGGATCCCGGAGACCTCGTGCGCCTTGCGGTGCGCGAAGGCATCGAAGCGCTCGGCATTGCCGATCATGACACCCTCGCTGGCTACGATGCCGCGGCACCAATTGCCGCAGACTCGGGTCTGGAACTGGTGTGCGCTGTCGAATTGAGCACCCGTCCCAATGAGCTGAGGACCGCGGGAAAGCGAGAGCCATCCGTCCACTTACTTGGCTATTGGCTGCTCTCTCCACCATCGAATGAGTTCCGATGTTGGCTCGAAAGCCAGCAGGAAAGCCGGCGCCGGCGCAACCTTGAACTGGTTGCGAAACTCGAGCAACTTGGCGTTCCGGTCTCGCTCGACGAAGCTGAAATCTACGGCCGAAATCAGGTAGGCCGTCCGCATTTTGCAAGAGTGTTGTGCGACAAAGGCTATGTCTCAAACATGCAGCAAGCCTTTGACCTCTATCTCGCCGATGAAGCCAAAGCTTCAGTCGAACGCGACGAGCCAACCCTCGAAGCAGGCATTCAACAGATCACTGAGAGTGGGGGAATGGCCGCACTGGCTCACCCTGTGCGGCTTCCGCAGCGTGGATTGGAATTCGAGAATCTTCTGCGGCGGTTGATTGATGTTGGCCTCGCGGGGATCGAAGTCTTTCACAGTGAGCATTCGCCTGCCCATACCAGAGAATTCGGCGAACTTGCCGAGCGCTTCGATCTGATCCCTACGGGCGGGTCCGACTTCCACGGGGATAATAAACCGAACATCCGATTGGGCACAGGTATTGATTCCAACCTTCGCCTGTCGTACAGCTTTCTGCAGAGTATGCGCGGAAAGTGCGCTGCCAGGCAGCAGGGAGTGAGCGACGCCGTATGAGAGACAGCCTTACACTGACGCACTTGCGCATGCTCGAAGCGGAGAGCATCCATATCATGCGCGAAGTCGTGGCTGAATTTCAGCGCCCCGTGATGCTCTATTCCATCGGCAAGGACTCCTCCGTGATGGTCCGCCTCGCGCAGAAGGCTTTCTATCCGGGGCGGATTCCTTTTCCGCTGCTTCACATTGACACGACATACAAGTTTCGCGAGATGATCCAGTTTCGCGATCGCTTTTGCGCGGAGATCGGCGCCAATCTCATTGTGCATACCAACAAGGCGGCAATTGAGGCCGGGGCTAATCCATTCGACCTAGGAACGCAGAAATGCTGTGGGCTGCTCAAGACGCGCGCACTGCTTGATGCCCTGGCTGAGGGCGACTTTGACGCCGCTATCGGCGGCGCCCGGCGAGACGAAGAAAAATCGCGCGCGAAGGAACGCGTCTATTCATTCCGCGATCCCCACGGGCAATGGGATCCAAAGAACCAAAGGCCTGAGCTGTGGAACCTGTTCAATTCGCGCCTGAATCCGGGCGAGAGCATCCGTGTCTTTCCGCTCTCGAACTGGACCGAATTGGACATCTGGGAGTACATCAACCTGGAGAAGATTCCGATCGTGCCCCTCTACTTCGCGAAACCGCGGGAGATGGTGGTGCGTAAAGGAAGTCTCATTCCCGCCGAGGCGAATGTGCCGTTTCAGCCCGGAGAAAAGAAAGAGATGGTGATGTGCCGCATGCGCTCGCTCGGCTGCACCCCATGCACCGGCGCGATTCGCTCAGAAGCAGACACGCTGCCCAAGATCATTGAAGAGATGATGCTCTTCCGCCGTTCGGAACGTGAAAATCGCATCATCGATTTCGATTTGGAAGGATCCATGGAGATCAAAAAGAGGGAAGGGTATTTCTGATGGCCGCAAATACCCAGGAAGTGACCGGAATCGAAGCGTTCCTCCGGCGGGAGGAGGAGAACGACCTCCTCCGCTTCATCACGTGCGGCAGCGTGGATGACGGGAAATCCACGTTGATCGGCCGGCTTCTCTACGACTCAAAGGGCGTGTACGAGGATCAACTGAACGCCATCAAGAAGGCGACCGTAAATCAATCGGCCGGCGCCATGGATTTCGCTCTGCTGACCGACGGCTTGCGCGCCGAGCGCGAGCAGGGCATCACCATTGACGTGGCGTATCGCTACTTCTCCACACCCAAACGAAAATTCATCATTGCCGATACTCCCGGACACGAACAGTACACGCGCAACATGGCGACCGGGACCTCCACCGCGAACCTCGCCATTGTTCTGATCGACGCGCGAAATGGCGTACTGCCGCAATCACGGCGTCACGCGTTCATCGCATCGCTTCTCGGCATCCATCATCTCGTCGTCGCAGTGAACAAGATGGATCTGGTGGGCTTCAGCGAAGAGGTGTTCGAGAAGATCTGCACGGACTTCACCAGCTTTGCTGCTCCGCTCCAGCTTTCTGATCTCTATTTCATCCCCGTGAGTGCTCTGCTGGGCGACAACATCGTCACCAAAAGCGAGAACATGCCGTGGTTCGATGGGCCGAGCCTGCTTCACCATCTTGAAACGGTCCACATCGCCAGCGATAGAAACCTGACCGAAATGCGTTTCCCGGTTCAGCTCGTGTCCAGGCCGAGCCAGGATTTTCGAGGCTTCGCGGGCCAGGTAGCTTCCGGCGTTCTCAAGCCGGGTGATCCGGTCATGGTGCTTCCGTCCGGGCGCACTTCGCGTGTCAAGTCGATCGCCACTTACGACGGCGAACTGCCTCGTGCCTTTCCACCGATGTCCGTGACGGTTTGTCTGGAAGACGAAGTGGATGTGAGCCGGGGCAACATGCTGGTGCCTCCATCTCATCCTCCGCATATCACTCGCTGCATCGATGCGCGACTCGTCTGGATGGATCATCAGCCCCTGGATCTGCGCCGCCAATACATGATCAAGCACACCAGCCAGTGGGTGAAGGCCCAGGTCAGATACGTTCGCTACCGCGTCGATGTGAACAGCTTTCAGCGTCATCCTGCTTCCGAATTGAAGCTGAACGAGATCGGAACGGTTGTCATCGATTTGCATTCCCCGTTGTTCGTGGATCAGTATCGGCGGAATCGCGCAACAGGCAGCTTTGTCCTCGTCGATCCAATCTCGAACGCTACCGTGGCCGCCGGCATGATCACCGGTCGCGATCCCAAGATGGCGGATTCTGCGATGCAGGAGGTGCAAGCGCCCGAGGCGAAGCACATCTCCGGAGCGGAGCGGGAGCAGCGGGTGGGGCACGCGCCGGTTCTCATCTGGTTGAATGGCGGCCTTCAACTCGCTTTCGAGATCGAACGCGAACTTTTCAACCGTGGCTATCTTACGCATGTCGTCGCCGCGCAGAGTGACGGCAGCATCATGCTTGAAATTGTGCAAAACGTCGCTGCAGCAGGCCTGCTGACGATTTGTGCAGCGGATTTCCTTTACGAGGTAGAACGAGATCGGGCTAAAGCTCTCATTGACCCGGAGCGTTTTATCGACGTGAATGCATCGTTGTTCAGCAGTCTGGAAGAGAGCGTCGCGCGGATCAGTGAGATTCTGGCAGAGCGGCAAATCGTTCCGTTGCATCGGTGAAGTACTGAAGTTGTTTCGGAGGAGCAAGCGAATGGACACCGGCTGTACCCTGTGGTTCACGGGCCTGTCTGGCAGCGGCAAAAGCACGATCTCGCAGCTTGTTGGCTCGCGCCTGCGAGCACTCGGTGCGAAAGTAGAAGTTCTCGATGGAGATATCACAAGAACCCTGCTTTGCCAGGGGCTCGGCTTCTCAAAAGAAGATCGCGAAGAGAACATCAGGCGCATCGGCTTTGTTTGTGAGTTGCTCTCTCGTAATGGGGTCATCGCAATCGCCGCCGCCATCTCGCCGTACCGCGCGTCTCGCGATGAGCTGAGAAAGCGCATTCCGAACTTTATCGAGATCCACATGAACTGTCCCGTCGAGGTCTTGATTGAGCGCGACGTGAAGGGCCTCTACAAAAAGGCGCTGTCAGGCGAAATCAAACAGTTCACCGGGATCTCCGATCCTTACGAGTCCCCCGTGGCGCCGGAGTTGACCATCGATTCGTCGTCAGAGTCGATTGAATCGAGTGTCGCGAAAATTCTTCACCGCCTGGAGGAACTCGAAATCATTCCCCCCGCGGTCGAAGATCTTTCAGGTTCGAAGTCACCCGCGAAATCAGTCTCGACGTTTGGTTGAATAGTCGCACAGCAAGTTCGAACAGCAATCTGGAAAACACGCAAGAGCGCGTGCAAGAAAGCGGAGGTTCAATATGAGCATGGCGGTGGCATGGCCCGAAAAAACAAAGGAGATGCACAACCAACACATCGATTCCACGTTCTGGAATGACTTCAAATTCAGAGATGATGACATCATCATCTCCACGTACGCGAAGTCAGGTACAACCTGGATGCAACAGATCATCTCGCAGATGTTGTTCAATGGCGAAACTGATCTTGACACACAGGCTATGTCACCGTGGATCGACTTCCGAGTTCCTCCCAAGGAGATCAAGCTGCCTGCGGTTGAAGCACAGACGCACCGCCGGTTTGTGAAGACACATCTTCCCGTTGAAGCGCTGGTGTACTCGCCGAAGGCCAAATACATCTACATCGGTCGCGACGGAAGAGACGTCCTCTGGAGTCTCTACAACCACCATTTGAATGGCAATGAAGCCATGTACGACGCCTTGAACAAGACTCCCGGCCTCGTCGGGCCGCCACTCGAGCCTCCAACCGAGGACATTCGCGAGTATTGGCATACGTGGCTGGCCAAAGACGGTTTTCCATACTGGTCCTTCTGGGAAAACGTCCGCAGCTGGTGGGCGATCCGCGATCTCCCCAATCTCATGCTTGTCCACTTCGACAAGTTGAAGCGCAACATGCCCGAGGAAATGCGCCGGATTGCCAAGTTCCTCGACATCCCAATCGACGAGAGCAAGTGGGACACCATCGTGGAGCACTGTACCTTCGACTGGATGAAGAACAACGGCGAGAAGATCGTGCCGCTTGGCGGAGCAGTCTGGAAGGGCGGCGTTAAGACCTTCATCAACAAGGGCACGAACGGACGGTGGAAGGAAACCTTGACTCCGGCTGAATCCGCTGAATACGAGGCCAAAGCTCTTGCAGAGTTAGGTCCCGAGTGTGCTCACTGGCTGGCCACAGGCGAGGGGTTGTAGCTTGTGCCGAAGCTTGAAAGCCGCGGCGAAAAGCCGCGGCTGTGCTTTGCGAAACGAGCAGCAGTCAATCATCTGAAATAGATCTCAACTCCCATTCTCAATGGTTTCTGACGGGCTTACACCAAGCGCTCATCGTGGTTTTGCGTCCGCGGACACCCAGCAAACAGCGAATTCAGGAGATACCGATGGTGCGGAGACTGGCTGTACTGTTCACAGCTCTCAGCTTCGCCGGGCAATTGTCCAATGGGCAGTCACCCGGCTCCGGCGCGTCGAACGGGAAGATGGATGCCGTGTCCAATGCGGGCGGCCAATCACCAGCTGAAATACGAGAGGCGCTCGGTGAACTGAAGACGCTGCTCCGTGAGCAAGCAGAACAACTGCAGGCGCAAGGTCGGCTGCTTGAGCGCCAGCAAGTAGAGATTCAGGAGTTGCGGCGCGAGCTACTACCAGTGAGCCGCCGATCGCAGTCGAGTGCAGAACAGGAACATAGGGCCGCATCCGACGCTGCGATGCTTCGCTCGGAGGCAGTGAGTTTCACGACGCCACCTCGGGAAACCGGAGCAACCACCGCCATCGCTTCGACCGGAGCGCAAAGCCCAAGAGGGACTTCCAGTGGAGATACGCCGCTTTCCATTCATTTTGGAAACGCTCGGCTGACGCCGGGTGGCTGGGTCGATTTCACCTCGATCTATCGCTCCGCCGACGTCGGCAGCGGTCTGGGCACAACGTTCGCGACCATTCCCTACAGCAACACCGTCCTGGGAGGCCTGAGTGAAACGCGCTTTACCGCCCAGGGCTCGCGCGTGAGCCTCCGCGCCGATGAAACCTTTGGCTCGGTAAAAGTGTTTGCATATACAGAAGCCGACTTCAATGGCTACCTACCCTCGAACGGCTATGTGAGCACCAACTCGGACTCGCTGCGTCTCAGGGTGTACTTCACGGATCTGAAGAGCGGGCGCTGGGAGTTGCTCGCCGGCCAAAGCTGGTCGATGCTGACTCCAAATCGCGTCGGTGTTTCGCCGTTTCTATCGGAGATATACAACACGCTTCACCTTGATTCGAATTACCAGGTCGGCCTCACGTACGCGCGACAGACTCAGCTGCGTACGGTTTATCACTTCACTCAGAATGTTGCTCTGGGAATCTCGGCCGAGAACCCGCAGCAGTTCAGCGGCGGCGCAGTCACCTTTCCGGCGCTGTTCAGCACCACGCAAACCGACCTCGGATCGAGTTCTGGAGCAGGCGGCGGTACAGCGACACCGAACGTGCATCCCGATCTCGTTGCCAAGCTTTCTGTGGATGGGCCTTTGGGCGGACGGACCTGGCACTTGGAGGCGGCCGGATTGCTGACGGCAGCCGGCATTCTTACCCCCGCTTCGATCACGAAATCGGCCAGTGTGAAAGACATTCGAGAAGGCGGCGGAATCTCAGCGGCCGCGAACATCGAGGTCGCGAGAAATCTCCATGTCATCGCCACTGGCTTCTGGAGCGATGGCGGGGGCAGGTACATCGGCGGACTTGGACCAGCATTTGTGGTCGGGCAGGCAGGTGGAACCGCATCCCCGTTTTCCGTGCGGATGGTCCACTCCGGATCGGCCATCGGCGGAGTGGAATGGCGCGCCTTCAAAAAGAATGTCGTCGCATTGACGTACAGTGGCGCTTACTTTGGGCGCTCGTTCTCAATCGATCCGAGCACTGGCGCACCCATTGGTTACGGCTTTTCCGGAAGCGCAAACTCGAACAATCGCGCGCTCCAGGAAGGAACGCTCGCCACCCAGACAACATTGTGGACCCGGCCTGCGTATGGATCGGTGCAGGTGATCACCCAGAGTTCGTACATCAAGAGATCGCCCTGGTATCTCGAGCCGGGATCGCCCCAGAACGCGCACGTATTTGCGGGCTACGCGAACCTGCGTTACCTGCTCCCGTAAGTGCCGAAGGATTGCACAGAGCGGATGACCATTTCGCACCCGCACTGTGATGAGGGATCAAGGAGTTGCTGGTCGGCGGTGAGGTGAGAGGTGCTTGGGGCTACTTTGAAGCTGCGTCCAGTTGCATTTGGTAGGGCGTGAGCAGGTCTCCGGTCGCGTGGCGAATTGCTGCGAGGGCGAGTTGGTAATTCACTTCGGCCTGAAGTTGCGCGAGCTCTGCCTGAGCCAGGCGGTTTTGCGCGTCGAGCACAAAGAAGTTCGTTTCCGCACCCAGTTCGAATTTCCTCTGGTCAGCCGCGAGGGATTTCCTCCACAAACCCAGCGAAGTGTTCGCCGCGGCGAGCGATAGCTTGGC
>Ga0105238_10006315_pt1 | contig 11781 bp, 8 predicted proteins | sample KBSC34metaG_FD_81526 | JGI IMG/M metagenome (GOLD analysis project Ga0105238, IMG submission 81526) | Corn rhizosphere microbial communities from Kellogg Biological Station, Michigan, USA - KBS C3-4 metaG | ecosystem: Host-associated > Plants > Roots > Rhizosphere > Soil | place: Michigan, USA... | reverse complement strand
TGAAGTCTGGCGGCATCCTCAGGCGCAGCCCGCGACGCCGCTTCTTCGGCGATGCCGGCGCCTATCAGGCATTCCGTGCGGATGTCCTGACCGGAGTCAATCCGTTTGATCATGGCATTTCGCCATGTTCCGAATCGGTCGATCCAACCTTCTATCGTGTAGTAGTATTTCCCCACCTTGGAGGCGAGAAAATCGCCGCGCCAGCGGTCAATGCCCACCGGCTTCATGGGCAAGCGTCGCCAACACTCTTCCCGTTCGTATCGATACAGAATCTCGCCTGCAACTGAGTCATGACCATCGGTAAAGATGTCCGCCTCTACGACCAAGAACTCCCCGACTGTACGCTTGACCGGAAACGCACCGCGGTCAATTTCGGGTCGAACTCCTTCCACAACAACCCGTACCCGCCCTTCCGGTGGGAGCATCCCTTCTTGCTCAGCAGATTTGAGACCAAAACAGTAGCCCGAAGTTCGTTTGAGAAGGGTTCTTCTGTAGAGTGCACATACTCCGACGCGCTCAGTTGTATATACCCGATCATCATCAAGCCGTGTGCGGTCAACAGGGCGGCGGGCGAGTTCCTCTTCGGCTAGGGGACGTCGGCTGGTTCCGCATACCGGACGGGATATGGCCTTCTCCTTATATTCTCCGTATGGCGGAGGCTGGACTGGTAACACTAGAGGAGCTCGATGGCATCTTGCACCTGTCGCACGAGGTCGCCCCAAACTCCGCTGGTGAGTTTAACGGCGGTCCGAAGGCCAAGGGCACCTATCGCATTACCCGTTGATCATACGGGACCACGAAGCGAGCCGCAGCCTCGTGCGATCGGCACGAGCGAGGGCCTAGCGAAAGGAGCATTAGGGAATGAGCGCACCGCGAAACCCACCAGAACCAGAGCCGAAATTTCCGTCGCCAGATTCAGATCCAGAACGGGAGCCGCCGGGCCCATCGCCGGTTCCCGTGCGAACCGTGGAACCCGGCCCGGACGTCATTGAGCCGGGTTCCGAGCCGCTACCGGCCTAATAGCAGAGCGCGAAGTCCAAAGGGAGACCTCAGCTAGGATGGTCGAGCTCAATTGCGGCGAGCGTGTCGGATATTGTGCGATCAGGCTGAAAGGTGAAACACTCTTGACAAGGAGTGAATGATCAATGCCAATTCCTGGTTCGGGCGATGACGGCAACATGACTAGGGATCTCGCGCACTTTGACTTGGCGCGCGAAATCGCTGATTCGGAGCAACGGAAACCTTGGCCATCCGGCATTCATGCGAGGACGCTATACAAAAAACGGGACTTCCGGGTCGTTCTGATCTCCATGGAAAATGCCGCCAGGATGAAGGAACATCATGTTGACGGTACTACCTCTGTGCAGGTGCTGCAGGGGCGCATACGTTACGTCGCTCTGGGCGAGGCATACGAGTTGCAAAGCGGGAGTCTCATCACTCTCGGCGCTTCGATCAAGCATGAGGTGGAATCTCTAACAGAGTCCGTATTCCTGCTAACCATCTCATGGCCTGACGATGAGCAACTAGTCGCCACGCAGCATCGCGGTTACGGCACATAGCAGCGCTATCTAATTATCGGGACTTGCAGGTAGTAGGGTACCTTGATTTTTTGAAGTACCCTACTACCGGGGGGTTAATGCCAAGTTAGCAGCTCTGTTTACCTCCGAGCTCAGGCAAGGTCGTAGCGATCCAGATTCATCACCTTGTTCCACGCAGCCACGAAGTCCTTCACAAATACGTCCTTCGAGTCGTCGCACGCATAGACTTCCGCGAGTGCCCGGAGTTGGGAGTTCGAACCAAAGACAAGGTCGACACGGGTGCCGGTCCACTTAACGTTGCCCGTCGCGCGATCACGCCCCTCAAAAACGCCTTCGGCTGTAGAAGAGGCCTGCCACTTCGTATCCATGGTGAGCAGGTTGACGAAGAAATCATTCGTCAGCGTCTCCGGCCGGTTGGTGAACACGCCGTGTTTGGACTGCCCGGCGTTCACATTCAGCGCGCGCAAGCCGCCGATCAGAACCGTCATTTCAGGAGCGGTCAGTGTCAGCAACTGCGCCCGATCCAGCAGCAGTTCCTCAGCCGGCAGGTGATGTTCGCTGCGGAGATAGTTGCGGAACCCATCAGCAACCGGTTCCAGCGGCGCAAAGGAGTGCACATCGGTCTGCTCCTGCGAAGCGTCGGTGCGCCCCGGCGTGAAAGGTACCTTCACGTCGTGTCCGGCTTTCTTCGCCGCCGCCTCGACGGCCGCGCAGCCGCCCAGAACAATCAGGTCAGCGAGCGAAACCTTTTTCCCTTTTCCATTGGACTGCGGGCTGCCGGATTGCGCTGCGTTGAACTCCTTCTGGATCCCCTCGAGCGTCTGCAACACTTTCCCCAGCTGAGCCGGCTGGTTGACTTCCCAATCCTTCTGCGGCGCGAGGCGAATGCGCCCGCCGTTAGCGCCACCGCGCTTGTCGGAGCCGCGGAACGTCGCCGCTGACGCCCAGGCCGTTGAGGCTAGTTGCGAGATGGAGAGTCCCGACGCGAGAATCTTGGCCTTCAGAGCAGCAACATCCTGCTCTCCGATCAACGCATGATCCACCGCGGGAACAGGATCCTGCCATAGCAGTGATTCCTTCGGCACCAGCGGACCGAGGTACCGCGCGATCGGCCCCATATCGCGGTGCGTGAGCTTGAACCAAGCCTTGGCGAACGCGTCTGCGAGCTCCTGTGGGTTCTCGTGGAAGCGCTTCGAGATTTTTGCGTAGGCCGGATCCATCCTCAACGAGAGGTCCGTCGTCAGCATCGTCGGCGCGTGCCGCTTCGACGGATCGTGCGCATCCGGCACGGTGCCTGCGCCGGCCCCATTTTTAGGCTTCCACTGATGCGCGCCGGCCGGGCTCTTGCTCAGTTCCCACTCGTGGCCGAACAGTGTATCGAAGTACCCGTTGCCCCACTTTGTTGGGTTAGGAGTCCATGCGCCTTCCAAACCGCTGGTGATCGCGTCGGCGCCTTTGCCGCTGCCGAAGGTGTTGGTCCAGCCCAAGCCTTGCTCTTCAATGGGCGCGCCCTCGGGTTCGGCGCCGACATATTTGCCGGCATCGGCAGCTCCATGGGTTTTGCCGAACGTGTGCCCGCCGGCAATGAGCGCAACGGTCTCCTCGTCATTCATCGCCATGCGAGCGAAGGTTTCGCGGATATCGCGTGCCGCGGCGATGGGATCGGGATTTCCATTGGGCCCTTGCGGATTCACATAAATCAATCCCATTTGAACCGCGCCGAGAGGATTATCGAGTTGACGATCGCCGGTGTAGCGCTCGTCCCCCAGCCACGTCGTCTCAGACCCCCAGTAAACGTCTTCTTCCGGTTCCCAGACATCCGCGCGTCCGCCGCCGAAACCGAAGGTCTTGAACCCCATCGAATCCAATGCGACGTTTCCGGCGAGAATCATAAGGTCTGCCCAGGAAATTTTCCGGCCATACTTCTGCTTGATCGGCCAGAGCAACCGGCGCGCCTTATCCAGGCTCGCATTATCCGGCCAGCTATTGAGCGGCGCAAAACGTTGCGTGCCGGATCCCGCGCCGCCGCGGCCGTCGCCGATGCGGTAGGTACCTGCGCTGTGCCACGCCATCCGGATGAAAAACGGCCCATAGTGGCCATAGTCGGCCGGCCACCATTCCTGCGAATCCGTCATCAAGGCATGCAGGTCCTGGATCACGGCGTTTAGATCGAGGCTCTTGAATTCCTCTGCGTAGTTGAACGCCTTTCCCATCGGATCCGACAGGGGCGAGTTCTGGTGCAGAATCTTCAGATTGAGCTGGTCCGGCCACCAACCCGCATTCGTCGGGGCTCCCGCCACCGTGTGTCTGCGAGTGCCAACGTGTACCGGGCACTGGCCTTCGGTTGGATTATTGGGGACAGCCGCCGCTGTTCCTGTGAGTTCTTTTTCCATGTGTTGATTTCTCCTTCGAATTAGTCAAAAAAAATTGCGACGAACCACGAAACGCCTACCTCCCTTAACGGGAGGAGTGCCGCGGAGCGCACTTCGTGCAGAGCCCCCGGAAAATGAGTTCGCATTCGCGAAGAGTCCGCTTACCGAGCGAGCCCGAGGCAGGCCTGGGCACGTCGTACCACTCCATGTCCTCGACATTGCCGCAGCGATCGCAGATAAAGTGATGATGCCGCATACCTTTCGCATCGAAGCGCGCTGCGCGGCCCTCGACGGCCACTTCACGCACCAAACCCGCCTGCACCAAGTCCCGCAGATTGTTATAAGTCGTGGCCCTGGAAGAGCGCGGATCCACGCGATTCACCGCTTCAGAGATTTCCGCAGCCGTGGGATGCCGGTTGTGTTCCATCAAGAATGCCATCACGGCGTAGCGCTGCGGAGTGCACCGCAACCCGCTCTCTTCCAAGGACCGTTTAATCGCCTCGGCGTCCATCAAGAAGTCAGATTATATCTAATGTGAGATTTTGTCAAGACTCGTGCTTTTGGTTGCTGCGAGCAGAAAACCGGCGGATGCCGTCGATTGAGTATCCTCATCGAGTGGACGACCAGGGCAGTGGGCGACAAATTGGTGCGGAATCCTGAGCGAGACGGCTTCTCGGACAAGTGGATCGAACGACTGAGCTGAGTGAAGGCGACATCGGGGGGAGGGTGCTAATCATGGTAGCGAATGGGATGGTCCGCCGCAGAATATCTGTAGCGATTCGCATTTCCCGGGGGCGGGCTCTACGGGAACAAGGCCACGACGCTCGATTGATCCCGGCTAATCCCGATGTCGGTAGAAAGACTTCTGGACAACTTCCGAGTGGCGTAATCGAAAGTTGGTGGGACACAAGTCCGGTTCTCGGAGGTAATCGATCGTGCGTGAGAATCGGAGATCTAGCGCCAACCGAGAGCAGGGGCGACCGTGGTCAGAATTGCCTCTAGGACATGAGAATTGTATGCAACGCCGAGTTGGTTTGGGACGGTTAGCAACAGCGTGTCTGCCGCCGCGATCGCCTCGTCTTTCCTAAGCTGTTCGATCAAAACATCCGGTTCCGCTGCGTAGCCACGGCCGAAAATCGCTCGGGTGGTTTTGTCAAGGTAGCCGATCTGGTCCCCTTCTTGAACTCCCCGTCCGAAATAGGCACGATCACGATCGTCGATCAAGGCGAAGATACTGCGGCTGACAGAAATGCGCGGAGTGCGAACGTGGCCAGCTTCCTTCCAGGCTACACGAAAGGCGCGAATCTGCGCGGCCTGTTGGATGTGGAACGGCTCACCGGTTTCGTCGAATTTGAGGGTTGAGGATTGCAAATTCATTCCGAGCTTGGCGGCCCAAGCGGCTGTGACATTAGACGCCGCCCCCCACCAGATACGATTGCGTAGTCCTTCGGCGTGCGGCTCAAGACGCAACAGCCCTGGCGGATTGGGAAACATCGGTTGTGGGTTCGGCTGAGCGAAGCCCTTGCCGCCCAGTAGCTCGAGAAACTGCTCGGCGTGCCGCCGGCCCATGCCGGCATCGTCTTCGCCGTCAACCGGGCGGTGGCCAAAATAGCGCCATCCCTCGATTACCTGCTCAGGAGAACCGCGGCTGATCCCCAACTGCAGGCGCCCGCCAGCGATGAGATCTGCAGCGCCAGCGTTCTCAGCCATGTAATGAGGGTTCTCATACCGCATATCAATCACTGCGGTGCCAATTTCAATGCTTCGCGTCTTAGCACCGATCGCGGCGAGCAGCGGGAACGGTGACGCGAGTTGTCGCGCGAAGTGATGAACGCGAAAGTAGGCTCCGTCCATTCCCAGGCGCTCGGCCTCCACGGCGAGGTCAATGGACTGCAGCAGCGCGTCAGCCCCCGATTGCGTTCCCGACTGCGGAGAAGGTGTCCAATGGCCGAATGAGAGAAAGCCAATTTTCTTCATCAAACATAAGTCTACTGTTTTGGTTCCTCTGAGGGATTCGGACCCCAAGATAATGGCGGTTATCGGGGCGGGCTTCCACTATGTCGGAGAAGGCGACATCCCGCCACGTGGCCGTTGGCCTCTCGGATTTTCTATTCCGGACGGCCCTCACAGAATCAATCGCTGAACATCATCTCTCCGCCAAGATCTCTTCAGAATGTATACTTCAGCGCGAACTGCATCTTCCTGGTCGGCTGAGCCGCGTTGATCAAACCGAACTGGCTGGGTCCGTTCAAGTTCTCAAACGCAGGCACGGCGCCCGACAGTGGCGATGCGGTACTAGGAGGATTTGCGATGAAGCTATTTGAAATATTAAAAGCATCAGCGCGAAGCTGCACGGTTTGCTTTTCGGTGACATGGAACTCTCTGGACAAAGCCATATCCAGGCCCCAATACGTCGGACCAACGATGCTGTTCCAGCCCAGGTTCCCAACCGTGCCCAATGGCTGCGGAGTAAATGCGGCGAGGTTGAGGTACCGGCAACCGGGGCAAGTGTCGCCGGTGTAGGGATTCGCGAGGACCAAGTTCGGTCTCTGGTGATTCGTTCCAGTAAGCGCCCGATCGGTGCCATCCTGGATCGCAAGCGGCATACCCGACTGGAATCTATAAAGTCCCGCCAGCTGCCACCCTGTCGCTGCAACCCTTAGCATTTTGTTGCTGAATCGCGGCATTTGCGCCACTGCGGTCAAATTGAAAATGTGCCGCCGGTCGCTATCGCAATTGCCGCGGTCAAAAAGAGGATTTCCTGGCACCGTCACCGTTTGATCCGTCTTCGAGTTGTATCCCGAGAAAGAGCCGATGCAGTGCGACCAGGTCCAATTGGCGTTCGCGCTGACGTTGTGGCTGAGCCGCTTCTGAGCCGAGAACAGCATGCCGTGGTAGGTTTGCGTTCCCGACGCGTCCCAAGTGTCCATGTTCCCCACATACTGTCCCTCGGTAGGATTCAACAGGCTGAGCAGCCGCCGGGCATCGGTGTTCGCGGAAGAGGCGCCGGGAACTTTCGGATCAGCCGGATTGATCGCCAGATTATTGTACAGATGCATCACGCGGCTCCCGATATAGCTTGCCGACGCGATCCACGACGTGCCAATCTGCCTTTGGACTGCGACGTTCCACGAGTAGGTGTTAGGCGTCGGCAGGTCGTACGGACTCGTAATGAACTGCCCGCGCGGTGTGAAAATTACATTTGGGTTGACCGCGTAGGGAAACGGATTGCCCCCTGTAATCCCTTTCCAGGGATCTGTGAAGCCACCGGCAGGACGCGTGAGTGTGGTTCGCCCTCCCCAGGGGTTCGAGCCCGCTTGATCTTCGCGCTGGATGCCGGGCACGTACGCATAGCCAAACGAATAAGCTGCGCGAATCGACATCTTCCCGTCACCCTTGGGATCCCAAGCAATCCCTCCGCGCGGATCAAAATGCGCCCACTGCCGGTAAGTGGCGGAACTCTCCGGGAACCCAGGATCGCCGGGGAAGTAAAATCCCAGGGGCGCCCTCAAAAATACCGTGCTGCGAATGCCACTCGTGAACCGGCTCATATCGAAATTGGAGATGCTCGCCACCTGCATCGGAAGAAACGGCTCCCAGCGGACTCCAAAATTGAACGTCAGACGTGAGCTAATCTTCCAGACATCCGTGAAATATAAGTTGACGGAATTCTGACGGCTGTAGTTCGTGTTCGGAAGCCCCTGGAAAAACGTATTGACCTTACCCAGGAAAAAATCAGCCATGCCCAAACCGCCATTAGCCTGCAGCCCTGCGCCGTTAAAGTTGATCTGGCCGGTGCTGGCAAAATGCGTAAATTCGGCCAACCTCCCCTGCATCACTCCGCCGCCGAATGCCATCTGATGCGCACCCTTGATCCAGTTCACATCATCATTGATGCCGTAGGAAGTCCCGGTCCAATACTCACCGTTGGCGGAGGTGCTTCCCATGGTGAACCCGCCCGTGATACTCATGGCCCCGATGGTTTGCGGATTCTCCGTGCACCACATGTTGACGCCGGCCGTGCAGTGTGAGAACGCCAGGTTGGGAATGTAACGATGCACCGTGCGATTGAATGCGAGACGCAGCGAATTGACCATGGTGGGGCTGATTAGATACGTGTCGCCGATCGAATGGGAATTCGCCAACTGATCCAATCCGGTATTCGTCCAGTTCAACAAAATGGGATCGACGCTGAAAGCGTTGGGAACATATTGCCGCGTCACCAACGCGCGGTAAAACACAGACTGTTTTTGCGACAACTGATAGTCGACTTTTGCAACGTACTGGCGATCCGTCTCGTAACTGGGAGTGTTGTAAGTGATATTGCCACAGGCGTCGGGGGTAAGTCCGTCTTGAGCTACCGTCTTGAGAAGAGCATTGGCCTCAAACACTGCCGGTGCCGCGTAACTGGTGGGCAAGATTTTGTTTCCGACGAACGGACTCGCCAGCGACTTGGCCGTACCCTGGCAAGCCGCTGAAGCAAATTTGGTCCAGTCGCCGGCTAACATGTCGGCGGTAGGAACGATCGAGTTGCTGTTCCCCGGGTTTTCGCGCCGAATGCTCGCCTGGAAACCGCCAAAGAAGAACAACTTGTTTTTCTGGATCGGTCCGCCGATGGTTCCGCCGAACTGATTGCGCTTGTACGGGCTCGCTTTGGTCGAGAAATATTCCCGCGCGCTGCCGAATCCGCTATTGCGGATGAAGTAGAACAGATCCCCGTGGAAATCGTTGGTCCCCGATTTCGTCACAACGCTCACCGAAGCGGCCGCGCCGCGCTGGGCGCTTTGGCCGCTGGTCTCCACTTTGAATTCTTGTACAGCATCCGGGAACGCCAGGGGCATGTAGGTGCCCGTCATGAAATTGTTGTGGCTGGCGCCGTCCAGGTTGTAGTCGGTCCCGAAGGCTGCCTGCCCACCCACACTGATGTAATTCAGATTGAGAAAAAGCGCCGATCGCGCGACGCCCGTGACCACGGAAGCCCCGGCGAGAGTGATCAAGTCGGTCACGTTCCGTCCGTTGAGCGGCAGTTCCACGATGCGCTGGTTCTGTACCACCTCGCCAATACCGGAGGAGCGCGTTTCCACCAGCGCCGCATTTGCTTCAACGGTGACTCTTTCATTCACCGCGCCGACCTTCAGCACGACATTCACCGCCGGGTCGCTGCCCACCTGCAACTCGATACCGGACTGCACTTCCCGTGTGAAACCATCCTTGACAATTTCCAGCTGAAAGGGTCCCAGCGGCAAATTGGTAAGCACGAAGCCGCCGTCGGCGCCGCTCATGGTATTGCGGTTCACGCCCGTCGCCGTCTGCGTGGCAATTACTTCCGCGCCGGGTACCGCCGAACCGCTCGCGTCCTGGACTACGCCATGAATTTGAGCCGTGCTCTGCCCGAATAGCGCGGCGCAGAACAAAAAAGACGCACAAGTAAAAGCGAGTACAGTTTTCATCCGGACACCCCTTCAGACTACGAATCGCTTAACCGTTACGACCCTACGAACGCCAACTACGGATTCAACGCTACGGATTCAACAACGCAATGCTCTTGAGCGGAGGCGGCTCCGGAATCGACGCCAGATACGCGCGAACATCCTCTAGTTCTGCATCCGACATGACTCTGCTCACATACGGCGGCATCCCGCCTGCCGGCTTCCTTACGTAAGCAATCAGTGCCGCCAGTGCCGGCGGCCGTGGTGCGAGCCGCGGAGCCAGCGGATTCGCCTGTGCTCCCTGGCCCACTGTCCCGTGACACTCATAACAACCGTTCTTCAGGTAAAGGCGCTTGCCGTTTTCGACATTGCTTGGCGCCGGAGGGTTTTGTGCGTGTACGGCCGGTAAAAACACCACGAAGGCCCAGATCGCCATCCACTTTTTCATGCTCGTCTCCTTAGCGCCCCTGCGTGACAACGTCGATCAAGTACGGTTCGCCGCGCTTGACGACTTCAATGCCCCGCCGAATGGCGCCGCCCAAGTCCTTAGAGTCAGAAATCGGACCTTCTGAGCGGACTCCCATGCTCTGCGCGAGCTTCGCGTAATCGATGAAGGGGTCGTCGATCTTAGTGCCGATATGAATGCGATCGATCCCGCGGCCGCGGTGATTGGCCGTGCCCTGGATGCCCATCACCTCCTGATGGTAGGCGCGATTGTTATGCATCAGCGTCAGGATCGGGATGCGGTGGTGCGCTGCCGTCCACAAAATGCCGGGCGCGTACATCATATCGCCGTCAGTCTGAATATTGACCGTGAAGCGTCCGTGTTTTTTGTTGGCGACAGCGGCCCCCAAGGTTGCAGGGGCGCCATAGCCTATTCCCGCTCCGCCTTTTCCACCGATGTAGTGATAGTGCTTATTCATGTCCCACAACTTCAGCGGCCAATTGCTGACGAATAGCGCCTCGGAAGCATAGGACCAATCTTCGTTCTTAACCTGGGCCCACACTTCAGTGGTCAGCCGGGCGGTGGTAATGGGACTCGCATCCCAGCCGTAGGTCGCCGCTACACGCGCCTGCTCCAGATTCTGCCGGCTGAGGTCCGCGAGTTTCGCCCCGCGCGCCTCGAAAGCGATTCGGCGATCTGAGGTGGTCAGCCGCTTGATCGCTTCGATCAACGCCGGCAGCGTAGCTTCCGCGTCCGCGCCGATGGATAAATCCGTATCGTTGAAGCGCTGGAAATCCTGGTAATTGCTCTTGAGATAAAGATCGCCCGAGGTGATCGTGATCACCTTGATCGGCCTGCGCTGCCGCACCGGGCGGAGCGTGCCGTAGAGATCGCCCGGCTCGAGAGCCAGCACCAGATCGGCGTTCGCCAGCGCAGCACGTGGGTTGAGTGACTGGTTGAGTCTGTGATGCGATGGAAAATTCAGACGCTGATATTGATCGATCACACCCGCCTGCAAGGTTTCGGCAAGCTCCACCATCAACCGCAGTCCTTCCGCCGAGCCCGAACTAGCAGCGCGCCCCGCGACAATCACCGGATTTTCCGCGGCCACCAGCATCTTCGCCGCCTCGGCCACCGCCGCGGGGTCGCCGGCCGGTGGCGCCGTGAGCGTGAGCTTTGGTATGCGCAGGTTCTCGCCCACGGGAATCTGGTTATCCTGCATTTCGGTGTCGGCGACCAACACCACCGGCAAGCGGGGCGGTGTCATGGCCACTTTATAAGCGCGCACAGCCGACTCCGCGAAATGCTGCAGCGAAACCGGGGTGTCGTCCCACTTCACAAACTCCCGGACCATCCCGGCCGCGTCCTGCACGCTATGCACCCAAGCCACTTCTCCACCGCGGTGCTGCACGTCCAGGGTGTTGCCGATTACCAGATACACCGGCACGCGATCGCACCATGCGTTATAGAGCGCCATCGCCGCGTGTTGCAGACCGACGGTCCCATGGGCCATGGTCAGCACCGGCTTGCCTTCGACTTTGGCGTACCCGTGCGACATTGCCACCGAGGACTCTTCGTGCATGCAGGTGATGAACTCAGGATCCTTGTTCCCGCCGATGTTGATTACCGATTCGTGGAGTCCGCCGAAGCTCCCACCTGGATTCGCAAACAGGTAGTCGAAACCGATGGACTTAAAAACCTCCAGCATGAAGTCGGAGCCGGGACGATCGATAATCCGCGCCTCCGCCGCCGGACCGGCATTAGCCGCTACCTGCGCAGTCCCACTCTGGACGGCCTGTTGCGCCATCGCCACCGGTGGTTTGGCCGCTAGCGCCGCCGCCGCACCAACCGCCGCACCTCTTAGGAAGCCCCGCCGCCCGACTCTAGATTTCTTGGATTTCGACACGCTGCACCCCTCGTCTCGGCGAGTCTATTGGGATTTCAATACGGTGTCAATGGTCCTTGTGTAAATTGTCGTAAATGGGCGGCCTCCGCGG
>Ga0105238_10006311_pt1 | contig 11786 bp, 9 predicted proteins | sample KBSC34metaG_FD_81526 | JGI IMG/M metagenome (GOLD analysis project Ga0105238, IMG submission 81526) | Corn rhizosphere microbial communities from Kellogg Biological Station, Michigan, USA - KBS C3-4 metaG | ecosystem: Host-associated > Plants > Roots > Rhizosphere > Soil | place: Michigan, USA... | reverse complement strand
AGCTACCGGTCACGCCGCGCTGGAGTTCCCCGGGTTATTCCCGCCGCGCCGTAGTTCCAGCTCAGCTATGTGCGAGCAATGTGCGCCCGCAACTCCGCTAAGGCCGGATCGCTAGGATGGCTGGACTCAATTTGCCATAGAGTAGAGCGCAAGACGGCCAGCAGGCTTGCGGGGGACTTCGGGGAGGACATTTGTGGGTATCGGACGCAGGTTTTTGGTAGTCAGTTGCCCGGAAGCGAGGCTGGGTTAGCGCAAGGTAGTCATTGCCGATATAAATTACTGATTCGATTGTGCCAGCCCATAAGCCCAATAGAATCAAGATCCCTCTATAAGAATCAAGATTTTGCGGAAAAAGTATGGGGGGAGGGGGTTATTCGTACTTTAGCGTCTCCACCGGATCCAGCGCCGCCGCGCGATTGGCGGGCACTGTCCCGAAGATCACGCCCACCATTACGGATGTCCCCAGCGCAATCACCGCGGCGTAGACCAGCGTCATGTCCAGCGGTATCTTCAGGTCCTGTGGCATCAGGAAGTTGACCAGCACGGGCACACTCACGCCCAGCACCGTCCCAACCAGCCCGCCCGACAGCGACATGAACACCGCCTCGGTCAGGAATTGAAGCCGAATCTCCCGCCGCGTAGCGCCCAGCGCCTTGCGGATGCCGATCTCGCGGATGCGCGCGCTCACGTTGGCCAGCATGGAATTCATGATGCCGACACCGCTCACAATCAGCGTGATCACCGCAGCCAGAATCAGCATCCACGTCAGATCGTCGGAGATATCGCCGGCCGTCTGCAGAATCCCGGTAAGCGTCTGTGCACGATAGACGCTGCCCGGTCTGTGCCGGCTGGTAATCAGCTGCCTGATACGCTCCGCCGCCGGCTCCACCATGCTGGGCTCGCTCACACGAAAGAAGATCTCTTTCAACTCATCTTTGCCCGTGAAGTACCGCGCAACCTCATACGGGATCAGCAGCGTGTCGTCGGAGATCTCCGACTGCCCATACGTATTGATACTTTCCTTGAAGACGCCGACGATGCGCAGCTGAATGCTTTTGATGGTGATGTCCTGGTCGACAGCGGCCTGCGCGCTGCCATAGAGCTTGTCAGCCAGCGGCTCATTCAGCACCGCCACCTTGGCGTGGGCTGAGGAATCCTGTTCGTCAAAGAACCGCCCCGCCACGACCACCAACCCGCGCACATCCTTGTACTGCGCGGAGACGCCCAGCAGCATGCACTCTTTGCTGGTGCCGTCGCCCATGCTCACCATCTCATGGTCTTCCAGCATCGGCGAGTGGGCAATGATGCCAGGCACGGTATCTATAACCGCCTGCATGTCCTCTTGCGTCATGTTGTCAGGCTGCGCGGTGTTGTCGGGGCCAATTACGCTGCCGCCGGCGTACTGCATCTCGATCTTGTTCTGCCCCAGGCTGGAAATCGCATCCAGCGCATACTTCTTGCCTGTCTGTCCCACCACCACCGTCAGGATGATGGATGCCGAGCCGATCACCATGCCCAGCATGGTCATCAGGAACCGCGCTTTGCTGGCCCTGAAGCTGTCCACGGCGAGCGAGACAACCTCGCCGAAGACCATGGTCTTGTGGGCGCTCTCCAGGGTGGCATCGAAACTGTTCGCCGAATTCTCGCTCTTCGGATTGGGAGGGCTGATCGTTGCCATTACCGTTCGCTGGTCTCCATTAGACGCTTCAGGAATCTCCACGGTTCGCAAAAGCAATCTGCCTTTGCCACTTCGAATTCTTGCCTCGATCAGCCCGCTAAACGCGCTCCCACATGCCGGAGCGTCCCGACCGGAAGATCGCCTCGATTACCGTCATGTTGCGGATGGCCTGCTCCAGCGGCACTGGCACCTCGGTATTCTCCAGTATCGCGCGGGAGAAGGCATCGCCCTGCAGTCCATACTGATCGCAAATCGGAAATGTCTCGACCGTGATGCCGCCGCCGAAGATGTCCGCGCCCGTATCGATCCGCAGCCGCGTCTCGCGGTCGGGCGGCGCGTTGGCCGGAATCTCCAATTCGATACGGCCCTTCGTGCCCAGAAACTGCAGCCGCTGAAACGGCACCAGCTGCGTGCTGCAGGTAAACACAGCCTGTCCGCCGGCAAACTCCAGAATCGCAGAGGTCAGCCGGTCAGTCTCCATCGCCGGATCGCGCTCAATCGACGCCACCACGCGTTGCGGCTCCTGCTCAAACGCGTACCGCCCTGCCAGCACCATGTAACAGCCGATATCCATCAGCGCTCCGCCGCCGGCCTCAACTTTATTGCGAATGTTTCGCGGGTCCGTATTGAAGTAGCTATAGAAACCCTGCACCGCGCGCAGTTCACCGATGCGGCCAGCATGCAGCAGCTCGCGCAGACGCACCCACTGCGGATGGCACACAACCATGAAAGCCTCGCCAATCTTTACCCTGGTGCGATGGCGCACAGCCAGCAGCGTCTCTGCCTCCTCCACCGTCAGGCTAATTGGCTTTTCACACAACACATGCTTGCCGGCTTCTGCCGCTTTCGTCGTCCATGGAACATGCATGTGATTGGGCAGCGGATTGTAGATGACGTCGATCTCAGGATCGGCCAGCAACTCCTCATAGGAGCCATACGACTTGGCAATTCCAAGCTCCTGGGCAACAGCCCGCGCTTTGTCGCCATCACGCGAAGCGATCGCGGCGATCTCGCACAGCTCACTCTGCTGCATACCGGGGATGACCTTCTTCACGGCTATGTTGGCCGTGCTCAGCACACCCCAGCGGATCTTCCTTGCCATAGCTGGAATCATACCGGTAGATGCGGCCAGCGCCCTAGACCTTTGGCTCCCAGCCAGGGGCGTAGGTGCGGCGAGTCATGGCAGTGGCCTCAGCATCGCCCACAATATGCCCGTTGGACGGATCGACCTTCAGCCCACGCTGGGTGAAATAGGCAATATTGGATAGCTGCAACATAGTCACCGCGACATTGCCCTGCGCGACAGGCTGGTGGAGCTTTTCGCCCGTGCGAATGGCAGAGATCATGTTGGCGAAGTGCAGGTCGGTCATTGAGTCTGCTCCGATCGTGTCGGCAGAGGCCGTCGCGGCATGGCCCTGCACCTTGAACTCCTCGATCTTCTTGTCGCGGGTGTCGTAAACCTCATATCCGCCGCGGTCAATCAGCACACTGCCATTCGTCCCATGCACCATAATGCCGCGGTCACGATCAAAGGTCTTCTTGCCGCTGCAGCAGTCACCCCGCCAGGTGATGAGTTGATCGGGATATTCAAAGCTCGTCTCCAGCGTGTCGTAGAACTCCCAATCATCCTTCGCCGTGTAACGACCGCCCGACGCAGTCACACGCGTGGGCCACTCCGCGCCGAGCGCCCAGCGCGCAACATCGACCTCATGGGTGCCGTTGTTCAGGCTCTCGCCCGTGCCCCAGCGTTTGAACCAGTGCCAGTTGTACGGATGCACATTGTCCTTGTATGCCGTACGCGGCGCAGGCCCCTGCCAGAGCTCCCAGTCCAGCGTGGCCGGCACGGGCACAACCTTGCCAAGGCCGATCGCCTTGCGAGAGTTGGCATACCAGGTCTCCGCCCAGTAAGCCCGGCCAATCAGCCCCTGATGGATCCGCCCCACGATCTCAATGGTGTGCGGCGAGGAGCGCTGCTGCGATCCCATCTGGCAGACCTTGCCATACTTCTTCTGCGCGGCCACCAGCAGTTCGCCTTCGTGCGGATTGTGTGAGCACGGCTTCTCCACATACACATGCTTGCCGGCTGCCATCGCAAGAATTGCCATCGGCGTGTGCCAATGGTCGGGCGTAGCGATTGTCACCGCATCGATGTCCCTGGCCTCAAGGATGCGCCGGAAGTCCTGTTCGCTCTTCGGCGCCTCGCCCATCACCTGTGTTGTCCTGGCAGCGAACTTATCCAGAATGGTCCGGTCCACATCGCACACATACGCAATGCGCGCGTCCTTTTGATTGGCCTTCAAGGAGGAAAGGTGCGCGCCGCCCCGTCCATTCAGGCCGATCACGGCGAAGTTCAGGCGCTCATTCGCGCCAAGAATTTGCTCGTAGCTCTTTGCGCTGATTGCCAATGCGGCCGTGCCTGCCGCCAGTCTGCCCACAAACTCCCGCCGCGTCGCCATCCTTCTTACCTCGCGCAGCAATGCTAAACGAGAGGTGCGGTCAGCGTCCTATATGATGGGAGCGCTGCAAATCCTTATCACTATCAGGCGCCAGTCGGCGTCTCAACCTGGAGGTCTCACGCCATGCGCAAACTTTTCTCGCTCTGCCTTGCAGCTGTTCTTTCCCTCACCTTCGCTCCCCTCCACGCGTTAGCCGCAAGCGACGTTACCGGCACATGGAACGGCACTCTGCAAATGGGGGACGCCGGCGGAGGCGGTGGCGACGGCATGCAGCTCGTCTTTACCTTCAAACAGGACGGCGCAACGCTCACCGGCAACGTCAACGGCGGTCAGGGCGACCCACTCACCATTAGCAATGGCAAGGTGGATGGCGACAAGATCTCTTTCACAATCGACTTCAACGGCACCACCATTACGCATGAGGGAACCATCAATGGTGATGAGATTAAGCTGAACTCAAAATCCAGCGACGGCAACTTCCCTGGTGTCTCCATCACTCTGAAGCGGGCCAAGGCTACTGCAGCCAAATAATTAGAACCGTCCAGCAACAATCGCATTCAGCCGCGTGAGAACGCGGCTGAACGCATTTTGTGCAGACGAACCAATACACGCACTGCCAAAGGCCTGTGAACATCACAATCCCAGCCATCCACAAGATGCCTGTACCAGTGTTAGCAATTAGAACAATATTCCCTGGTTACTCCGCCTATAAAAATCTCTTGCGGGCGCAGGTCACGCGGAGGCCTTTGCCACCGTCGGTCTGTTGTTACGCACAAAAGATTGCAACAGAATGGGTGAGACCGAAGTGTCATCTTTACAACAAAAGAAGTGTAGGCGGTCTGGCGGGGGACGGATTACGATGTTTGCAATGAACCCCTCATCCTCCGCATTCAGAGCAGCTTACGCGGGCGCCGGTCGTACTTTTTCCGCCCTGATCCTCTTCCCTGCCGCACTTTTGGCGGCGGCATTCCCCTGCGCGGCGACCGCTGCTCCGGCGTCACGCCCGGCCTTCGCTGTTGCGACAATCAAACGCTGCAATCAAAACGATCCGCCACCTGCCTCCATTGATGTTCAGCCGGACCGATTTAAGGCCGCCGGCATGACACTGAAGGAACTGGTCAAAATTGCATGGGACCTGAATTATGGCGTTGAGGACCAGGTAGTTGGCGGCCCTTCCTGGGTCTCAACGACACGCTTTGACCTGGACGCAAAGGAGGACGCTGCGCTAGCCGCCGACATTGCGAAACTACCGCAGCACCAGCGGGGAGTTGAGATACGCGCCATGCTACGAGATCTCATCACGCAACGTTTCCAGCTGCGCATCCACCATGAGACGCGCCCCCTTCCAGTCTATGAACTTTTGGTGGCCCGAGGCGGCCCGAAAATGTTGCCAGCCGGCAATGCTTCAGAGAATTCCGGCGACCAGCCAAGTACGGCTGAGAAGCCGCGGCGGTGGATCCGCTTCGCCGGTGTCGGCCAACTGGAGGGAACGAGAGCCGATATGGATACCCTGGTGACCGTTCTCAGCATGCAGCCTGAAGTTGGTGGCCGCATGGTGCTGGACAAGACGGGCCTGAAGGGTGACTACGACTTCGCGCTCAAGTGGACCCCGGACCTCTCTACCAATGCGACTCAGGCGGGCTCCACCGCAGGCCCCTCGCTCTTCACGGCCCTACAGGAGGAGCTTGGCCTGCGTCTCAACTCAGCAAAAGCGCCAGTCGATCGCATCATCATCGACAGCGTGAGCCCGCCAGAGCCAAACTGACCTACGCGCGCCTTCGCATGGGCAGCACCTTACGCGGCAGAGACTGGACAGCCCGCACCAGTTCGGCCACAGTAACGATGGGCTCCATCACCAGTCCCGGAAGATAATCACGGCCTACCAGCGAGGCCACCTCACGCACCGCCTTACGGCTATCGCCTGCATCCATGCCAAGCTCGCGATCCAGATCGTCGCCCGGAAGAATGGGAAATCCCACGCGCGTATGTTGCTCAAGGTAGCGGTATACGGCCCGAGCGATCTCTGCATCGAAGCCTCGTGCAGCAAAGTTCTCAGCGAAACTGTGTTCGTCCTGGCCTGCGCGGTCGCGCCTGCGCGCGGCACGGCGGCTCTGGGCGGAGAAGTAGAGCAACGCCAATCCCGCAAGCAAAGCGAAACCGATAAAAAAGACAGGAGCGGCCTGCTGAACAAGCCACGACCCGATACCAGAGAACGACATCTCGTACACGACCAGGGAACAGAAATAAGAGACTCAAAACTGCAAAAGAACCCAGCCTCCCAGCGCGACCAGAACAGACTTTTGCGCGCCAGTGAGGGAACCGCTACGTCTCACTATACTGGTGCAAGGCGGCGTTTCAAGCCACCCGAGAGATACCACCGGCTTGGCTCTTTCGTAACCTGCTGCCGGATTGGAACTCCGCAGGTCAAAACCCGAGGGAATTCGATATCTTTACGCTGCTGCCATCTCCGGTCGATACTACCGCCCAGCCGGCCACTCGTCTGCGTGATTCCCATGGCCGCGCCATTACGGACCTGCGCCTCTCCATAACTGACCGGTGCAATTACAAATGCGTCTACTGCCGCACCGGCAACGAGGGCGCGCAGTTTACTGAGCTACCCATTGCAGACTATCTGCACATGGTGCGCGTGCTTGTCTCGCTGGGAATCGAAAAGGTCCGCCTCACCGGCGGCGAGCCGCTACTGCGCGATGGTCTGGTCGAGATGGTGGCCGAGCTCGCCCAACTTCAGACTGCCTTCCATCCCGACGGCTCGCCCGTCGAGTCCGGTGAGCAAGGCCAAACACTGGACCTCGCCCTTACCACCAACGGCCATCTGCTCGCAGACCTCGCACAGCCCCTCGCCCGTGCCGGCCTCAACCGCATCACCGTCTCAATGGACGCCGTCGATCCGGACATATTCGCTCGCATCACTCGTGTGCCACGCAGCTACGAGCGCGTCCTCGCTGGGGTGCATGCCGCGCAGGCCGCCGGCCTCGGGCCGGTCAAGGTCAACTGCGTCCTCCTCCGCGGCTTCAACGACGCCCAGATCATCCCCTTCGCCGAGTTCTCGCGCCGCGAAGGCGTTATCGTACGCTTCATCGAGTTCATGCCGCTCGAAGAAGACCGCACATGGAGCCCGCAAACCGTCGTCCCAATGGACGAGATCCTCGCCCGCCTCAACTCCTGGCGCCCCAACTGCTCCACCCCGGCAGGCCTCGTCGAACTCCCCCAGCACACTGCCAGCGAGACTGCCCGCCGCTATACCTTTGCCGATGGTATCGGAGAGATCGGCATCATCGCGCCGGTCTCGCATCCATTCTGCGGACACTGCAGCCGCATCCGCATCACCTCCGACGGCGCCCTCCGCACCTGCCTCTTTTCGCAGTCCGATCACGATCTCTACGCCCAGATGCGCAGCGGAGCGGACGATCAAGCCCTCGCCGCATGGATCCGCAATGTTGTGCATCACAAAGAAGCTCGCCACCACATCGGCGAGCCGGGATTCCTTAAGCCCTCGCGCAACATGGTCCACATCGGCGGCTAACCGCCTCACGGCGCAGGTACCACTCCTGTCTTAAACTCGCCCTGCATCATCGCTCCCGGCCCAAATCCTGCGGCTCCGCAGGTCAACGTCCCACCCGCAAAGGTGGTTGGGGTTCCATTGAGGTCCTGGACGACGGTGCCAATCATGTTCAGGTTTGTGCCGTATCCAGGGTCATCAAAGGCAAAGCCGGTTACACCGATCTTCTTGGCCAACAGGTAATTGAGCAGCGTCTGCGCATCCGTTGGTGTCGTGGGGCCGCAGTACTCTGGGTATCCCCCTCCGTCCAGCGTGGACCATGCGGTGGCGACAACCACGTTGTTTGCGGCGAGATTTCCAAATGCCGTGTCGTAGGCTGACGTTGTGTGGTAGTTCGCGAAGAACCAGGGTTCCACCGCGTATCCCAATGCGTTCAGCGGATCGCTGAGAGTTGGAGCGCCGGCAAACGTCGTGCCGCCGCCCTCCAGCCCATCGACAAGAATGACGTTCTTTGCGCCGGCGGTGCGGACCGCAGTTACCAGCGATTGAAATGCCGTCTGCCATAAAGCCCAGTTGGTCTGCGTCGATGAGAGGGTCGGCTCACTGAAAAGCTCAAACAGAATCCCCTGGTCGCCATTGGCGATCGTCGTCAATGTGGTCCAGGCGCGCGCGGTTCCTGCATTGGGCAACGACGCTGGCGAGGTCTCACCGGTCTGTGCGCCGTCCTGCACGCTCAGGATGACATTCAGCCCCAATGCTCGTGCCTGAGTTACGGCTGACTGCACCTGCGTGATGAATGTCGCTGTATATAAGGTCGATTGTGGATCCAACTCAGGCTGCCCGATCTGAAAGCGCACCGCGTCCGCACCCCACGCCTGCAGCGCGCTCAACTCACTCAGCGTGAAATGCTGATACGCCTGCGCATAGACACCAGTTGCAACCGACGGCGCCGCGACAAACGCATTCAACTGCAGGCCCTTCGGTATCCACTGCACGCCATCCTTCAGCAGCACATTTCCCGAGATGGTCACCTTCCCGTTTGCTCCGCTTCCGGTTGTCGTTGATGCCGTCTGTGTCGTAGAAACCGCGCCTCCTCCGCCACATCCAACCGCAACCAGAATTACAGAAGCAAGCGCTGAAACAACTCGGATCACACGCATACAAACCCTCTTGGCTTCACGGTACGGGAAGGCATCCAAGCTACCACGCATTTGGCAGGCAGCATAGGGGTACAGGGCGCCTGCGCTGGAAAACAGAAAGGCTCTGCGCTCACTTCCTAACCTCGGCCGTTAGACGAAGCTTCCGGCGCACAGCGGGAGCCCACAGGTTTCGATCGGTATCGAGTGAGTTAGATCCCGATCGTGACTCGGAAGGACGTCGCCGCACGCCCCGAACCGAAGACGGTGCGAAAGCTGAGTGTGCCCTCGTATTTCTGAACGATTCCGCGGCTGATCCACAAGCCCAGGCCCGTGCCCTTTGTTTCTTTCGTCGTGAAGAAGGGTTCAAACAATTGCTTCGCAGCCTCGGGACTCACTCCGGACCCTGTATCTGTGACGGCGATCTGAACCCGATTCAATCCGCCATTCGCGCTTCTATCGGGTGCGATCTTGACGCGCAGGCGGCCTCCACGGGGCATTGCCTGAATGGCATTGCTGATCAAATTCATGAAGACCTGTTTCAACTCGACAGAGAAACGAAGGTTGGCTTCAACCGGACTATAGCGCTTCTGGACATCTATCTTGTTCAGCACGAACGATGGTTGCTGAAGCTCAAGGATGGCATCCAGCATGCTGGCTAAAGATGTCTGTGCCGCAGGTTGTGAGTCCCGATAAAAACTCAGAGTCTGCTTCGCAATGTGGGAGACACGCGCGAGCTCTTCTTCGGCGAGGCTGGCGAAATAGCGGGCATCGTCATCCAGTGACGGGTGATTGCGCAGAAGATAAAAGGTATTGGTAATAGCTGCCAGCGGATTGTTAATCTCGTGCGCGACAATGCCTGCGACTTTGCCCATAGCGGCCAGGCGGTCATTGCGGCGAAGCGCCTCTTCGGCGAGACGTTGTGAGGTAATGTCGCGGTTGATCTCGAGGATAAGCGGGCTGCCTGCTTTGCGGGCCTGACGGCAGGCGACAACGATTTCACGACCGTCTTTGGTGCGGTGGTTCAGGTTGCCCTGCCAACGCTCGCCCCGAGCGAGAGCCTCGGCGAATTCGGCCCGAATGGCAGGGTCAGTGCCAAGCAGCTTGTGTGCGCTCTGGCCAACGGCTTCTTCGCGAGTCCAGCCATAGAGGGCTTCGGCGCCGGCATTCCAGAAGTGGATGGTGCCAGTGGCGTCGCGCACCATGATTGCCTCGGAAGCAAGCTCCAGCAACTCGGCGCGCTCGCGGAGGGTTTCCTCCATTTGCTTGCGTTCGGTGACGTCGAAGAAGGCACCGACCGCGCCGCGCACATTTCCCAGTTCATCGAAGAGCGGCGAGGCGCTGGCCATCATATGCAAATACGAACCGTCTTCTCTGCTGATTGCGACTTCCAGGACGCCGGTGGGCTTGGCAGTCTGAACTGCGGCTTCGAGCGGTGTAGTGCTGGGCAGCGAGGTTCCATTCTGCACCAACTTTGCCGGTAGACCGCGGGCAGCGTCCGAGAGATTGTCTCCCTGGCTGAGTCCGAGCATCGCGCTGGCGGCAGCGTTGCCGCGAATGACGCTGCAGTCGGGGTCTTCGGCGATGGCAACGCCTACGGGTAGCATGCCCATAATGGATTCAAGCTCTGCAACACGCTCCTGCAGTTGGGAGTTAAGCCGGCGCAATTCTTCACTGCGCTGCGCCACGCGGTTTTCAAGGTCGCGGTTTAGTTCCTGCAACTCGCGGGTCTTGCGATGCAGCTCTGCAAAGACGCTGACTTTAGCCCTCAGTACCTCCGGCACGACCGGGACAGAGATATAGTCGACGGCGCCGCTCTCGTAGCCGCGGATGCGGTCGATCTCCGACATGTGCACGGCGGAGACGAAGATGATCGGGACCTGCTGAAAACGTGGGTGCTGGCGCATCATATCTGCCAGTTCGAAGCCGTCAATCTCCGGCATGGAGACGTCCATCAACACGACGGCCACATCGTTCTTAAGGAGTTGCTCCAGTGCCTCGCGCCCGGTTGTCGCCTGGATTAGCCTTTCCCCCAGCTCATGCAGGATGGCCTCGTACGCGATCAGCTTGCCGGGCTGATCGTCCACCATGAGGATCGTTACGGGAGATTTGGCCTTTGCCGGAGGCAAGACCGATCTTTCAGGCGCGAGGCCCGCAGCTGGCGGAGAAGTCTCGGCTTTTGGTGGTGCCCAACTCATCGATGCAGCCACGTTCTCAATCCTGACAATAATTGGTCAGTATTCACTGGCTTCGCCATATATTCGGACGCGCCAGCCTCCAGGCACTTCTCACGATCGCCCTTCATCGCCTTCGCAGTAAGCGCGATGATGGGCAGCCGATGAAACTCAGGATTCTGCCGGATCACCTGCATGGTTTCGTAGCCATCCATCTCAGGCATCATTATGTCCATCAGAACGATGGCAACCTCCGGCGTGCTCTCTAACGTCTCGATCGCCTCACGGCCTGTGCCTGCCGTAAGCACTGTCATGCCGCGGCGCTCCAGGACACTGGAGAGGGCAAAGATATTGCGCACATCGTCGTCAACAACCAACACCTTGCGTCCCAGCAGTGCCTCGTCGGAGCGATGCAACCGCTCCAGCATACGCTGCTTTTCCGGCGGAAGGTTAGCGACGACGCGATGCAGGAATAGCGCCGTTTCATCGAGAAGACGTTCCGGGGACTCCACGTCCTTGACGACGACGCTCCGCGCCAGCGAGTGCAACCGCGCGTCTTCCTCCGGTGAGAGGTCTTTGCCGGTGAAGACAACGACTGGCAGTTCCAGAAGCTGCGGCGACTGGTTGATCTTCTCCAGAACCTCAAAGCCGTCAATGTCCGGCAGACGGAGGTCGAGCACGACGCAGTCATACTTCTCTTCGTTGAGTGCACTGAGCGCTGCTTCACCGTTGTCTACAACCTCGACATCGATATCCTCCCATCCAAGAAGTTCTCTGATGGAGAGCTGTTCTGCGGGGTTGTCTTCCACGATCAGCAGCTTT
>Ga0105238_10006309_pt1 | contig 11789 bp, 12 predicted proteins | sample KBSC34metaG_FD_81526 | JGI IMG/M metagenome (GOLD analysis project Ga0105238, IMG submission 81526) | Corn rhizosphere microbial communities from Kellogg Biological Station, Michigan, USA - KBS C3-4 metaG | ecosystem: Host-associated > Plants > Roots > Rhizosphere > Soil | place: Michigan, USA... | reverse complement strand
GCTTTATAGCCCGCAAGGAACGCGAAATAGGTTTTTTGGCAGAATGGTTTAGATGAAATTTTAACATGGGTTACGTGACAGAAAGTCAAGAACGCCCGTTTTGTAGACCTTGTCGCCGACCGCGCGCATGTGATCGCGGCCCGGAATATCAAGCACTTCCGAGCCGGGGATGATCTTCGCAAGATCATGCGCCGAGCCCGCAATGTCGTCGGTGGTGCCGACCGCAATCAGCACCGGCACCTTGATCGCGGCTGCCTCTTCGCGCGCCATCAGCCGTCGCGAGCCGCGCAGGCAGGCCGCCAGTGCGCGCCGGTCCGACCGCGTCTGATCGGCAAAGGCGCGAAACATCTTTCCCATGCGATCCGGAATGTCCGCCGGCGATTCGGCCTCGAGAGCGCGCGCGACGTTCTCTCCGGGCCCGCCGCCGGCGACCAGCGTCATGCCCAGGCCGCCGAAGATTGCCGAGCGCACGCGCTCCGGCGCATGCAGCGCGAGCAGCGCGGTGATGCGCGAGCCAAGCGAGTAGCCCATGATGTCGGCGCGCGCGATCTCGAGATGGTCGAGCAGCGCGCGTACATCGCCCATCATCGTGCCGATGTGATAGTCCTCGGGATCGTAGAGCTTGCTTGATGCGCCATGGCCACGATGGTCGAGCGCGATGACGCGCTTGCCTGACTGGCGCAGCAGCGACACCCAGGTCGGATAGACCCAGTTGACGTCCTTGCTCGAAGCAAAGCCGTGCACGAGCACGATCGGCGGCCCCTCGCCTTCGTCGAGATAGGAAATTTCAACGGCGCCGTTGTGAAAACTCGGCATGAACGTCCTTGCGGTGTCAGGATGTGACGCGCGCTATGCAATCGCGAGTCCGAGCCGGCGCTCACGTCGCAGCCGGCGGCGGCGGAAATACGCAAGCGACAACCGTTCGGTCATCGCCTTGATCGACGAGACAACTCCAAACAACGCGCTCAAGACGGCAAACAGCCACGACGCCAGCGTGAACGTGCCCGACGCCAGCAGCAGGGCGCCGCGGCCCAGAATCTTGATGATCGCCCGGGTCTGCCCGCCCTTCGCCGCAGCAAGCCGCGCCGCGCGCGCAACATCTTCGGGTCCTTCGGCGACCTTGAGCACGTCGAGCGCCGCCCGCGCGCCGGCCCTCTCGCCGACCCGGCCGACGTCCTTGACCACCGCGACCATTTCGCCAGCCCGATCGAACTTGACCGCGGCCTTGATGGCGCGCGCGGTTTGCGACGGCTGCAGCAATGACGCCTCGGCGACCGCACTCTCCAGCAGCGGCTTGTCGATCAGTGCGGTAGCGGACTTCCCGGCCCATGCGCCGAGACCGCTGCTGAGGCGGCCGGCACGGCGCGCATCCTTCACCAACGTCAGACCGGCGCGTGCCGGCGCAGCGATCCCGATCGAGGCATAGGTTCCGGCGGTGACCGCAAGCCCGACACAGGCGAGACCCAGCACGAAACGATCAACCTCTTCGCCGGCGACGAAATGCTTGCCCTCACGAACAACGTCCCGGATGTCGCCGAACACGAAGAGATCGCCGGCGATGGTTCCGGTCAGGCTCGCCGCGTCGCTGACCTCACCGGTCACGAGGCCCGAGGCGAACTGCCAGGCGACGTGGCGCGGGGTTTGCGATTCGGTGACTGCGGCATCGACCCGCGCGGTGATCACCTCGGGCAGCGAGATATCGAGCGACCGGGCGAGCTCGACAAAGCTCGTGGCGAGATCGGTATCGCCGGACACGAGCGCTGCATCGATCTCGCGCGCGACGTCGTCCGGCTTCGGCCGCGCCGTCGTGCGCAGCTGGACGTCACTCAGCGCCGCAGGATCGTTCTGCGCGATGAGAATGGCAGCGCTGTCGCGGGCGTGTGGCCAGATCAGCGCAATCGCCGCCACGCAGCCAAGGCCAAGCGCGATCCGCGCTGCGAAAGCCGCTCTCGGCAAAGCTTTGGTCGTCAAACCCATGGTCTTCAAAAGGATCGCCCGCCCTAAGGTCCCACCAGGATGCAATGTGATGATCGCCGGCGCGATTTCCATCCCACGGAAAGCAACAATTTCGCCTCACTGTCGCCGCGTCTCGCGACTGCAATGCGTTCGGTGCTACCAAAGAAGGGCTTTTCTCTGACGGGCGCGTCGTGTCGAATCTCGCATGGCTCTACGACCGGTTCGATCCCTGCGCAAGCCGCATATCCCGGTGCAGCATCCCGCTAGGAATCGGCCGACGTGACGACTATGGTGCGCCCGGCTTTCGGAGAGCCTGTTCGATTCAAGGACTTTGCGGCACGACGCGCGCGGAATCACGCGGATTTGCGGCGAGGATGGTTCGGTACTTGCATTGCTTCGCGTAGATGCGTTGGTAGCGAATCCTTCAAGGGTGAAGATCATGTCTGAGCATGTTGCCCACTTTCAGAACGACGCCGGCGTTGCGGTCATCGAGATCGGGACGACCGAGTTCATGTGCGTCGGGGCGCGGCCGCCGTTCGATCACCCGCACGTATTCCTCGACATGGGCGACGATCGCGAAATCATTTGCCCGTACTGCTCGACGCTCTATCGGCATGCGGCCGACCTCGGCGCCGAGGAATCGCGCCCGCCCGAGTGCGCTTTGAAGGAAAAAGCCGCCTGATCCTGCCGGTCGCATCGCGCACGATCGTCGTCGCGGGAGCCGGCATCGGTGGATTGACCGCCGCGCTGGCGCTGGCCAAGCAGAAGTTCCGCGTCGTGGTGCTCGAACGGTCCGCGCAACTCGAAGAGGCCGGCGCCGGCATTCAGCTCTCGCCCAATGCCACCCACATCCTGAACGACCTCGGCGTCAACATGCTCCTTGAGTCGCGCGCCGTCGTGCCTGACGACATCAGCATCTCCTCCGCAAGCAGCGGCAAGGAGATCATCCGGATCCCGGTCGGCGCCAGCGCCGCGTTCCGCTACGGCGCGCCCTACTGGGTGGCGCACCGCGCCGACCTGCAGGCCGCGCTGCTGGCGCGGGTGCACGAGGTGCCTGACATCATGCTGATGCTGGGCACGCAGCTCGAGGATTTTGCCATCCATGCCAAAGGCGTCACTGCCGTGACACGGCGCGGCGTGGCGCGGCTCAACGAGCAAGCCAAGGTCCTGATCGGCGCCGATGGCGTGTGGTCGACGGTGCGCAGCCGCGCGTTTCCCGAGGCCCAGCCGCAATTCTCCGGCTATGTCGCCTGGCGGGGCACCGTCGCCACCAACGCACTGCCGCGCGAATTCAACGCGCCGCGCGTCCGCCTGTGGCTCGGGCGCGACGCCCATCTCGTGGCCTATCCGCTGCGCGGCGGCGGGCGCATCAACGTCGTTGCGATCGGTACGGGACAATGGAACAGGCCGGGCTGGAGCGAGCCGGGCGATCCGCTCGAACTGTCACGGCTGTTTCCCGCCTCGCGCTGGCCGCCCGCCGCGCGCTGGCTGATCGGCGCGGTCGAGGAGTGGCGGCGCTGGGCGCTGTTCGAAGTTTCAACTGCGGAATGGAGCAAAGGCCCGGTGGCTCTGCTCGGCGACGCCGCTCACGCCATGCTGCCGTTCGCGGCGCAGGGCGCGGCGATGGCGATCGAGGACGCCGCAGTGCTCGGCCAGTGCCTGGCGCAGCAGCCTGATGACATCGAGGCCGCACTCAAGCACTACGCCGCAAAACGCCGGCCGCGCATCGCGCGTATCCGCCGCGCCGCGCAACAGAACGGCCGCATCTATCACATGAGCGGTCCGATGGCGTTTGCGCGCAACACGACGATGCGTCTGCTCGGCGGCGCGCGGCTGATGGCGCGGCAGGACTGGATCTACGACTGGCGCGCGGCGTAGTCGCGCGCATCGTTCAGTAAGCTTGTGGCTCAGTAGACGCGACCGCCGCTTGCGGTCGACGGCAGCGACGACGGGCCCTGGCGGCGGCCGGTCGAGACGATCTGGCTGTCGCAGTGGTTTTCCTCATAGACCCGGCTCACGAGCTTCAGGTTACCCTGGGTCGAAGCGTATTCGGGACGGTAGGCGATCTCGGACACCACCGCGCCGCCGGCGCCGGTTTCGGCCTTGGCCATCAGCCGCTTCAATTCGTCGAGGCGCTCGGTGAACGATTTGCGCGCCGTGGCGAGCTGCTTGCAATCATAGAGATCGTACCGCGCGGGATCGACGAAGAAGGTCGACTCGTCCATCGCGACGCTCGAACAGCCGCCGAGCGCAAGCACGGCGCCGAGCGCCAATGCCGCGCGACGCAGCGGATGTCGTGATCGTGGACTGGCCATCACCCTGCTTTAGGAGAACAAGCTTGCGGCGAAGTAAAGGCGTCGCGGCGGTCGGGACCGGCCGCGGCAGCACGCGATCAATGAGGAACAGCTGCGGCGGGCACAGAGGTCGCAACCAGGCGATAGGCGATCAACCGACGCGTCAGAGTTCCGGCGCTCTCGTTCCGGCGTCGGGGCAGTCTGGCGTCGATCGCTCGCCTCGCTTCCCTACAAGCCGCCGCTCCGCGCTACCAAAACGAGCAATTTGCGCGATATCTCGGCGCCGGTCGGTATTCGGCAACCGCCGTTGACTCCTCGTTAACCGACAGTTTGCTCTTTTGTGACAGCTTTTCCGCGATGTCGGCGCCGCTGTTGGCAGCTCGCATCACGTTCTCGGAGACATTGTATGAAGACCCTGACCTGGGAATACCTCCCGGCGCTGTTCAGCGCGTTCGTTATCGGCAACGCCGCATTCGCGGCTGATGGCGCCAACAAGGACGAAGCGATGGCGATGGTGAAAAAAGCCGTCGCCTCGATCAAGGCCGACGGCACCGACAAGACTTACGCGGAAATCTCGAAGAAGGGCGGCACGTACAGTGACCGCGACCTCTACATCGTCGTCTATCAGCTTGACGGCAAGGTGCTCGCGCACGGCGCCAACGACAAGTTCATCGGCAAGGACATGAGCGACGCGCAGGACGTCGATGGCAAGCTCTACGTCAAGGAGCGCATCGAGATGGCGCAGAAGCAGGCCACGTTCTGGCAGGATTACAAGTTCGTCAATCCGGTCACCAAGAAGGTCGAGCCGAAGGAGATGTACTGCGAACGTCTCGACCAGACCGCCGTGTGCGGCGGCGTCTACAAGCTCTGAGCTGTCACGTCGAGCGCGATCGGGCCCCACATGTTCGCCAGGCTAAAGCGAGCTGGACTCTCCTGGAAGGTTCAGCTCGCACCATTGCTGCTGATCGTCATGCTGCTGACGCTCGGCGCGTACGCGCTGCTGACGTTGCATGAAAGCCAGGTCAGGCTCGATACGTTGATGGCGGGCCCGGTGCGCCAGGCCGAACTCGCCGCCGATCTCAACAGCACGATCTGGTCGGCGCACGCCAAGCTCTATCGCCTCGCCGCGACGGCTGCCAATGAGACCGACAGCAACAAGATCCAGGCGATGGCGAAGGAAGCCTCCGCCGCGTCAGCCAGGATCATGGATGCGGTCAAGGCGGTCGAAGCGATCGATGCAGATGACGCGGCAAAATCTCCGGCGCTGCAAAAGCTGCATGCGGCCGCGACCAGCTACCTGAAGCAAGCGAAGAACGCCATCGAGATGGCCGACGGCGACGCCGGCTCAGCGATGATGTTCATCAAGGGCGCCGAGCGCCCGTTCGCCGAGATCGACAAGCTGACCGACGAACTCAGCGTGCAGAGCAGCGAGGCCAAGGACCGCGAGATCGCACGCTCGAGCACACGGCTGGAGCAGCAGCAGCGCATGCTCGGCATCATCATTGCGGTCGTGGCGCTCGCAGGATTTGCGATTTCATTCCGGATCGGGCGCAGCATTTCGAAGCCGGTGGTCGCGATGGCATCAGCGATGCGCGAGCTCGCCGGCGGCAAGTTCGATGTCCGGCTGCCGGGCCTCGAGCGCGCCGACGAGGTCGGCCAGATGGCGCGCGCCGTCGACGAGTTCAAGGCGCAGGCCATCGCCAGGGCCGAACACGAAGCCGCCGAGCGCGAGCAGCGCAACCGCGACGTGGCCAACCGTCAGCAGGAAGAGTTGCATCGCCTCGCCGACAAGTTCGAAGCGGCCGTCGGCGAAATCATCGAAACCGTATCGCACGCCTCGACCGATCTCGAGACCGCGGCAACCGGCCTGACGCGCAACACCGAGACGACGCGCGAGCTCAGCGTCAAGGTGTCGGCGGCCTCCGCCGAGACCTCGAGCAACGTGCAATCGGTGGCCTCGGCGACCGAGGAAATGGCGTCCTCCGTCACCGAGATCAGCCGCCAGGTGCAGGAATCCAGCCGCGTCGCCTCCGAGGCCGTCGATCAGGCGCGCCAGACCGACAGCCGTATCACTGTGCTGTCGCAGGCCGCCGATCGCATCGGCGACGTGACCAAGCTGATCACGACGATCGCCGAGCAGACCAATCTGCTGGCGCTGAATGCCACGATCGAGGCGGCACGCGCAGGCGAAGCCGGCCGCGGCTTCGCGGTGGTCGCGCAGGAGGTCAAGGCGCTGGCCAGCCAGACCGCGAAGGCGACGGGCGAGATCGCCTCGCAGATCACCGAGATCCAGAGCGCGACGAGGGATTCCGTCACCGCGATCAAGGAAATCGGCGGTACGATCGGCCGGGTGTCGGAGATCGCATCCTCGATTGCCGCGGCGATCGAGCAGCAGGGCGCCGCGACCCAGGAGATTGCGCGCAATGTGCAGCAGGCCGCACTCGGCACCAACAGCGTGGCCGGCAACGTCGCCGAGGTGCAGCGCAGCGCGACCGACGCCGGCTCGGCGTCGTCGCAGGTGCTGTCGTCGGCCCAGCTGCTGGCCGGCGAAAGCACGCGGCTGAAGCAGGAAATGGAACGCTTCCTCGCGACCGTGCGGGCGGCATAACGCCGCCCACCCCGACGCTAAACGATCTCCTCGTTCGGCCCGCGACGGCGCACGGTCCGGCCGGCGACCAGCCCCTGATCGATGATCGCATAGACCTGGTAACGCCGGTCCGTCTGATTGCTCGCCATCAACCCGCGGCTCTCGAAGCGGCCCTCGGTGCTGACCGGCTTGAGCGAGGCCATCAGCACGGTCGCCCGGCCATCCTCGCAGAACGGCAGCAACAGCCGCTCCCATGTCACCGGCCGTCCCTCGCTATCCTGAACCAGCGCGATCGAATAAGCCGGCAGCCGCCGCAGGCAGGCTTCGCGATAGAGGTTTTGCGTCGCTTCGGTCAGCACGAAGCCTTCGAGCTGATCGAGATACTGGCCGATGCCGGTGACCCCGAACACCTCGCGAAAACGCTGCCCCTCATGGGCGATCCTGAAGCGCAGCGACGATCCCTGATGATCGACGTCGTAGTACATCAGCTCCGGCAGTTCATCGTCGAGCCGGTCGGCGTCGTAGTCGTCGAAGCGCGGCGCCTGCTTGCGCGCGGCGAACAGCCGGATCCAGGCCTGCAGCAGGTCGCGCTGGCGGATCGAGCGGATGACAGATGGATTTGCACTCTCAAATTGCATCGGCGCCTCCCCAAGCGCTCGCGCAAGCTTTCACGTCGATGGATTTTTTCGCTGCAACCACGAATTTGCGCGCGAGAGCAGCGGCGCTGTCGCGTCAACTCAGCAGTCACTCGGCGAAAGCACACCCCAGGGCCGCGAAATAAGCCTAATCGCACTGGTTGAGCAAGCTCGCCGCCGGCAGATGAGCCCTGCTGCACAGAAATGTAGCGGGCGGGGCCGTGGCGGCTTTCGCGTTCGGTGCGAAAACGAGCAAAAGACACGCTCGACCGAACCCTTTGCTGACATGGACGGGTACGGCCGGGAAGACCATCACGATGACCGTGACACTTCGAGCTTCAGGCCGCCTCAATTGAGGTCAATGACCGCCCGAAAACTATACCTGAGCTCCTGACTGCCCGGCTTGGCGAACAGCGTCTCCGACTTCGACCACGAGGTCGTCTTCATCGTGCTCAGGATGTCGGTAACGGTCGTGGCGTTGCCGAACGGCAGCGCCAGTCGCTCGCAAATGATCTGCTCGTTCTTGCCATCGTCGGCAGCGAACGACGCGAACACCGGCAGCGCCTGCCGGACGCATTCATCGAGGCTGACCCGAGCGACACGCAATTTCTTCGGGCTGACTGCCTCATCGAGGAACCGCCCCTCGGCCGAGCTGCCGAAGAAATTGCCGAACAGGGTGCTTTCGCGAACGACAAAATATCGGGTGTCGTCCCCGTTGGTGGCGACCTGGAAGGTGGTCAGTTCGCCAGGCTCGGGATAGCCGCGGACCGCGCTGAAGTCGGCTAGTGCCGGCAGCGAGCCTGATTGCTTGACTTCGCTCAGCCATGCTTCCAGCAGGCGCGACTGGCGCAACGAGCGGACCACCAGCGAGTTGGCACGATCGAACTGCGCATCGGTGGGGACGCCAGACACCTGCTTCGCAAAGACTGTCGTCGATTCCACCTGCGATTGCCCTGCCTCGCGTGGTGCCAGGAACGTCTGCCTCAGCACCTGTCACGCTGCTGAAATAATGCGCTCCTTGGTTCAACAAATTCTTAAGGTTTTGGTCGCGGAGCAGCGCGAACGGACGTGTCCGGCAAGCAAGGTCGGCGGTGGCAAAAGAGTAGAGTCATCGTGGTTGCTGGTGCGGGCAGCCGGACTCGAACCGGCACAGCTCTCACGAGCCGAGGGATTTTAAGTCCCTTGCGTCTACCAGTTTCGCCATGCCCGCATGGCCCGGCGTTGTAGCACCGGAAGGGCTTGCGCTGGAAGGCGCATCGCGCCCCTCTCACGCCTTCTCATGGGGCCATTCCGCGGCCTTGTCGCGGAATGACGGACCCGGCGCGCCGTGACAGCACCCCCCCCACGAAAAATCGTAACGACGAGCGGAGGAACGTCCATGGCCTACGAACAGATCCTCTACGAGGTCGCCGACCACGTCCTCACCATCACGATGAACCGCCCGGACAAGATGAACGCATTCACCGGCAAGATGCAGGACGAACTGATCGACGCGTTCGACCGCGCCGACAAGGATGACGACATCCGCGCCATCATCGTCACCGGTGCAGGCCGTGCGTTCTGCGCCGGCGCCGACCTGTCTTCGGGCAGCAACTCGTTCGACCGCGCTGCGCGGGGCCGGGCCGCGCCGGTCAAGGCCAACGGCGAAGTGGACTGGAGCGACGAGGTGGTGCGCGACGGCGGCGGCCGCGTCACGCTGCGCATCTACGAATCGCTGAAGCCGGTGATCGCCGCGGTGAACGGCGCTGCCGTTGGCATCGGCGTCACCATGCAGCTCGCGATGGATATCCGAATCGCGTCCGAAGCCGCGCGCTTCGGCTTCGTGTTCTCGCGCCGCGGCATCGTGCCGGAAGCTGCGTCGAGCTGGTTCCTGCCGCGCATCGTCGGCATCGGCCAGGCGCTGGAGTGGGTCTATTCCGGCCGGGTTTTCCCGGCGCAGGAGGCGCTCGCCGGCCGCCTGGTCAACAAGGTAGTGGCGCCGGACCAGCTGCTGCCCGCCGCGCGGGCAATCGCGAAGGAAATCGTCGAGAACACCGCGCCAGTGTCGGTCGCGTTGATCCGGCAGATGATGTGGAAGATGCTCGGCGCCGACCACCCGATGGAAGCGCACAAGATCGACAGCCGCGGCATCTATGCACGCGGCTCTTCGGCCGACGTGAAGGAAGGCGTGGTGTCGTTCCTCGAGAAGCGCCCGCCGAAGTTCAGCAATACGGTGTCGAAGGACATGCCGTCGTACTTCCCGTGGTGGAAAGAACGGAAGTACGAGTAATCAGCAAGCGGTACTGCCTCGCCGGGAATAGCAATTGCAGCGTGCGGAACTGGCTTGATGTCAAAGTCTCTGGCCTTGGCCATCGTTGGCTTGTCGGCGATCGTCTCAACGGCGGCCCATGCCGGGCCGCCGCCGCAATTGCTGGGCAAATCGGTCGTCGTCAATTGGAGCGAGACCAGATCGCAGCGCTCCGGCGACAATCCCGACTACCGCACGGTCGACGCGTCACACACGCTGATCGTCTATGTCAGCAGTGCCGGACGGGTGTTTATCCGCCAGGTCAACAGGACGAAATCCGGTAGCGGAAAGATGGACCAGGGGCCGGGCGAATCAGGCAGCGCTACGACCAGCCGGACGGCCAGCTTTGACGCGCAGTCCATGACGGTGATCGGAGAATCGATCGGGGGCGCACGACGAACGACCGCCAAATTCGACAACAGCTTCACGACCTGCACCGCGACCCAGGGAACCGGCTTTCAAGAAGGCAAGACACACGTTTCAATAAGTTCGATTACAAAGAAGCGTGTCGAAATTCGATCTGTGGTCGTCAGCGGTGTCAGTTGTTCCATTCAAAGCGGTAACGCGTTTGGATCAACATAGGTCAGCGTAGGACCCCGTTTGACCCTGTGCCGCATCAATCCATCGTCACCGCGACGCGGCCAATCGCCTTGCGGTCGATCAATAGCCGCATCGCGTCCGCCGTACGTTCAAGCGGCAGGCGGTGCGAGATGTTCGGTGAGATTTTTCCCGCCTCGGCAAACGCCATCAGATCACGCTGACGGGGTGGGCCGAGCGATGGATCGTGGCGCACGGCCTCGCCGGCGCGGATGCCGTGCACGGTCGCGTTCTTGATCAGCACCAGGTTGGTGCGCGCCATGCCAACGCCGGCGAGGAAGCCGACGATGATCAGCCGCGCGTTCCAGTTGATGCAGCGAACGCTCTCCTCGAACACCGGTCCGCCGACCGGATCGAATACCACGTCGGCGCCCTTGCCTCCTGTCAGTTCCTTGACCTTGTCGCGGAACGGCTGGCCTGCCAGCAGCGTGTGATCGGCGCCGCGCTGCCGCGCGATGGCGAGCTTTTCCTCGGTCGACGCGACAGCAATGACGTTTGCGCCATAGACCTTGCCGAGTTCGACGGCGGCGAGCCCGACGCCGCCGGCGGCGCCGTGCACCAGCAGCGTCTCGCCGGGCTTGATCCGCGCGCGATCGACGAGGCCGTAATAGGCGGTGCCGTGGGCAGCGAGAAAGGTCGCGCCCTGGGCGTAGTCGAAATTTTTGGGCATCGGCGCCAGCTGCGACGGCGCAATGATTACCTCGTCGGTCAGCACGCCGCGGCTCTTGACGATGACGCGATCGCCGACTTGGACGCCGGCGACACCATCAGAGACTTCAGTGACGTCGCCCGCGGCCTCCATGCCCGGAATGAACGGCAGCGGTGGCTTGTGCTGATACTGGCCAGCGACCATCAGCACGTCGGGGTAGTTGAGCCCCGCCGCACGCACGGCGACGCGCACCTGCCCCGCCGCCAGCGGCTTCGGCTCAAAAGTCTCCAGCCGCAACACCTCGGGTTCACCGAGTTCACGGCAGATCATGGCCTTCGGCATTCAACTTTCGTCCCAACTTGTGAGCTGTAGGATGGGTTGAGCGAACGCGAAACCCATCACTCCTTGCCCTGACGGCGATGGATTTCGCTGCGCTCTACCCATCCTACGAAAAGCTCATCACGCCCTGACGCCGAGCTTGCGCTCGATGGCCTCGCGCACCAGCGGCAGTCGGTCATTGCCGAAATACATGTCGGTCTTGTCGACGAATATGGTCGGCGAGCCGTAGCCGCCGCGGGCGATCACCTCGTCGGTGTTGGCCTTGAGCTGGTCCTTGACCGGCTGCTCCGCGATCGCGGCGAAGAACTTTTCCGGATCCATGCGCACGCTCTGGCAGACCTTCGTCAGCACGTCGTCCTTCGAGATATCAGCGTCGTCGCCCCAATAGGCCTCGAAGCAGGCGGTGGCGAACGGCACGAGCTTGCCCTCGCGCTCGGCGACGATG
>Ga0105238_10006306_pt1 | contig 11791 bp, 10 predicted proteins | sample KBSC34metaG_FD_81526 | JGI IMG/M metagenome (GOLD analysis project Ga0105238, IMG submission 81526) | Corn rhizosphere microbial communities from Kellogg Biological Station, Michigan, USA - KBS C3-4 metaG | ecosystem: Host-associated > Plants > Roots > Rhizosphere > Soil | place: Michigan, USA... | reverse complement strand
TAAACGCGATGGCTAGCCGAGCGACAGCGTGAATGAAGGCGTAGCTCATCGATGATTCAGGGGATTGATCATCTTCGGCCCAGAGGCGAAGGCGGTCGAAGCTCCATGCGGTGGCCCAGCCGATGAGAGGGCGGAAGGCAAGTCGATCGAGAAAGCGTCCGAGGATGCCGAAGCGAACCTGATAGTCGTACCAGGTGAAGAAGCGCAGGCCAGATTCGGTGGGGACGTAACGCCAATAACCGGAGCCTTCGCGGATGAGGGATTTAGGGTCGTCGGAGGCGAACTTCAATGATGAAGTTGCGTCGCCTGCTTCGAGGATGCGTTCGCCAATGCTTTCGCCTGTGCCCCTGATTGCGAGGCCGAAGCCGATCCGGGTTTCGTAGAGGAACTCCTGGGGTTCGGATGAAGATGCACGCGGAAGATACTCAATGCGCGTGAATCGCAGATCCCATCGCTGGTGCAGGGAGGGGTCCTGCGTAAGCTGCCAGATCCGCTCGAGCGGCTGGTGGATCAGAATCTCAACGTAGATCCCTGGATTGGAGTCGGGCACGGGACCCGCCTACCAAAGGACGTTGCATGACCGAGGGGTACGCAAGTCTAGAAATCAGGATGTGAGTGTCAAATTAGCGATGTGCCGGTCGCACTCCTCCATGCCTGCTTCGATTCTGAGCGATGCATAGAGATTGCGCGCTTCCTGCCAGAGTGGGCGGGCTGAGGTCATGTCGCCCGTCATCTCATGGAGGAGCGCGTAAGGGCGCACCGTATTGGCGAGATCGAGGAGGCGGGTGTTGAGATTGCTTCGATACAGTTGGAGCGCTTCTTCGTAGAGAGGCCTGGCTGCGGAGTAGTTCGACTCATCCAGATACATATCGGCGACGTGCCGGATGGCGTGCGCGTAAGTCAATGAATCTTTGTCGGCGAGGAAGAGCCTGGCAGCCTCATTGTAGAGTCGACGAGCGTCTTCGAGACGATTCTGTGCCCGGGCTTTTTTCCCGTCGGCGATGAGTTCGGCTGCGGTGGGCACTGTCATCTCTCGTGAAAAGTTTCGCAGAATCGACTCAGCGAGAAACGATTTCAGGCTTGCCGTCGCGAAGGCGGCGAATGTTCAGCGGATTTGCGTCCTGGAGCTCGGGCGGGAGTACGGACTGCGGGAAGTTCTGGAAGCAGACAGGGCGCGCGAAGCGATAGATGGCAAGGCTTCCGACGGAGGTGAAGCGCGAGTCGGAGGTGGCTGGATAAGGTCCGCCGTGAACCATAGCGTGGGAGACCTCGACACCGGTGGGGAATCCATTGAAGATGAGGCGACCGGCTTTCTGTTCGAGGATCTGGATGAGTTCGCGGTTCGCGGCGAGATCGTCTTCGTCGCCAAAGATGGTGGCGGTGAGATGGCCGGAAAGGGAGCGTGCAGCCTCTAGGTAGTCGTTTGTGTTTCCGCAGCGGACGATGAGGGTGTCAGGACCGAAGACTTCGTCGGCGAGATCAGGTTGAGAGGTGAGCTCGTCAAGTGTCGTCGTGAAGAGGCGGGCTTGTGCGTGAAATGGCGCGGCGCCGTCCTCTCTTTGTGCCGCTGATTGCGATTCGATGACCGAGGTCTGCGCGGCACGGGCGATGGAAGCACGATCGTATTCTCGGGCGATGCCACTGGTGAGAAGAGTAAAAGGAGCGGACTGCTGAACCATGAGCTGCACCTCGTCGCGGAATTTCAGCCCCTGGGGCGATTCAGCGACGAAGATGATGCCGGGCTTGGTGCAGAACTGGCCGGCACCGAGGGTGAATGATCCGAAGAGGCCTTGCGCGAGGGCAGCAGGGCCTTTGCGCAGCGCGCCGGGAAGAATGAAGACAGGGTTACCGCTGGACATCTCGGTGAAGCAGGGGATGGGGTCGGGGCGGGAGGCGGCTGCGTCCATGAGCGCCCGGCCAGCGCGAAGAGAACCGGTGAAGCCGACGGCGCGCATATGCGGATGCTTGACGAGGGCAGCACCAATCTCGACTCCAGCGCCGAAGAGCATGGAGAAGGTACCGGGAGGAAGGGATTCTGCGGCTACGGCTTCGGCAATGATGCGCCCGGCGATTTCGCCAGTACCTGGATGCGCGGCATGGGCTTTGACGATTACGGGGCATCCGGCGGCAAGCGCAGAAGCGGTGTCTCCGCCACCGACGGAAAAGGCAAGGGGAAAGTTGCTGGCACCGAAGACGACGACGGGGCCAAGCCCGCGCAGCATGGAGCGGAGGTCGGGGCGCGGAAGCGGCTGGCGATCAGGGAGCGCGGGGTCGATGCGAGCCTGCACCCAGGAGCCTTCTTCAACGACTGCGGCGAAGAGGCGGAACTGGTTGGCGGTTCGGGTGACTTCTCCGGTGAGCCGTGGGAGAGGAAGAGCTGTTTCGAGGTGGGCGCGCTGGGCGAGTTCGTCGCGATGAGATTCGAAACCGTTTGCTATACGGCGGAGGAATGCGCCGCGCGCCAGGCCGGTGGTTTGGGAGTAGACGGGGAAGGCTTCGGCAGCGAGGTTGGCGGCGCGATCGAGCTCCTGCAAGGTTGCGGAGCGATAGACGGGCTGGATGGGTTCGCCGGTGCTGGGAGCAAAGGCCTGGAAACTGGAGCCGTTGCGAGAGCCACGTTCGGAGCCGATGAAGGAGAGTCCGGTGAGTTCCATGTCTTTTTTAGTGTAAGGGAGCATTTAGCTGTGAGCTCTAAGCTTCGGTGGTAGGAGGTGCAGATCAGGTTGTATTTGCCTGCGGTTGTGGTCATCCGGTAGAACTGGTCGGACGGTTGGCCGGTGGCTTTTCGCGTTCTGAGCGGAAGTGCTGCAGTAGGGAATGCGTGGGAGGGATGAATGCCTTTGAATGCGACTCCGGTGGTTAGTGCGGCGGGTTCGAGGAAAGATCATGATGCGCCGCTGGTGCCGCGTGACCGGATGCTGCCTTTCGTGCTGGTAACGGCTCTGTTTTTTCTGTGGGCGATTCCGAATAATTTCAACGACATTCTGATTCGGCAGTTCATGAAGTCGTTTGAGATTAGCCGGCTGCAGGCGGGACTGGTGCAGTTCGCGTTCTATCTGGGGTACTTCTTTCTGGCGTTTCCGGCGGGCGTGATTATGCGCAGGGCGGGATACAAGGCTGGATTGGTGATTGGGCTCGTCCTGTATGGTGCGGGGTGCATTCTGTTTTATCCGGCGGCGCATGTGGGACAGTACTGGTTCTTTCTGACGGCGCTGTTTGTGATTGCGAGCGGGCTGGCGTTTCTGGAGACTGGGGCGAGTCCGTTCATCATTCAGATTGGCGATCAGGAGACGGCGGCGCAACGGGTGAATTTCTCGCAGTCATTCAATCCGCTGGGAAGTATCACGGCGGTGCTGATTGGAAGCCAGTTTATTTTCTCCGGAATTGAGTTGAAGCCAGACCAGGTAGCCGCATTGCAGGCAGCAGGGACGTACCAGGCGTACTTGAAGTCGGAGACGCTGCGGGTGGTGATGCCTTACCTGGTGCTGGGATCGCTGGTGTTGGTGTGGGCGCTGCTGATAGCACGAACGGCGTTTCCGCATACGGGTATGGATTACTCGCGCAACACGCTGGAGCATGACACGTCGAAGCCGCTGTGGAAGCGGAAGCATTTTGTGTTTGCCGTGGTGGCGCAGTTTCTGGCTGTGGGTGCGCAAGTGGGCGCCTGGAGCTGGCAGATTCCTTATGTGCAGACGTACACGGGGTTGGGAGAACGGAAGGCGGGGTATCTGCTGACCGCGGCACTGGTGGCGTTTACGACGGGACGATTCTTCTCGACATGGCTGCTGCGGCATGTGCGAGCGTCAAGGCTTCTGGCTGCGTATGCGCTGATCAACACGGTGGTCTGCGGCGTTGCAGTGATTCAACCAGGGTGGGTCGGCGTGTGCTGCCTTGTGTGCGTGAGCTTTTTCATGTCGGCGATGTATCCCACGATCTTTGCGCTCGGGGTGAAGGGACTGGGAACGCGGACGAAGACTGCAAGTTCTGCGATCGTGATGTCGATTGTGGGTGGGGCGATCATTCCGCCGATTATGGGGCATGTGGCGGACACTACGGGCATCGCAGTGTCGTACCTGGTTCCAGCGCTGTGCTTTGTGGGTGTGGCGCTGTATGGGTGGTTGGGGTCGGACGCTGATGCGGAGGAGATTGCGGCGGCGGCGTGATAGGGCAGGGAACAAGGGATCAAAGGCACGAGGGGCCGAGGGAACCAAAGAACAAATGATGGGCCGGCTTTGTTAGAGCCGGCCCGTTTTATTTTCTATTCGGCGACTACGGGATTCGTGAGGGAGCCGAGGCCTTCGATGGTCACCGTGACGGTTTCGCCGGGTTTAAGCCAGCGCTTGGGGTTGCGGCCGAGTCCTACTCCGGGAGGGGTGCCGGTGGAGATGATGTCGCCGGGGAGCAAGGGCGTGATGGACGAGAGATATTCAATGAGAGCGGGGATGTTGAAGACGAGTTCGCGGGTGTTGGAGTTCTGAAGCTGTTCGCCGTCGATGGAGAGGCTGATCTGGAGGTTGTGCGGATCCGGAATCTCGTCGGCGGTGACGATGGCGGGTCCGAGAGGGCAAAAGGTAGGGAAGCATTTGCTCATCGACCACTGCGTAGAGGCGAACTGAACGTCGCGGGCACTGACGTCGTTGACGATGGTGTAGCCGTAGACGTGTTCACGCCACGCGGATGCGGGTATCCGGAAGCCGCCCTTGCCGATGACGAACGCGAATTCGGCCTCATAGTCGGGCTGAGTGGAGTTCTTGGGAAGAACGATTGCGTCGCCGGGGCCGACGATGGCAGTGGCGAGTTTGAAGAAAACGACGGGCGTGGTGGGGATCTCCATGCCGGATTCTTTGGCGTGGTCGCGGTAATTGAGTCCGATGGCGAAGATGCGGGGAGGATTCGGCAAGGGCGCGTGAAGTTTGACGGCATCAAGGGTGAGACGCGAAGTGGCGAGTGTGCTGCCGGTTCCGCTGGCGATGACTTCGAGCGTTGATTTGAAGCCGTTGGGGCTGAGATCGAGAACGGTGCGGGTGTCGTCGAAGAGGATGCCCGGGCGGACGGGAGTGTTGGCGGTTGAGAACGAGATGAGCTTCATGAGGGCGAATCTCCAAGAGATTGTTCAAAACAACTGCAGCGGGTCAGCCGTGCTTCGCGCTTAGCAAGTCAGCGGCTTTCTTGATCATCTACGACTCTAAGTGCGCGAACTCCCTTACAGGTTCTCATGCGGCGGTCCAGCCGCCGTCGATGGCGAATGTAGAACCGGTGATGAAGGCAGCTTCGTTGGAGGCGAGATAGCGGACCATGGAAGCGACTTCTTCAGGGCGTCCGAGGCGGCCAATGGGCTGGCGGGCGCGGAGTTCGGCGCGGACTTCTTCCTTGTTGTCTTTGTGGAATTTCTCGAGGTAGCCCTCGACGAAGGGAGTCTCGACAGTGCCGGGACAGATGGCGTTAACGCGGAGAGTTTTGGGATATTCGACGGCAAGCTGACGCGTCATGGCGACGATGGCGCCTTTGGTAGTGCAGTAGGCGAAGCGCTGCTTGATGCCGACCAGGCCGGCGACCGATGCGATGTTGACGATGCTGCCGACGGGCAGGTTGCTGCCAATGGGCACGCTGGAGGCTACGGAGGCTACGTTTCCAGCAGCGGCGAGAAGCAGGGGAAGGAAGGCTCGCGTAACAAGGTAGACGGAGCGGACGTTGACGTTGAGGAGGCGATCGAAGTCCTCGGGCTCGGTTTGCTCAATGGAGCCGACGTGACCGATGCCGGCGTTGTTGACAAGGATGTCGAGGCGAGTGAGGTGAGAGACGGCGGTCGCGATGGATTGGGGGCTGGTGACATCGAGATGGAGAGCCTGGGAGGAGCCGATGGACTGCGCGAGGGATTCGGCGGCGGAAAGGTTGATATCGGCGATCCAGACGAAGGCACCGGCGCGAACGAGTTCCTTGACGGTTGCTTCGCCGATGCCGCTTGCGCCTCCGGTGACAACGGCGTGGCGACCTTCCAAAGAATAGGGACAAGATGATTGCGGATGTTGCGAACTGCTCATGAGAAGCGGATTCCTTTGATGTCGATCTCGCGCTGCGCTGTTTCAAGGATAGCTGCGGAGGGTTCATTCGTGGTGAGAGCATGGGTGATGACCTCGTCGATGATGGCGGCGAAGGCTGCCAAAGAGGGGCCCGTGGGAAGCTGGCGTGCGGCGAGTGAGATGGCTTCGACTTCGCGGTAGACGGGAATTCGGGACTGGAGTTCGGGATTGCGCCAGGTGGAAAGACGGCAGCCGACTGTACCGTGGCGGGTGATGCCCAGATCGCGTTCGGGTGAGGCGACAAAGCGGAGAAACTGCCAGGCGAGCTCCTTTTGTCGTGAGCCTTTGCCCATAGCCAGGGCCCAGAAGACAGAGAGCGAGACGGGTGGTGCGCCGTAGCCAGTTGGGATGGGCGCAATGGCGACTTTGCCAGCGAGGGGCGAGCCTTCGCGGCCGGAGCGGGCGGCGAATCCGAACCAGTTGACCATGAAAGCGACTTCGCCGGAGAGGAAGAGATCGCCTGATTGCGTCGAGTCAAGTTGTGGAGATTTTGGGTGACAGAGCTGCGGGTCGCGGACGACGCGGCGATAGAACTCCAGGGCGGACAGGGCCTTGGGCGTGGTGAGGAATGGGCGGCTGGCGGAGTCGGTGAGATCTGCGCCGCGGCTCCAGAGCTGAAGAGCGAAGTCGTATAGAGTGTTATGGCCGTCGGGGAAGGCGGCGAAGACTGTGCCATAGCGGTTGGCGGTGGGATCCGTGAAGAAGTGCGCGGTCTGTTCGAATTCTTCCCAGGTTTTGGGTGGTTCGAGATCGCGGAAATATTGGCGTCGGAATGCGGCCTGGTGCTCGGGGTCGGCGAAGAGGTCGGTGCGGTAGACGAGGCATTCGGGGCCATCGTGCCAAGGCAGAGAACTGAGGTGGCCGTCGAAGATGAGCGGTTGGACGAGAGAGCGAGGCCAGCCCTCAGGCCAGTCGTGGATGTGGATGCGTTGCTGCCAGGGATTTAGGTCTTCGAGCGCCCCGGCATTGTGAGCTTCAGCAAGCCAGTCGGTGACGAGGAGAACGATATCGAAGTGACCGTGCTGCAGGCCGCCGTCGGTGATGGCGGACTTGTAGAGCTCGTGAATACCGACGGAGATGAGCTCAATCTTTGTTCCCGGATGGTGGGCTTCGAAGAGGCGAGCTTCTTCAGTGAGTGCGTTTTCGAAGTCTGCGTAGTTGCGTAGAGCGATGCGCAGGGTACTCATGAAGCCTCCGGTGCAAAGAAAAAGGATTGATGGAGGTTCGTGCTGGAGAGGTCCATGACGGATTCGATTTGGAGGTTGCGGCAGAGGCAGTATAGCGCGGAGAGGCATGAGCCAAGAGACCGAGGGAACAAGGACCGAGAAGCAGATCTGCAGCGCGTAAGAGATCGGATCTACCGGGTGGACGAGTGAGCATCTAAGCGGGACAGGTGGCTGCGATGGTGAAGACGAAGGAGAGTGCTGCGCCGTTTGTTCCGGAAGAAAGGAAATTGCCGGTGCTGGCGGAGGCGGTGCAGAAGTGCAAAGGGTGCGATCTCTACAAGAATGCAACGCAGGCGGTGTTCGGTGAGATCGAAACCCGCGGGGGAGCGAAGCCGAAGGTCGCGATCATGATGATCGGAGAGCAGCCGGGAGACCAGGAGGATAAGCAGGGACGGCCGTTTGTCGGTCCTGCGGGAAAGTTGCTGGACAAAGCACTGGAAGAGGCGGAGATCGATCGCGGAAAGGTATACGTGACCAATGCGGTGAAGCCATTTCAAGTGGGAGCCGCGAGGCAAGCTGCGCATCCACAAAAAGCCAGGCATGAAGGAGATCAATGCGTGCCGTCCGTGGCTCGATGCGGAACTGGAGACGGTGAGGCCGAAGCTGATTGTGGCGCTGGGGGCGACCGCGGCGCAAGGTTTGCTGGGGTCGAGCTTCAGGATTACGCAGGCGCATGGGAAGGTGCAGGAGGTGGCCGGAATGCCGCCGATTATTGCGACGCTGCATCCTTCAGCGATCTTGAGGGCGCAGACGGATGAGGAGCGGCATGCGCAGATGCGGATGCTGGTGGAGGATCTGCGAGAAGCGGCGCGAGTAGCGGGTGAATGATGCTCGGTCAGGGTGCGGCACCCACATTTTATTTGTAAAGTTGCAGCCGAGATCTTAGCTGGTTGACTTCGCGCGAAGATCGGAGAGCAGTTGGAGGTAGGCGCGTGCGGTCTCGGTAATCTTTTCGGGATGGCCGGCGTCAACCGCGGCTAGATTGACGAGATCTCCTCCGACGCCGAGGGCGCGGGCGCCCGCTTGCATGAAGCTTGCTGCGGTTTCGAGAGTCACCCCGCCGGTGGGGATGAGTTTGAGAAACGGGAATGGGGCTAGCAGAGATTTGAGATACGGTGCGCCGCCCATCGCAGAGCAGGGGAAGATCTTGACGTAGTGTGCTCCGGCGCGGTGTGCGGTGATGACTTCAGTGGGTGTGAGAGCTCCGGGGATGGAGAGCTTGCCGTTCGTTCTTGTCGCCTGGATGACTTCGGGGTGGAGACTTGGGCTGACGACGAATTCAGCACCGGCGTTGATGGTAGCTTGCGCTTCCGCTGCGGTGGTGACGGTGCCGGAGCCGAGCAGAATGTGTGAGCCGTATTCCTGCTTCAGTTCTTTGAGCAGGTCGATTGCACCAGGGACGGTCATGGTGACTTCGACCACGGTGACTCCGCCTGCGATCATTGCTTGAACGACAGCATGAGCCTGGGCGGCGTTGCGGGCGCGGAGAACGGGAATGAGGCCGACTTGTTCGATGATTTCTGCAGTGGACTGAGGCATTTCGCTCTTCATTGTAACGAGCGAAGGCTGATTGAGCCGTGATGGGGATTGATCCAGCCATTCCCGCGATGGCTCGGGAGGGCTGATTGCGGCGTGTAGGATGAAAGCGAATCTTCGGAGGCATTGTGAGACTGTTTCGTACGACAGGCGGTGTGTTTGTTGAAGAGGAAGAGCAGCACTATCTGATTTCGGGGCATAGCTGGGACGCGCTGTTGTCTCGCGATGATCTGCCGGAGTTTCTCGCCGAATTTGTGGCGCGTGGTGATTCGTATGGAAGATTTCACGAGGGGGAAGTGCTGGCGCCAATTGAAGGGCAGGAGGTCTGGGCGGCGGGAGTAACGTACTACCGCAGCCGCGGCGCGCGGATGGAGGAGTCGAAAGACGCGGGTGGGGGAGATTTCTACGATCGTGTGTATTCGGCGGAGCGGCCGGAGCTGTTTTTCAAGTCGACCGCGAGCAGGACGGTAGGAGTGGGCGGGACGGTGCGGATTCGTCAGGATGCGAGGTGGTCAGTGCCGGAACCGGAGCTGACGCTGGTGGTGAGCCCGGGGGGTCGGATTGTGGGATACACGATCGGGAACGATATGAGCTCGCGGGATATCGAAGGCGAAAACCCGCTGTATCTGCCACAGGCGAAGGTCTACAGCGGAAGCTGCGCGCTAGGCCCAGGGATCCTGGTGACGGGGAATCCCCTGGCGCATTCGACAGAGATTGTGCTGGAGATTTTGCGCGGCGAACGAATTGAGTTCGAGGGGTCGGTGGCGCTGACGGAGCTGAAGCGCGATCCGAAGACGCTGGTGGAGTATTTATTTCGGGATAACAGCTTTCCGGCCGGCGTTTTTCTGATGACGGGGACGGGGATTGTGCCGCCGAACTCGTTCACGCTGGAGAGCGGGGATCGGGTGAGGATTACGATTGAGCCGATTGGGGTGCTGGAGAATGTGGTGGCGTGAGCGACCGACATCCTTGTATCCCACCCGAAACGCAAATGCGCGTTTAGGATGGGCGCCCGCCGGTCAGAAAGGCTACATATAACTATTTAATAATTAAGTAGTTTCGGCGTTTTCTCGAAGAAACAGATCAACGTCCGCGCGGGTGGGCATGGAGGCTTGCGCGCCGCGACGGGTGACGGAGATGGCGGAGGCGGCGCAGGCGAAGCGGGCGGCTTCAAGGGGGTTTTTGCTTTCGAGTAGTGCGACGGCGAAAGCTCCGTTGAAACAATCGCCGGCGGCGACGGTGTCGATGGCGTTCACTGGATACGGCCTGGCCCAGCCGGATTTGCCGTCGGAGGCGGCGATGTAGGCGCCTTCAGAGCCTCGCTTCAAGACGACGGCAGATAGTCCGCGATCGAGAAGATGTTGCGCGACGAGTTCGGGCGCAGAGTCTCCGTTGAGGTAGAAGGCGGCTTCTGTTTCGTTGGGTGTGAACCAGGCGACCCGTTGCCAGATCGAGTCGATGAGCGGAGCGGCGGGCGCGGGGTCGAGCATGACGGGAACGCCGAGCTCAGCGCACAGGGCGATGGTGTGTTCGGTGGTGCGCATTGGGAGTTCGAGTTGGCAGAGAACTATGCCGGCGTTGCGAATGATTTCAATGTGCTGGTCGATGTAGGCGGGTTCGACTTCGCCGTTGGCGCCAGGGACGACGACGATGGCGTTCTGACCGTTCTCTGCTAGAAAAATCGGCGCGAGGCCGGACGAGCCGGGCACCGGCGTCAGGAAGGTGGTATCAACCCCAGCATCTTTGAGATTTTGCACGAGCTTCGGGCCGTAAATATCGTCGCCTACATGACCTAGGAACTGCACCGGGTAGCCGAGACGCGCGGCGGCTACTGCCTGGTTGGCTCCTTTGCCCCCGGGTGTGGTGGTGAAGCTGGTGCCAATGACAGTCTGGCCGGTGCGGGGGATCTGCGGGGTGCAGGTGACCATGTCCATGGTGACGCTGCCTACGACGACGATGGGTTTGCGATTGGCAGGCATGATCGTGTTAGTAAAGTGGCGCAAGTGCAACTGCAGTTAGTCCTAAGAGAAAAAAGATAAACATAAGGACGAGGAGTTGGCGGGCGGCTCGGGGAGCGCCGGCGAACTCGTGCCAGACGAAGACTCCCCAAAGGGCTGAGATCATGGTGGCGCCTTGTCCGATGGAGTAGGAGACTGCGGGGCCGACGAGGTGAGCGCCGGAGGCTACGAAGTTGGCGACTGCGCCGAGGCACCAGATGGCTCCGCCGAGGATTCCGGCGATGTGCCAGCCGATGGGGGCGCGCCAATAGCCGGAGCCGTCGACGGGAGGTTTGCCGTCGAGGGGTTTGGCCATGAGGAGGAAATTGGCGGGGATGGTGGAGATGAGGACTCCGATGGCGAAGAAGAAGGCGATGGCGTAGGGGCCGGGCGAGCCGCCGGGTGCAACGGGTCCGCGCATGGCACGAGCAACGAGCGGATAGAAGCTGCCCATGAGGAGTCCGGCGATGAGGCTGAGGACGATGCCGCGGGTCGTCGTTGCTTTGGCCGTGCTTTCGCGTTTGCGGTAGGCGAGGGCGTCAAGGATGATGGCGAGCGCGACGAGCGTCACTCCACCGAAGAGGAGTAGGGGATTAGCGGCAGGGGTGACGAGGTAGCTGGAGACGGCGCCAACCACGAGGGCGACGCCGATGCCGACGGGGAAGGCTACGGCGAGGCCGGCGACGTCGATAGCGGCGACGAGGAGGAGGTTGGCGATGTTGAAGATGACTCCGCCGCAGAAGGCCCAGAGGATGCGTTCGTGGGATGTTTCAGTGATGGCGGCGAAGAATGAGGGGCCGGTGTGGCCGGCGCTTCCGGCGGTGAGTCCGAGGAGGATCGCTCCGGAGAGGAGTCCGATGGAGTAGTCCCAATAGAAGAGTTGGAAGCGGAAGTTAGGGCAGAGCTTGAGGGTGTTGGCCCAGGAACCCCAGCAGAGCATGCTGAGGATCAT
>Ga0105238_10006305_pt1 | contig 11791 bp, 7 predicted proteins | sample KBSC34metaG_FD_81526 | JGI IMG/M metagenome (GOLD analysis project Ga0105238, IMG submission 81526) | Corn rhizosphere microbial communities from Kellogg Biological Station, Michigan, USA - KBS C3-4 metaG | ecosystem: Host-associated > Plants > Roots > Rhizosphere > Soil | place: Michigan, USA... | reverse complement strand
CGAATGCCGCGGTCGTAGAGCTGCATGTCCTTGTCAGGTCCGAACGCCTTGAAGACGGCCTCCCGCTGCGGCTTGGTCAGCCGGCCGAGATCGAGCTCGTCGTGATTGCGCAGGAACAGGCCCCATTGTGCCGTCGCCGGCCGCGGCTTTGTCGCGACCAGCGCCTTGGCCAGCGGCCGGCAGTCGCCGGAGGCCAGCGCATAGAACAGATGCTGGTTGACATGGAAGTTGAACATCATGTGCATGCGGTCGCCGTCGCGGCCGAAATATTCCATGTCGGTTTCCGGCAGCACATTGGCTTCGGCGAGGATGATCGCGTCGCCCTCACGCCATTGCAGGAATTCGCGAAAAGCCCGCAGCATGTCGTATTGCTCGACCGGCTTCTTCACCTTCGCGCCCTTGGTCGCGATGATGAAGGGCACGGCATCCATGCGGAAGCCGGAGACGCCGAGCTGGATCCAGAAGCCCATGATCTTCAGGATCTCCGCCTGCACCAGCGGGTTCGACGTATTGAGGTCCGGCTGAAAATCGTAGAAGCGGTGGAAGTACCAGGCGCCGGCTTCCTTGTCGTGGCTCCAGGTCGACTTCTGCACGCCGGGAAACACCATGCCCTTGTTGGCACTCGCCGGCCGCTTGTCGGCCCAGACATACCAGTCGCGATAGGGCGACTCTTTGGAGCTGCGCGCCTCGCGAAACCAATCATGCTGATCCGAGGTGTGATTGACGACGAGGTCGATGATCACGCGAATGCCGCGCTGCTTGCAGCCGTGAGTAAACTCGACGAAGTCGCCGAGCGTACCGTAGCGCGGGTCGACGCCGTAGTAGTCGGAGATGTCGTAGCCGTCGTCCTTGCCCGGCGATGGCTGAAACGGCATCAGCCAGATCGCGGTGATGCCAAGACCATGCAGATAGTCGAGCCGCCGCAGCAGGCCCTTGAAGTCGCCGACCCCGTCGCCGTTGGCGTCCATGTAGGTGCCGACCGACAGGCAATAGATGATCCCGTTCTTGTACCAGAGGTCGTCGATCATGGCAGCGGCTGCGCTTGTCCGTTTCGGAGCACGGGTCGATAAGCGACAAGCCGAGCCAGAGTTCCCGGGGCGGGATCCAGAGCGAGCAGGAGGTGATCGTGATTTCGTCGCGGCACTCGCTGCCCATGTGGCGCTGGACCAGTAGCTGCATTCCGCGTGCCGCAGCCGGTTCCAGCAAATAGACGCAAGAGCCCGGCGGCTTTACCCGATAATTCCCTCTGACGAAAAAAGTCGTTTCTCCGGTGCAGGGCACACGGGATTTGCCGCTTGCAAAGGTGGATCGGCCGCTAGAGTATATTCGCGCATAACAAGAAGATCGATCGCGGGACGGAACACTTGCGGCTCACACAGCAAACGATTGTGTTTGGTATCTTCGCTGTGATGTTTGCCGCGTTTGCGGTGTTCTTGCCGGGATTTGCGACCACCCAGAACATCTTCACGCTGCTGCAGAACGTTGCCGTTCTGGGAATCCTCGGCCTTGCGATGGCGCTGGTCGTGATCGGACGCGGCATCGACATTTCCCTGATCGCGGCGCTCGCCGTGCCGCCGGGCCTGGTGCTCCAGATGGTGCAGGACGGATATGGGCTGCCGTCTTCGATCGTCGTGGCGCTGCTGCTGTCGCTGGTCTTCGGTGCCATCAATGGCTGGCTGATCGCCTACGCCGAAGTGCCGTCATTGTTCACGACCCTGGCGAGCGGACTGCTGCTCGCCGGCCTCGGACAGGCGGTCCTGTTCAAGCTCGACGTCGTGCAGTGGAGCCCGGGCATGGATGGCTTCGACTGGCTGGGGCAGGGCAATCTCCTGAGCGTGCCGATGCCGATCGTGGTTTTCGCGATCGCCTGCGGGCTTGTCGCGTTCCTGCTGCGCAAGACGCGGATCGGCGCCTATATCTACGCGATCGGCGACAATCCTTTCGGCGCGCGCGTGACAGGCATTCCCTCGCGCCCGATCATCGTCCTGCAGTATATTCTGGCGGCCCTGATCGGCTGCTTCGCCGGATTTGTGATGGTGGCATCCGTCAACAGCGCGCCGACGCGGATTTTCAACTCGACCTTGATCTATGACGTCATCCTGGTCGTCGTCCTCGGCGGCATTGGCCTTTCCGGCGGTCGCGGCGGCGTGCTCAACGTCGTGATAGGGACGTTGCTGATCGGCACGATGCTGAACGGCATGACGATCATGGATGTGTCATATTCCGCCCAGAACCTCGTCAAAGGCGTCGTGCTGCTCGCGGCCGTGATCGCCGATTCCTTTCTCAATCCGCGCAACGAAGAGACCGCGCAGCAAGGCGATATCTGATCCAATGCCACTGACCAAAAACGGGAGGAAGACATGCTGTTGAAGATGACCAAATGTCTGGCGGGCGCTGCGGCGTTCTGTGCGTTGACGGCGTGGCCGGCGGCCGCCCAGCAAGGTCTCGACGAGCCCTTCCAGGCGTCCTTCAAAGCGGCGCTGGCCGGCAAGACGGTAGCCTACATCCCTGTCGCGATGAATTTCGATCTGACCGAAGGCTGGTTCGCAGGCGTCAAGAAGGAGCTTGAGCCTTACGGCATGAAGGTCATCGTTCGCGATCCGAACTGGAGCACGAATGCCGGAGCGCAGGCTCTGACAACGCTGATTTCGGAGAAACCCGCCGCCATCATCGTTCACAATCCGGACGTGCAGACCTACGCCAAGCTGATGCAGCGCGCCGAGAACGAAGGCATCTTCATCATCCAGATCAACATGGGCTCGGTGTACCGCAGCTCAGCCTTTGTCGGCGCGAACTGGATCGAAATCGGCGAGCGCGACACCGAGGCGGTCGTCAAGGCCTGCGAAGGCAAGTCCAACAAGATCGCAATTGTCCAGGGCGCGCTCTCCGCGGCCGCGTCCGCCTACACCCTGAAGGGTGTCGAGAATATACTGGCCAAGCATCCCGAGGTGAAGGTCGTCTCGAGCCAGGCGGCGGATTGGGATGCCGCCAAGGCCAAGGCGATCGTCCAGACCGTGCTCAAGCAGAATCCGGATCTCTGCGGCATCGTCGGCTTCTGGGACGGCATGGATATCGGCACCGCCGCTGCGGTGAAGGAGGCCGGCCTCACCGGCAAGGTGTTTGTCGCAACGTCGGGCGGCGGCGAACGAAAGGGCGCCTGCGAGCTCGTGAAGTCGGGGGCGTTCGATCTCAACGTCAGTTACGACGTTCCGACCCAGGCTGCGGACATGGCGGCGATGATCAAGTGGTTGCTGTCGTCGGGCGCGAAGCCCGGATCGGTCAAGGGCTCTGCCTATACGACGTTGATTCCGATCACCAGGGAAAATGCCGATAGCAACGTCGCCTGCTGGAACCTGGCCGATCTCAAGAAGTAACCCTCGCGCATAACGGCTCCGGCGCCTCCCGAGAGGAGACGCCGGAGCGGTATTGTTTCCCGAAGTCATCACGGTTCGCCGATGCAGGAAGCTCTTGTTCGATTGAAGGCCAGGTACTGGCCGGACCATCTGCTTGGCGAAATTCTCTCGAAGCGCTGGACCGAAACCGCGATCCCTGTGATCGTCCTGATCATCGTCGCGATCGCGCTCAGCCGGGCCATTGACGGTTTCCTGTCGCCGGCCTCCTTGGCCGATACGGCCCGGCAAGCCGGCGAGATCGGCTTTGTCGTGCTCGGCATGGCGCTCGTCGTGATCGTCGGGGGCATCGACCTTTCGGTCGGCTCGATGTTTGCGCTGTGCGACTTCTGTGCGCTCTATTTCCTCGATGTGCTGGATTGGCCCGTTCCGGCGGTCGTCGTCGTGACGCTCGTTTGCGGCGGCCTGCTCGGCGCGGTCAATGGCCTTCTGATCGGCTATCTGCGGCTGCGCGCCTTCATCACGACCCTGATCACGCTGATCATCTACCGTTCCACCTATGACCTGTTGCTGTTCAGCAATTCAACCAAGATCGCGGCCGCGTTCCCCGATTTTCCCTCATGGAATTTCATCGGTGGCGGCGACGTGCTCGGTGTTCCCAGCGTCGCCATTCTCTATCTCGCCGTCGCCGTCTTCGGCCACATCTTCCTGACGCGGCTTCGTCCGGGCTGGCATGTCACCGCGATCGGCGGCTCTCGCCGTTCGGCCTACAATTCCGGCATCCCGGTCCGGCGCACCATCGCGCTGTGCTATGTGGCCTGCGGCGTCCTGACCTCGGTCGGCGCATTGTTTTTCGCAGCAAGGCTTGGAACGGTCGGCGGCGATGTCGGCATCGGACTGGAGGTCACGGTCCTGACCGCAACGGTGCTGGGAGGCATCACGCTCGGAGGCGGGAAGGGCTCGGTTGCCAAGGCGGCGGCCGGGACGCTGATCGTCCTGCTCGTCACCAACGGCTTGACCACGCTGTCCGTCAGGGGCGGCTTCAACCGGATGGTGCTGGCCGGCATCCTGCTGCTCGCGGCCGTCATCGATATCAGATGGCTCAAGAACAGGACCCGCATCATCAGCAAAGTCTATGTCGCGCCGACCTACCACAGCCTGCCGCCACCGCCGTCGACTGAAATCGGCAAAGGCGGTCCGTTCGAACAGAATGACAAGCTGCGCGATGTTTCGCTGATCGGGCTTGGCCGCATCGAAGCGCCGGAAGATGTGATCCTGGATCGCCACGACAATCTCTACGCCGGGTCGCGCCATGGCGACATCATCAGGTTTTTCGCCCCCGATTACGAAAAGATGGAGGTATATGCGCATATCGGCGGTCAGCCGCTCGGCATGGCCTTCGACCGCGACGACAATCTTTATGTCTGTATCGGCGGCATGGGCCTCTATCGGATCACGCCCGACCGCAGAATCGAGAAGGCGACCGACGAAACCAACCGCAGCCTCTATTCCGTCAACGACGACAGTCGCCTGCGGCTTGCCGATGACCTCGACATCGCCGATGACGGCCGAATTTTCTTCTCGGAGGCCACAGTGCGCTACGAAATGCACGAGTGGCCCGTGGACGGGCTGGAGGCGCGGGGCAACGGTCGCATCGTCTGCTACGACCCGAAGACGAATACGACCCGCACGGTGCTGCGGGGCCTGAAATTTCCCAACGGCATCTGCATCGCAAGTGACCGGCAATCGATCCTGTTCGCCGAGACTTTTGGCTGTTCGATCAAGCGCTACTGGTTCGACGGGCCGAAACAGGGCGCGGTTGAGGTCGTCATGGACAACCTCCCTGGCTTTCCCGACAACATCAATCTCGCTTCCGACGGCAACTACTGGCTCGCCATTGTCGGAATGCGCTCTCCCGCGCTCGATCTGGCCTGGAAGATGCCCGCGTTCCGCAGGCGCATGGGCAAGCGCCTTCCCGTCGATGAGTGGCTGTTTCCCAACATCAATACCGGCTGCGTCGTGAAATTCAACGAGAAGGGCGAAGTGCTGGAATCCTATTGGGACATCAACAGCATCAACCACCCCATGATCACCTCGATGCGAGAGCATCGGGGCTATCTCTATCTCGGCGGAATATCGAATAACCGGATCGGAAAATACAAACTGGAGAATGCCGACCCGAACTTCGTTCAATACGACAAGCGGTGGGGGAGATCGGCTTGATCCCGGCTCTGGAGGATTTTTTCGACGGCATCCTTGGGCGGGGCGACGCCGCGATCACGGTGCCGCCGTTCGACGGATCGCTGAAGCCGAACCAGTTGCTCGAACACGCGGAAGTGGCGGGCGAATTCGGCGCGCCTGAGGACCTGACGGTTGCAGGCGGCGCGCTTTACCTCGCCGATGGGCCGGCGTTGCGGCGTTGCGAGGGCCATTCGTCACGGGAGGTTCGCCGCTTCGATTCTCCCATAACGGCGCTTTGCGGCTTGCCGGGCGGCCGGCTTGCGATTGCGCTTGCCGGCACCGAAATCCGCGTGCTGGCCGCAGCCGAGGGTACGGATGCGGGGAAGGTGATTTCCGGAGGCCTGCACGCCGTCAATGCGATTGCCGCCGGACCCGACGCGACCCTGCTCGCAACCGACGGCTCAGCGAACGAACCTTACCGCGATTGGGCGCGAGATCTCCTCAATCGCGGCCGAAGCGGAAGGCTGCTTTCCATCAATCCCGAAACCGGCGAGATCAGGGTCAAAGCATCCGGCCTGCAATATGCTTTCGGCGCTGCCGCGATCGGGGACGACTCTATCGTCAGCGAAAGCTGGCGGCACCGGCTCGTCAAGGTCGCGGCCAACGGGACGGTGGCAGCTGTCGTTGACCACTTGCCAGTCTATCCGTCGCGGATAGCGCCGGCATCGGACGGCGGATTTTGGCTGACCGCGTTCACCGCGAGGACACAGTTGATCGAGTTCATCCTGCGAGAGCGCGGTTACCGCAAGCGCATGATGCGCGAGGTCCCGCCCGAGTTCTGGATTGTTCCAAGACTTCGATCGGGCGGATCGTTCCGCGAGCCGATGCAGGGAGCTCACCTCAAGACAATGGGGGTGGTCAAGCCATGGGCACCGCCGAGGTCGTATGGCCTCGTGATCCGCCTCGCACCCGATTTCTCCCCGTTGTTTTCGTTCCATAGCCGTGTCGACGGTGTAAACCACGGCGTGGTGGCGGCGGCCGAGTCGAACGATGCACTCTATGTGCTGGCGAAGGGGCCGGGACGATTGCTGCGTCTCCCCATAGCGAAGGCGAAAGAGGTGCTGGCGGAATGACGGACAACGTCGTCGAATTTCGAAAGGCCACCAAACTGTATGCCGGCGTGCCGGCCATTCAGGATGTCGACTTTGCGCTCCGCCGCGGTGAAATCCACGCCATCGTCGGCGAGAACGGAGCCGGCAAATCCACCCTCACCAAGGCGATGTCCGGTGTGGTGATGCTGACGTCGGGTTCGATGTTCGTGAACGGTGTCGAAGCCGCGCCCAGGACCCCGCTTGAGGCGCGCCATCTCGGCATCGCCATGGTGTTCCAGGAGAACAGCCTGGTGCCGACCATGACGGTCGCGCAAAACCTGTTTCTGGGTCAGGAGAAATTCTACAATCGGCTGCGCGGCATTTACATCGCGGCCCAGCAATTCCTGCAGTCGCTGAATTTCGACGTGACGCCGACGATGACGGTCGGCCTGCTCGGTGCGGCCAAGAAGCAAATGGTCGAGATCGCGCGTGCGGTCCTGCATCAGGCGCAGGTCATCATCTTCGACGAGCCGACGGCTTCACTGACCCCGGAGGAGAAAAATTACTTCTTCGACCTCGTCCGCTCGCTGAAGCAGCGCGGAGTCTCGATCGTCTTCATCTCGCACGCGCTGGAGGAGGCGTTGCTGCTGGCCGACCGCATCACCGTGCTGCGCGACGGCAAGCATGTCGTCACCGACGACGCCGGCAAATTCGACCGTGCGCGGATCGTGCAGGCCATGGTCGGGCGCGACCTTTCGAATACGCTCTATGGCAAGCGCAAGACCGCGGTGCGCGCGGCCGGCGAGCGGGTATTGACGGTGCAGAACCTGAAAATGGCGCCGATGGTGAAGAACAATTCACTGTCGGTCTTTGCCGGCCAGGTGACGGGCGTGTTCGGCCTGGTCGGGGCCGGTCGTACGGAGACGTTCAAGATCGTCGCGGGCATACTGAAGCGAGATTTCTTCCACGGCGGGGAGATCCTGTTGCGCGGCAAGCCGGTGCGCTACCGGGTGCCCGCGCCGGCGGTGAAAGCCGGCATTGCCTATGTGACGGAGGATCGCAAGGTCGAGGGCTTCTTCGAAACCATGTCGATCGCGCGCAATATCTATCTTGGTATTCTTGCCAAATTTCCGCGCGGACGTTTTTTCCTGTCGAGCCGGGAGTCGCAGAAGTCCGGCGACGACTGGATCTCAAGGCTGAAGGTCCGCGCCATCGGGACCAGGGCCAAGGTGGTCGAGCTCTCCGGCGGCAATCAACAAAAGGTGGTGATCGCAAAGTCGCTCGCCCAGGAGCCAGATCTCATCATCTTCGACGAACCCACGCGCGGCGTCGACGTCGGCGCGATCGTCGAAATTCATGAATTGATCAACCGGCTTGCCGACGAGGGCAAGGCCGTCGTCGTCATCTCCTCCTACTTGCCCGAAATCATGGCGTTGTCGGATCGCATCCTGGTGAGTCGCCAGGGCAAGGTCGTTGAGGAGTTTTCCGCGCTGGAGGCGACCGAAGAAAAGATCATGTACGCGGCAATTCATTGAAGAGCCGCGGCGAAGGGCTGAACATGCATTTCCGCACGGCAAGCCGTCTGCATCTGCTTCCGGCAAGCAGAGTCGAGCGGGGATTTTTCGCAGCCATAGGCGCGATTGTGTTGGTCGCCTGGGCGATGCCTGTCCCGGCGGTTGCGCAAGTCCAGTGGAAGATGGCGACCGAATATCCCGAAAGCAATGTCTCGGGTGTCGGACTGGCAACGTTTGGCAAGCTCCTGGCCGCAAAAACTAACGGCTATCTTACGACGGTGAACGCATTCGACAATGCGATGAAAATCAGCTCGGGCGATATGCTGCGAGCAGCGCAGGACAACCGTATTGCAGGGGGCGATGCGTTCGCAGGGCTGCTCGAGGCGTCCGATCCGGTATTCGGCCTGTCGTCGCTTCCGTTTGTCGTGCAGTCCGTCGATGCGGCGATAGCGATGAACGCAAGAGCCCGGCCGCTTTATGAGCGCGCGCTCGCAGCGCGACGCCTCAAGCTTCTTTATATGACGATCTGGCCGCCGAGTGGCATCTGGTCGGATCAGCCGCTCAGGAGCGTCGAAGATCTGCGCGCGCTCGCGGTCAGGACGTATGACGACAGCTCTACTGGGGTGATGCGCGCCGTCGGCGCCACTGCTGAATCCCTTCCTTTCAACGAGGCCATCGCCAAAATCAGGGAGCACAAGTTGAATGCGATCCTGACGTCCGGCGATGGCGGGGCGGGACGGAAACTTTGGGACGACCTGCGCCACTTCACGCCCATCAACTACGCGGTACCCGTCTCGATCGCGTTCGTACGGCAAGATGATTTCGAGGCGTTGCCTAAGGAGGTTCAAGACCAGGTCGAAGCGGCCGCCGCCGAGACAGGAAAGAGTCAGGTCGAACGCCTCGCCGATCGTACTGCAGAGAACTACAAGCGAATGCGCTCCAACGGGGTCAGCATCGACGAACCGGCTTCGCCCGCAATCATTGCTGCCCTGAAAAGGGCCGCGAGCGGTCCAATTGCTGCCTGGCAGGCGAAAGTGGCTCCCGAGGCTGCCGCGATCCTGGAGTGGGCCAATCGGCAGTAGCGGCCGTTTGCCCGGTGAAATCGGGGCAACCTCCTCGTTTCATCCACACGACGTGCATTCGCGATAATTCATCGATCCTGTATAAGACAGTCGCGAGTGTTGGTGCGACCGCTGATCCCGGAGTTGAAAGGAGCGGGGGGCGATGCTTGTGCTTCCGAACATCCGATTCGGCACCGAAGGCTATCCGGAGAAGGTGGCGCGGCGGCTGCGGACGCTCAACTTCGGCACCTGGACCGCTGCGGCCGGACATGGCCTCTACGCCGTCCTGACCCTTTTCGACTACGCGGAGCTCTGGTGGCTCGTCATCGCACATATCGTCCTGATGCTTCTGTTCGCCAGTGCGCCGCTGCTCCATCGCGTGAACTCGCTGGCAGCGCCGGTCGCCGTCCTCTGCCTGTTCTATGCAGACATGCTGGTGCTTGCTTGGATATTCGGCACAGGCACTGGCGTTCCTTTCGTTCTTCTGGCCGGCGCGGCGCTTGCCGTGTTGTATTTCGGCCTCGAGCAAAAAATACTTATGATCGCGTTCGCTGCGATCGCCGGAACGCTCGACGTCGTGGTGGTGCTGGCGATCCCTGCGGATACCGGATTACTGCCTCGGTCGCTCATGATCACGAGTCTCGTGACGGCTATTGTCATGACCACCGGCGTCCTTCTGTCGATCGTGGCATTTGCGCTGGATGAGGTGGCGCGCGCCGAGGCCGTGGCCGAGCGCGAGTATGAGCGGTCGGAGCGGCTGCTGATAAACATCCTGCCGCCCGCCATAGCTGCCAGGCTGAAGAGCGAGGGCAACGTCGTCATCGCCGACAGGCACGATGAAGCCTCGATCCTGTTCGCCGACATGGCCGGATTCACGGCGCAGGCGAGCGACACGGCGCCGGATGACCTCGTGAAATTCCTCAACCGGGTGTTCTCCGACTTTGACCGGCTGGTCGAGCGGCATGGGCTCGAGAAGATCAAGACCACCGGCGACGCCTATATGGTGGTGAGTGGCGTACCGGTTGCGCGGCCCGATCATGCGCAGGCGCTCGCGGCGCTGGCGCTGGAGATGCGCGATGCGGCCAGTGGTTGGCGCGACGCGCACGGGCGCGTCGTGCCGATCCGCATGGGCATCAGCTGCGGCCCGGTTGTCGCCGGTGTGGTCGGGACGCGAAAGATCTTCTACGACGTCTGGGGAGATTCTGTGAACGTGGCCGCCCGCATGGAGACGACGGGCGAGGCCGGCAAGATTCAGGTCTCGCAGGACATCTACCAGCGCCTGCGGGACGATTTCGAGCTGGAGTCACGTGGCGAAATCGACGTCAAGGGCAAGGGCAGGATGCCGACGTGGTTTCTGGTGGCACGCAAGCCGCTCGCCGTCGCCCAGCCAAGCGAGGCTGCCGGCTAAGGCCCAAACACCGGCGTACGTTCATTGGCTCTGGACAACGCAACCGGGATTGCGTTTGGTTTTTGCTTGGAGAACCTCGAAGGGAGAAGCCTATGGTGGATGCATGGATCATCGATGCCTGCCGCACCCCGCGCGGCGTCGGCAAGGCCGGCAAGGGCGCTCTCTCAGGCATTCATCCGCAGCAGCTCGGCGCCACCGTGCTGCGCGCGCTCGCCGAACGCACCGGCATCGACACGTCGGATGTTGACGATATCGTCTGGGGCACCAGCGCGCAGCTGGGGCCGCAGAGCGGGGATCTCGGGCGGATGTCCGCGCTCGATGCCGGCTACGACGTGCGCGCCAGCGGCGTCACGCTGGATCGCTTCTGCGGCTCGGGCATCACCAGCGTCAGCATGGCCGCCAATGCCATCATCGCGGGCTCGGAGGATCTGGTGATCGCCGGCGGCACCGAAATGATGTCGATGGAGGGCCGCCGCGGCGGCGGTCCGTTCATGATGGATGCCGGCAATCTGCGCCTGCGCGCCCGGCACCCGCAATCGCATCAGGGTGTCTGCGCCGACGCGGTCGCGTCGCTCGAAGGCATCACGCGGGAGGATGTCGACCGGCTCGGGTTCGAGAGCCAGAAGCGGGCGGCGCATGCGATTGCGAACGGGCACTTCGACAAGAGCCTGATCCCGGTCCATCGCGAGGACGGCAGCCTCGCGCTCGACCGGGAAGAATATCCGCGGCCGCAGACCACGCTCGAAGGCCTCGCAGCACTGAAGCCGGCCTTCACGGCGGTGGCTGACTATCCGCTCGACGAGAAGGGCACCACCTACCGCAACCTGATCCTGCAGAAATATCCCGATCTTGCGATCGACCATATCCATCATGCGGGCAATTCGTCCGGCGTGGTCGACGGCTCCGCGGCGATCCTGCTGGCCTCGCCCGACTACGCCAAGGCACACGGTCTGAAGCCGCGGGCGCGCGTCGTCGCGACCGCGAATATGGGGGATTCGCCGACGCTGATGCTGAACGCGCCGGTGCCTGCGACCAGGAAGGTGCTGGCGCGTGCCGGCCTCACCGTCGACGACATCGATCTGTTCGAGATCAATGAGGCCTTCGCGGTCGTGGCCGAGAAATTCATCCGCGACCTCAAGCTCGACCGCGACAAGGTCAACGTCAATGGCGGCTCGATCGCGCTCGG
>Ga0105238_10006304_pt1 | contig 11791 bp, 9 predicted proteins | sample KBSC34metaG_FD_81526 | JGI IMG/M metagenome (GOLD analysis project Ga0105238, IMG submission 81526) | Corn rhizosphere microbial communities from Kellogg Biological Station, Michigan, USA - KBS C3-4 metaG | ecosystem: Host-associated > Plants > Roots > Rhizosphere > Soil | place: Michigan, USA... | reverse complement strand
TGGCGTCTACGAAGTAGCTGAGAGAAACGGTAATTTTGTCCGTGACCTCAAAGCGGAAACCAGCCCCTCGGAAGAGGCGGTGGAAGCTTCAAGGCCGCGTCTGTTAGCCTTGCAGGTTTGGGCGACACAGAATGGCAAGGTGCAATCATGGGTTTCAAGTTTCAGGGCGTTGATTTTCTTCATCTGGATTCCAGCTTCAGCGAGGACGAACTTCTGGTTCGCCGAACCGCACGCGATTTTGTCGAAGACAATCTGATCCCGATCATTGAGGAGTGCTTCCGGACCGAGCGTTTCCCGCGCGAACTCGTCCCCACCATGGGCGAACTCGGTTTCTTCGGCGCAAATCTCGAGGGTTACGGTTGCGCCGGCATGTCCAACGTGGAATACGGCCTGGTGATGCAGGAGCTCGAGCGGGGCGACTCCGGTTTTCGCAGCTTCGTCAGCGTGCAGTCGGCGCTGTGCATGTATCCCATTTACACCTTCGGCTCAGACGAGCAGAAGAATACCTGGCTACCCGCCATGGCTTCCGGAGAGAAACTCGGCTGCTTTGGCCTCACGGAACCCGGCTTCGGATCAAATCCCGGAGGGATGACTACGACCGCCCGCAAGTCCGGTGACGAATACATTCTCAACGGCGAAAAGATGTGGATCACCTCAGGGAATATCGCCGATGTGGCTATTGTCTGGGCAAAGGTTGAGGACGAAGATCATCGCGTCCGCGGATTTCTGGTGGAGACCGACCGGCCCGGCTTCCGCGCCTTTGAAGTCCACGGAAAGTGGAGCCTCCGCGCCTCTATTACCAGCGGCCTTTCACTTCAAGATGTACACGTTCCGATCACGAATCTATTGCCTGGCACTGGCGGGCTCAAAAGCCCGTTGATGTGTCTGAACCAGGCCCGCTATGGCATTAGTTGGGGAGCCATCGGCGCGGCCATGTCCTGTTACGACACCGCGCTGCAATATGCAAAGACTAGGAAGCAGTTCCACAATCAGCCCATCGCCAGCCACCAGATCATTCAGGACAAGCTGGTTTGGATGATCAGTGAGATATCAAAGGCGCAGTTGCTTTCTCTTCAGGTAGGCCGTCTCAAAGACAAGGGCACCGTCGGCCATCAGCACATCTCCATGGCAAAGCGAAACAATGTTTGGATGGCCCTCGAATGCGCCCGCATTTCACGCGACATTCTGGGAGCAAACGGAATTACAGAGGATTACCCGATCATGCGCCACATGATGAACCTGGAATCTGTAAAAACCTATGAGGGCACCCACGACATCCACGCTTTGATCCTAGGCCAGCACATCACCGGGATCTCTGCCTATTAACTATGCCTTTGCGCGGTGTCCGGCGGGATTTCTCCGGACACCACGGCAATTCCGCCTTTTGAAAATCGCAGGGCCCTTGACGGCTATTCCGGCCGGGTGGCGGCTCCATCGAATCTGTTAAACGAAAGAACTGAGATCGTGGCGCTGCCTTTCGCGTAGCCTTCGAAGCGACCACTAAAAGGTTGGAAGCTGCGTCGTCAAGAGTCGTTTCCTGCTTTGAACCCGTCGTTTCTAGACTGGCGAAAAGTTTCATCGACAAGGCCGCCTCGATGCGGCATATTCGTAGCCATGTTCAAGTTCACTTCGATTCGGCGCTTTGAAGTCTTCATTTTCACAGTCATGGCCTGCGTGGCCTTCTCATTCATGTCTACGGCGTCTGCGCAGCAGTCCGCAGCTGCGTCGTCTACCGTTGTGCTGCACGCGGCACGTCTGCTTCAGGTTGATACAGGAACCGTTTTGCAACCCGGTGAGGTTCTCGTCGAGGGCAATCACATTCGCGCTGTCGGAACCAGCGTCCAGCATCCGGCAAATGCAAAAGTCATCGATCTCGGCAACATGACGTTGATGCCCGGATTGATCGACGCTCACATCCATCTCTTTCTACATCCCGGAGCGGAGGACCTGCAGACCGTCATCGAGTCCGTTCCATGGCGCACGATCCTCGCTGAGAAGGCCGCCAAAGACGACGTGATGGCCGGCTTCACAGCCGAGCGCGACATGGGCACAGAAGGCGCCGGATCAGCCGACACAGCGATAAGGAACGCGATAAATCAGGGCATCATTCCCGGCCCGCGATTGCGCATCAGCGGCAATGCTATCGACCTGCTGGGCGGCCACGAAGATGCCAATCGCTACAATCCCGCTCAGCACGTGCTCTCCAATGCCGACTACGCCAATTCTGCCGAGCAGATCGTTGAGGTAATGCGCGAGCAGCATAAGGAAGGATCTGATTTCGCAAAGATCTACGAGACCGGCGCCGACCGCATGATCGATGGCGTTCTGCACACCCCTTATCAATACACAGCTGCTCAGTTGACCGCTGCGGTCGAAGAAGCGCGTCGTCTAGGCGCTGTGATCGCTGTTCATGCAATGGGGGAGCCCGGCACTCTCTATGCAGCCCAGGCCGGAGTGACATCCATCGACCATGCTACGCAACTCAGCGATGCAACCATTCGCCTGATGAAAGAAAAAGGCATCTTTGCGGTTCCGACATTCACCATCTTTGATTACTTCGCGCATCATCGCGAATCGCAGGACCAGGCGGCCACTCAGGCGGCAATGCTCGATTATAAAATCAGCGAATTCAAGAAGCAGGTAGCTGCCGGCGTTCCCTTTGCGGTGGGCTCTGATGTTGGCCCTTTCCCTCACGGCACCCAGGCGCGCGAACTTACTCTTATGGTGCAGTACGGCATGAAGCCCCTGGCCGCGCTGCAGGCAGATTTGATTAACGGCGCGAAACTTCTGGGCTGGCAGGGGCAAATCGGAGAGTTGAAGCCCGGCTACTTCGCCGACGTTATCGCGGTCCCCGGTAACCCGCTCGAAGACATTTCCAATTGCGAGCATGTGAGCTTTGTAATGAAGGACGGGGTGGTGCTGCGTCAATAGGGCCGCGTTCATTTTGGAGTCGTCGATGCGCATCTCGCCGAGTAGATGGCTGTCGTTGATTTTGGTCATGGTGGTCGTGGGGATATTCTGCTGGCGCTTCGTGCGGCCGCACTCGGCAAAGCCGAAGATTGCCGCGCCGAAGGACTTGTCACTTACGAGTCCTCTAAACCAAGCTGGAGGCGGAGAGGTTTCTGCAGATACGTATGAGGTTTATTCCGCTCTTTATCAGAAACCGGAAGAGCCGCTGGCCTTCGCAGAAGACTCGCAGACAGACATACCCCAAGTGAACGGAAGCTGTCTGAAACCCTCGACTGACCTGGAGCACGAGATGGCCGATGCTTTCGTGGCCGCTAATCGGCAAAGCCATCGCTGGGGGAAGAAATTCACTGTATCTGGCTCGTACTTGCTGCTCTCGCGTTCTGAAATCGCGTCGGCGCAGGATTGCATTGCGAGCCACGGCAACAACACTGCGGACTGCCAGGCTTATCGGTCGCTTCGGCACGTAAGATTTCTTGGCGTTCCGGGATTCGATCACACCCATACGCACGCGCTGGTGTCAGTTATCAAGATGTGCGGTAAGCAGTGTGGAAGCGGCGGGATTTTCGAAGTCGAGAAATCCGGCAATACCTGGAAGCGTTCAGCAACGAGTGATTTCTTCAACAATTGCAGTTGGATGTACTAGAGCTCGGTCGCAACCCGGTTTTATACGGTTGGCGCTTGCTTTTGGCGGCGACTTTGAATTTTCTTCATCGCGTCATGGAAACGCCGGGACTTCACCTCGGCCAGCGAATCTTCGACGCCTTTGCGATATCCACCGAGATAGATGGAATAGAGGATCGCAAGAGAACATCCAATACCCCAGAAGAATCCAATGCAAAGTCCCAGCAAACCATATCCAGTGAAATCAGCCATCGGAGCACCCGTTCTTTCTCAGGGATTGCACTCTATACGGCGACGGTGAAGGTGTCTTCATGGCGCGTCACTGCATGATAGAGCGTGTCGCGTTCAACGGGAACGCGGCCAGCTTCCGTGATGAGGCGGCAAAGTTCTTTACGCGTCATGCCCTGCGGCGTAGTGGCACCTGCGTCGTGGTAGATCTTCTCCTCAATCACCGTGCCATCAAGATCGTCGGCACCGAAGCGCAACGCAATCTGCGCAATCTTGGGCGTCATCATCTGCCAGTACGCCTTGATGTGCGGAAAGTTATCGAGCAGCAAGCGGCTCACCGCGATCTGACGAATGTCAGTAAGCCCTGTGGTCACGGGAAGATGGTCGAGAGGCGTGTTTTCAGGATGAAATGCGAGCGGAATAAATGTCTGAAATCCGCCGGTTTCATCCTGAAGCGCGCGCAATTTCAGCAAATGATCGACACGATCTTCATCGTTTTCGATATGGCCGTAGAGCATTGTCGCATTTGATTTGAAGCCGTGCTTGTGTACCAGGCGTGCCGTTTCGAGCCATTCATCACCGTCGATCTTGTGATCGCAGATGATGGAGCGCACACGGGTAGCGAATATCTCCGCACCGCCGCCGGGCATGGAGTCCACGCCGGCCTCGCGCAACTTAACCAGCGTTTCGTCGATCGACAGCTTTGCGCGCCTCGCAAGGTAGGAGACCTCCACCATGGTGAAAGCTTTGATATGCACTTTGGGGAATCGCTGTTTGAGTCCCCGGATCAGATCGAGAAAATATTCGAGGGGCAAATCTGGATGAAGCCCGCCGACTATATGAAACTCGGTGACTGCCTCGCTGTATCCAGATGCCGCGGTCTGCCAGGCCTCTTCAAGTGCCATGGTGTAGCCGGCCGGATCACCTTTTTTTCGTCCGAATGCGCAAAGTTTGCAGGCCGCCACGCAAACGTTGGTCGGGTTGATGTGGCGATTCACGTTGAAGTAGGTAACATCGCCATGCATCCGCTCGCGCACGTAGTTGGCTAGCCAGCCGACAGCAAGCACGTCGTTTGAGCCGTAGAGTGCCAGGCCGTCCGCGGCATCGAGGCGCTCACCTGCGGCAACCTTGGATGCAATCGAATCAAGGCGCGGATCGTAGGTGCGAAATCCGGTAAGTTGTGATTTGTCTGTCGCGGCAGCCTGCTGCATAGTTTGATGATAACCAATCGGCGCAATCTAAAAGTCGCCACGACGGATACGCTTTTGATCAAGTTGATCCGGGCTCAAAGCTCGAGGCGCAAACTATCATCAAAACAAAAGGGTTAGCCAGGTATCTGGCTAACCCTTTTTCAATCGGCTTGCTGGGACGGATTTTGCGATCCGTCCCGATTGCACTACTACTTGTTCTTAGGAGCTGCCTTCTTCTTGCCGTGTACGGGTGCCTTCTGATCAAGAAGGGTCGCCGAATCGGCGGCGTTGAAGGGATACAGCTGCACCGACTGCTGACCTGTATTGGTCAGGGTGATGTCGACGCGGCGGTTCTGCGCCAGGTAGATTACGCCGATCTTCTTCAGAACCCGCTTCTTGTCCGCATCGCTCAGGTCAGGATTCTTGTTAACCAGATCGGTCACTTCATCCTTGCTGAGTTGCTGCGTCTCGCCGAGGGCCTGAACGTCGATCGCGGTGGCTGGGACACCCTGCGACACCAGGAAGTCTTTTGCACGGTTGACGCGGCGTTCTGAGAGCGCCTGGTTGTACTTGTCTGATCCGCGCGGATCGGCATGACCGGTCAGCGTCAGATGCGCATCTGGCTTGAACTGCAGGTAGCTCTTGAAGTCCGTCGCAAGCGTGGTCAGGATTGTCTGCTGGCTTTCAACCAGGCCACCCTCGGGGTGCTTCTCGCGAGGTTGCGCGGTCGGGAAGAACACGCTGTGCAGTGCAAGGCGAGCTTCGAGGCGTACCTGCTCTGGCGACGGTCCTGGCGGTGGCGGCGGCGGCTGGATGTTGACACTGGTATTCGCCGTTGCCGTGTGGTTCTTGTCATCCGCAACGCTGCAGGTGATCTGCACCGGTCCGGTAGAAGCGCCAGTCGAAGAGTAGGTCGCCGTCGTTCCGCTCCCGCTGATGGTTCCACCTGAAGCCTGATAGGTGTAGGTGAGCGGACGGTTCTGCGGGCTTACACCCTGAGCGGTAATGGTCGCGGAATCACCCGGCTTGAGATCGGTCGGGTTCGCGGAGCAGGTCAGTGTTGGCGGCTCGAATTCCTTCACCGTGAAAGTTGCGGTGCCCGAGCCACTCTGCCAAGGCTTGAGACCTTCTTTGCCGGGCTTGCCTTCCTTCACTCCGCAGTTAACCGTATAGCTCCCGGGCGCAAGGTTTGAAGTATCTACCTTAGCCGTTGTGTCGGTTCCGGTTACTCCCTGTCCGGACCAGCTGTAGATCACGTGCTCTTTGGGAAGCGCATTTCCTACCGTCGCCGTAACGGTTACCGGCTCGCCCTGAAATACTGAGGTCGGTTGGGCGGCGCAAGCAACCGTGATAGTCGCAGGCGGAGCCATTGTTCCGAAGCTGACCACAACGCCGGTGCTCAGGCGCGCCATGTTGAGGTTGAGGCGGGTTACCGGGAACAGGTTTTCGTGGGTATATTGATAGTCCGCCTGGAAGACCCGAATTGCCAGGTGATGGTCGAGCCATGGCGTCTGATAATCCAGACCGCCGCCGGCCGTCAAAACCATTCCCCACTTATTGCTGGGAAAGTAGGTGCTACTGACGCTCTCGCCACCGATCAGGGCATGCACGAACGGTGTGATGTCTTGCGTCGGCAGGCGGAAGATCAAGCCGCCCGAACCACCAGCAAACTGGTTGTGCACGACTGCGCTGTAATTCCCGCCGTTCTTGTGAAAATCACCTTCAATCTGCACACCAACATAGTTAGTGAAATAGCGTGCAAGACTCACATCGGCGCAGCAGGTAATCGATTTGGCATTGTCCTGCATGACGCCGTTATCAATGAGCTTCCCTTTAGGCGCCAGGTAGCTGAATCCTGCAAACAGATCCCATTTCGAAGGCGCGGGGGCGGAAGATGCCTTGGGGGCTGGGGCGGGGGCAGGAGCCGCCGGTGACTGTGCTGAATCCTGAGCTGCTATGGCTATCGGCATCACGCTCGCACATGCCACTGTCAACGCCAGGCGGGTGATTTTTGAAAATCGAGAGAACATGCGTTTCTCCTCCACAATGCAAAACTAAAAACTGGTTTGGAAATGGCACCTCTTACGCGGGCCATTTTCCAGTTGAAAACGATTCGGCTCCCTGCAAATCACAATCCAGAGATACTAGGACACACCACAATAAACGTAACATACGAGGACCGAGCCAGAGCTTACTTTCTGAAAGGGTTTACCAAGTGGTATACCCCGGAATGCAGGTTGGAATGGCCATCATTTTCCGGACCTGAACGGTCGAAATTTGCGAAGTTCGATTTGCGTGGGCACGCGAAATGGCAACTGATTCAGATTCGACCGAAGTAGAGGGCAGCGAGTAGAGGGCGGGCTATTCCGCATTTAGGGTCTTCAAGAGGCTGCGAGGCTCGCGTTGAATCTTCTCCTGAAGCAGAGTAATGGCATACAAGAGCTGCTCGGGACGTGGAGGGCAGCCAGGAACATAGACATCGACCGGAATAACCTGATTTACACCCTGGACAATGGCGTAATTGTTGAAGACACCGCCCGACGTGGCACATGCACCCATCGAGATTACCCACTTTGGCTCGGGCATCTGGTCGTATAGCCGTCGAATCACGGGAGCCATCTTCTGGGCTACCCGGCCAGCAATGATCATCAGGTCTGACTGCCTTGGAGAGGGGCGAAAAACCTCTGCACCGAACCGGGCGATATCGAAACGGGAGGCGCCCATGGACATCATCTCGATGGCGCAGCATGCGAGCCCAAAGGTGACTGGCCACACCGAGCTTTTGCGAACCCAGTTCACAGCAAAATCCAGGGTGGTGAGAAAAACGCCCTCGGGCTGCTCGAACCCGTAATTCACTTCATGTATCTTGGCGCGATTCTTTGCGCTGCTCTCGAGTGCGCCGAAGAGATAGCGATCGCGTTCCTGGACAGTCCCCATAAGGTCATTTTACCTCTTTACTGGTCCCAGGGGCCCGGACACTGTTGCGAATCTCAAGCCCACCGGCTGAGGTGCCCGCGAGCAGCCTTTGCGCTAGCGAGGCTGTTATGTCTCTAAGTCCTCGATGCGTTATTCTGCAAAGTTCCGACAATTGTGCGAAGGAACGATGGCATGGGTGCAGGTGCGCCTGAACCGATAGCCCTCGCACATCACAGCTAATCCACTTCCGGAGCAGGTCATGTTCGGTGTTCGTTTCCGATTCTCCTTGTTGTCTCTTCTCCTTTTGCCCTCCTCACTCCTGTCTGCGCAAACTTCGCCTCCTGCACAGACGGCTGTTACGCAGGCCGACGTGAAGTCCCTTCAAGACGCTATTCATTCAGCGCAGATGAATGCCGACAATGCGTGGATGCTGGTTTCGGCAGCCCTGGTGCTGTTGATGACGGGACCCGGACTTGCCCTGTTCTATGGCGGGCTGGTCCGGCGCAAAAACATTCTCGGCACCATGATGCAGAGTTTTGCCATGATGGGCCTGGTTACGATCCTCTGGGCCATCGTGGGATATTCGCTGGCCTTCGCACATGGAACAAGCTTTATCGGCGGCTTTGAACACGTCTTTCTGCGTGGCGTGAGCCTCGCTCCGAATACCGATTATGCGGCAACAATTCCCGAGCAGACCTACATGGTCTATCAGCTTATGTTTGCCATCATCACTCCAGCTTTGATCACCGGAGCATTTGCTGAACGCATGAAGTTCAGTGCTATGGCAGTCTTTCTCTCCCTCTGGTCATTGATTGTCTATAGCCCAATGGCGCACATGGTGTGGGGAGTCGGTGGTTTATTAAACGCCAACGGGGGCCGGATTCCCTCGCTCGATTTTGCGGGCGGCACGGTCGTTCACGTCACCTCCGGGATCTCTGCGCTTGTGACGGCGATCTATTTGGGAAAACGCATCGGCTATCCCCAAACCAATATGCCGCCGCACTCCATGGTGCTCAGTTTTATCGGCGCCTGTCTGCTGTGGGTGGGCTGGTTCGGATTCAATGCCGGTAGCGCTCTGGGCTCGGGCCCGCTGGCAACGAGCGCCTTCGTCAATACGCACTTCGCTGCCGCCACTGCCGCCCTGGGCTGGACAATTGCGGAATGGATTCACAATGGCAAACCGACAGCGCTCGGCGCAATTTCGGGTGCAGTCGCGGGCCTGGTGGCAATCACCCCTGCATCCGGCTTTGTGCAGCCGTTTCCGGCTCTTTTGATCGGACTTGCGGCCGGGTTTTTTTGCTCTTTCATGGTCTTTAAAGTCAAAAGCTGGTTCGGCTATGATGACTCGCTCGATGCCTTTGGCGTTCACGGAGCCGGCGGAACCTTGGGCGCACTGCTCACTGGATTTTTTGCAACCAGGCTGATCAACCCAGCATTTGGCCCCGGTGCAGCTACCGGAGCGGTGGACGGACATTGGGGTCAGATCCTCAACCAGGTTGCGGGCGTGGCAATTGCATGGGCGCTTTCCGCTGCGGGCACACTCGTGCTGCTCTTCCTAGTGGACAAAACAATTGGACTTCGTGTTTCGGCCGAGGACGAGAGCACCGGCCTGGACCTCTCGCAACATGGTGAAGAAGGTTACGACCTGAATTCCTGATGAAAAGATAGGGTCGGATATAGTCAACTGTAAGCTCCGGCCTGATAGGCTACCAACCGAGGCAATCAAGCATGCTCAAGATCGAAGCGATTATTCAGCCTTCCAAACTCGACGCGGTGAAAGACGCGCTGCTTGAAGTTGGCATAGAAGGAATGACTATATTGGAGGCCCGAGGCCATGGCCGGCAAAAAGGGCACACCGAGTTCTACCGCGGCCGCGAATACACGGTCGATCTTCTTCCGAAGGTCAAAATTGAGATGGTTGTTCTCGACGAGATGAAAGAAAAGGCGGTGAATGCTATCGGCTCGGCGGCACGTACCGGTCGCATTGGAGACGGCAAGATTTTCGTGAGTCGTGTCGAAGAAGCCATTCGCATCCGCAACGACGAACGCGGCGAAACCGCGCTCTAATCAACTACACGGCGTTTTGAGCAGGTGCGATCCCTCGCACCTGGCCTTGTCCATCCTCCGCCAAAATAGCTCGCATTTCTCGGTAACTTCCCATTTCCCGTCCAGGTGGTTACCTACAAGGGATTGATCCGCAATCGGATCACCCGTATTGTCTGAAATATCACAAGCGTCACAAGCGTTGGTTAAAAGCAAGGCTTTGCATCCGCAAGGCATAAGCCAAATATTCCCCGCAGGTCAACAATTCTGTCGGTGATCGTCAAATAAGAATTGCTGTTCGACATCAGCTTTGCAGAGATTTCAGCCGAGGTGCCAGAACATGATGAACGACCGCCTAAATGCCGCCAATGACCTTTCCCCCGTCGACTCACGCGCGAATTTGTTCTACTTTCTTCGCATCATGTCTGTAACTTCTCAAATAAGCAGCCGAAAGGTTGGCGTCGACTCATTCATTCCCGGCAATCGGGTACCGATGCCCCAGAACTCCACGACGCACGGAAACCAGGACCGGCTCGCACTTTAGCGGAACACCGCAGTCGTTACCCAGCGCAGAGAAGTTCCGCTTCCACCCAAGCAGACCTTATATCGGTAGCGGTTTCACGATCGATGCCCATCGATCTCCACCGACGACCATCCCGCCTCCAAGTCGACTGTCCAAGGAAGATCGGCTCAAGCTGCCATTCTTCTCATTTATGCGGTCGCCGGCTGCGACAGACCGTCGCATCGTTTATCCTGTTAAAACATCTTTTAATTTCTGCGAGCCTTTCAAAAACTAAAAACATGAATCCAGTCGCTTTAGCGGTTGACGATCTACGGGATCAGTATCTCCGGGAGATGGCGCTTGTCCGCCAGACCTGCGAGCGAACCGGGGATGGCACCGCAGCGATCCGACGGCGATCCGCGGTGGTCGATCGCATTCTCATTGAAATGTGGCGGCGGGCGTTTGCCGGCCAGCCTGCACAGAATGTTGCGCTGCTTGCGCTGGGCGGCTACGGCCGCAAGGATCTGTTCCCCTACTCGGATATTGACGTCCTGTTCGCCTTCTCTGATGAAAAGACCGAAGCACAGACCAAGGAAGCCGTACGAGCGATCATTCAAGGGATGTGGGACATCGGGCTACGTGCCAGCCCGAGTTCGCGAACAGTGAAGGAAGCTGGCAAATTCGATCCCGATAATCTCGAGTTCACGTTGGCTACGCTGGACCGCCGCTTTCTTGCCGGTCAGTTCCCTCTCTACCAGCAGCTCCACCAGACAGTTTTTCCAGGCCTGGTTCTAAGCGAGTGGAACACCATTACCCAGAAGCTAGGGGAGATTGCCCGCGCCCGCCATGCGAAGTACGGCAATACTATCTTTCACCTTGAACCAAACTTGAAGGAGTGTCCCGGGGGGCTGCGCGACTACCATCTGGCTGTCTGGTTTGCCCTGCTCTTCCATCTCAAGGAAACCAAAGAATGGCCCCGTCAGCGTGGCGGAGTTTTCCAAAGCGCTCGAGGTGACGCCGAAGCCGCCTTTGACTTCCTGGCCGCTTCACGATGTTTTCTTCACTTCCGTCACGGCCGCGATGACAACACGCTCGACTGGCAGTCACAGGACGAGGCCGCCGCCAATTCTATCGGCCTTGAAACGCGCGGTACAGCGGACCCTGCTTACTGGATGCGCACCTACTACCGGCATGCCCGGGTCATCTATCGCCGGGCTGCGCTACTGATGGAACACCTGCCGGCGCCCGTCAGTTTCTACCGCCAGTTTCGCCGCCGCCGCACGCCGATTGCCGGCACCGACTTCATCCTCGACCAGGGCCG